>OBMK010000885.1_pt1 | contig 27454 bp, 43 predicted proteins | sample 1539081 | NCBI WGS metagenome assembly OBMK01 (sample SAMEA3355528, study PRJEB22509) | marine metagenome | biome: marine; feature: river plume; material: water | place: USA | collected 2010-08-07 | depth 0.5 m | reverse complement strand
GGACCTGGTTCAGGTAAATCCTTTACTGCCATGGAGATTTTCGGTATTGATAAAAAACTCAAAACATCATTCTCATCAACTGGTCTTAAATCAATAAATTCAGACTCAGCATTTGAAGCTGGATTGAAGAAGAATGGTATTGACCCAAAAGATTTGGCAAGAATCGAAAGAGAAGAGCCAGAACTATGGGATAAGATTACTGCAACACCAGGTGGTATTAGAGATAAAGCAAAACAACTTACTAAGAAACAGAAATCATTTTATGAAGCTGGTAGGTTGGGTATGATTATCGATGGTACTGGTCATGTTTACAGTAAGATTCAGAAAAATAAGAAATACGCTGAATCATTAGGTTATGATACTTACATGGTATTCGTTAATACCTCATTAAAAGTAGCTCAAGAAAGAAACAGAAATAGAGAAAGAGTTTTGCCCGATGATTTATTAGAACAATCTTGGCAAGATGTTCAAGATAATTTAGGTAAGTTCCAAAACTTATTCGGTGGAAACTTTAGAATTGTAGATAATACAGTTTATAAACCTATTGCAAAACAAGTACAGAAAGCAGTAAATGCTTTTATAAGAAAAAAAGTTTACAATAGGATAGGTGTAAAGTGGATTAAAACTGCACGAGCACTTAAAAACAACAATCTCATTAAAAAATAATACGTTTTTATAAAAACATTATATTTAATTCCATATAACTAAAACTAATTTAGAAAAAAATATGGCAAACTTATCAGAAGAAGTTGGCAGAATCTGCAATATATTAGAAGATTCAGTTGAAGAGCAAGATTGGAATCTTGTTAAGAAAATGATTGAGGACCTTAATGATGTTTATGAACGATTGGATAGAGAAGAAAACGGAAATAATTTCATTCAAGATTACGAATAGATGATAATAAACATAGATATAAAACCACCAAAACGAGTAGAAAAAGTTTGGGGTTATGAGCTATGGATTCACAACGATGAAGAGTATTGTGGAAAATCTTTAGTATTTCCAAAAAAAGGTAGTCATTTCTCGATGCATTACCATCTAAAGAAAAAAGAAACTTGGTATATACAACAAGGGTCTTTTCAATTTAATTGGATTGATGTTGAAGAAGGACTACACGATAGTAGGATTCTAAAGGTAGGAGATTCGGTTCTTATAGAAAGAGGTCAACCACATCAATTGATATCCTTAGAAGATAACTCAATCGTTTTTGAGGTTAGTACCCAACACTTTGATGAAGATTCATATAGAATATATAGAAATACACCAAACGATTTATTATAATGAGTACACCAAAACAACTTCTTAAAGAATTTGATTCCAAATATAATTCACCTGCAATGAGGTTAAGTCTCGAAGAACAAGGGTGGCAATATATGGGTCAAAAGAATAATAAACCCATCTACAAAATTATTTATTAAAATATTTTAACAAAACTTTAACATTTTTTACTTGACTCGTATTACTTTTTTTTGTATATTCGTAGTGTAAGTTTAAAGTTTATTACTTACATAGTTGTGATGACTCTAAAGTCATCCGAGTTTGAAATTGATTAGCTCGTTAAAAGTTGGTTCAACTTATATCCCATCCCCTACGCTCAATAGGGGATGTAAAATAAAATAAAGAAAGTAAAAATTTTGTAAATATATTGAAAATAAATAAGATTTTATTTGGATTTCTCATATTTTTTTCGTATATTTACTATGTAAATAAGTTAAAACTTTAAAATATGAACAAATACAACAATTCTTCTTACTGGCTTAAAGATTGGGATGATGATGATATTCTAACTGATTCAATGAATGATGTAGAAAAGAAATCTCATGACCTCTACAAACTTGCATCTTCCAAAAAAGCAATCGCAAACTTCGTAAACATTGTAACTAACGATAGTATCAATGTTAAGTTCAACACAAGAGGTAACTCATATACAGATGGTAAAACAGTTGTAATTGGGGCTAACATAGTTGAACCTAAAGATTTTGATGTGGCTGTTGGATTGGCACTACATGAGGGTTCTCACATTAAACTTTCCGATTTTCAATTACTTAATGATTTATATAATTTGATTCCCACTCATATCACCGAGGGTGCTATCAAAAAAGGTATTACAAATTCTCAATCAATTGTAAAAGATTTGTGGAACTATGTAGAAGATAGAAGGATTGACCAGTTTGTATTCAATCAAGCACCTGGTTATAGAGAGTATTACAGAAAAATGTACGATAAGTACTTCAATGATAAGTTAATCGATAAGGCACTCTTATCTGATGAATACACTACTGAAGATGTAGAATCTTATATGTTCAGAATTATTAACTTACATAACAAAAATACAAAACTTTCCAAATTAAAAGGTTTAAGAGAGGTTTACAAACTAGTAGGATTAGGTAATATTTCAAGATTAAAGTCCTCTAAGGATTCATTAGAAGTTGCTTTATCGATGTTTAAAACCATATTATCTTCATTATCTACAATAACTAATGATTCTTCTCAAACATCGCAAGATACTTCTAATTCTGAAAGTAATGAAAGTGGTGATGGTTCTTCTAATGAGGGAATGAGTGATGAAGATTTCAATGATTTGTTAGAATCAATTGGTGAATCTCCAATCGGTGGTGGTTCTGATGATACACCAACTGGTGGTAACTCAATGAATGTTGATAACGTACCAGATGGTATGAGTGGTGATGAAATAGAAGATGATTCAAAATCTAAATCATCTGTTCAACTTTCAGATAGACAAAAAGATTTACTTAAAAAGAAAATAGAGAAACAAAAGAAATTCATGGATGGTGATATATCTAAGAAAACTGTTTCTAAAAAGAACCAAGAAACTATTGAAGCAATTCAAGAGAGTGGTTCTGAAGTTACTCAAGTTGCTCAAAACTACGAAGGTGGTTGGGGACAATATAATAAAGGTATTGAATGTATCGTGGTTAAGAAACTTACACAATCTCTTTTTGAGAATGAGGCATTTCCAATGACATCTAAGGATTGGAGAGCAAATACAGTATTAATGCATTACCAAGAGTCAGTTAACAAAGGTATTAAACTTGGTACTTTATTAGGTAAAAAACTTCAAGTAAGAGGTGAAGATAGAAGTACTGTTTTCAACAGACAGAAAATCGGTAAGATTGATAAAAGAATGATTTCATCTCTTGGATTTGGTAATCAAAATGTTTTCCAATTTACTGAATTGGATTCTTACAAGAACGCTAACCTTCATGTTTCCATTGATGCTAGTGGTTCAATGGGTGGTGATAAATGGGACCAAACTATGGTTAATGTAGTTGCACTTTGTAAAGCAGTTGATATGATTCAAAATCTATCGATTCAAGTAACATTCAGAACTACTTCGAATAACTTACCTTACGTTGTAATGGCTTACGATAGTAGAGTAGATAAGTTTTCTAAAGTTAAAAGAATGTTTGGTGGATTAGGACCAGGTGGAACAACACCAGAGGGATTATGTTTCGAAGCAATTATGAAACACTTCTTACCATCAAATACTGATATGGATTCATACTTCTTAAATCTTTCAGATGGAGAACCTTACTTCCATGGACAAAATTTCTACTACTCTGGTGATGAAGCAGCAAACCACACAAGAAAAATGGTTAAGATGTTGGAAGGTATGGGAATAAAAACTCTATCTTACTTCATTAAAGGTCATTACGATGGTGGTTCAAGGTTGTTTAAAACAATGTATGGTAATGGAGCTCAAGATATTGATGTAACAAACGCCAATCAGATATCTAAAACAATGAATAAATTATTCTTGGCAAAATAATGAAAAAAAGAATTGTACTTTTCGGATGTTCTCATACTCATACTCATATCAAATCTTTGATTGAAAAAACAAATGATGTACTAGATTTTTCACATCCTGGTAATGCAAACTCAAAAATTATAAAAGATGTTTATGATTTTATTAATTCTGATAATTTCTCAATAGATAATGATGAATTAATTATTCAATATAGTTATACAAATCGATTATGGTTTCCATCTAAATTTGAATCACCAGAATTTGGATTCCATGCCTTTCAAGATTCTCCAATTTATTATTTGAATGATTTTGCAAAAGAAGAGTTGATGGAGTTTTATCAAACTTATATTAAATATTTTTGGAATTATGATTTAAACGTTAAACAACTTATAATGGATATTGATTTACTTAAAACATTTTTAGAATCAAAAAAAGTAAAATTTATTCATTGGTTATTCGCTGATGGTGGAAATACAGAAGAATGGAATTATGAATTTGGTAAAGTGAATGAAGAAATAGATTTAAATTCTGAATTTAAAAAATTAGATTTATTTGAAATAGATGGTTACTATAAAATTGGTGAATGGGGAAGAAATAGTGAATGGGTTGATTTTGAATCAGAACATATGGGCATAGAGGGGTGTGAAGTTCTTGCTGAAAAATTATTAAAAAAAAGTACAAAAAAATTAGGATATATGAAATAATTTTCGTATATTTACTATGTAAATAATTAATAACATAAAACTTAAAACAATAAAATTATGACAGATTTCAAAACAGGTTTCGTTCCAAATGAAGTTTACAAAGTTGAACAATTTGGTAACTCATGGAAACTAATCGATACTCAAGGTACTAAAGTTGGTACAATGGGTGCAACTACTCTTACTAGAAAGGGTGCATTTAACGAAGGTAAAGCCCTTCATGCGTATATTAACAAGAATGGTAAAAAAACATTTAGAAAAGTTGATATGGATGTTTATAACTCATTGGTAATTCCAATGAATACTGATAATGGTGGTGTTCAATTTGAAGATGGTACTGACCACAAAGCAATTAAAGATTTTATTCACCAAGGTTCGGTTCAATTAAAACCAAATGAATTGGTTATGCCAGACCTTAAATGGAAGTATCTTATCAGAAGTGCGGTGAGAGCTAAAAATATAATGATGACAGGACCAGCAGGTTGTGGTAAAACTATGGCTGCAAAGGCTCTTGTAAATTCATTGGATAGACCAGATTTCTACTTCAACCTTGGGGCAACTCAAGACCCGAGAGCAACTTTGATTGGTAACACTATGTTTGACCAGAAGAGAGGAACTTATTTCTCTGAATCATCGTTTGTTCAGGCAATCAAAACTCCAAACGCAGTTATTCTGTTAGATGAGTTATCGAGAGCTCACCCTGATGCTTGGAATATCTTGATGACAGTACTTGACCAAGGTCAAAGATACTTGAGATTAGATGAGGCTGAAGGTTCTCCAATTGTGAATGTGGCTGAAGGTGTTACCTTCATCGCTACGGCTAACATTGGTAATGAATATACTTCAACTAGAGTTATCGATAGAGCAATCTTAGATAGATTTGTAACAATCGAAATGGATGTTCTGAATGATGAACAAGAATTTGGATTACTAAAATATATGTATCCAGAAGTTAATGATGATGATTTGAGAGCAATCGCTGAGATATCTCATCACACAAGAACTCAATCAATGAGTGATTCTGGTAAAGTAACTAACATGGTTTCAACAAGAGCATCTGTTGAGATGGCTGGATTAATCTACGATGGATTTGATTTATTCGAATCAGCTGAGATTTCAATCTTCCCATTCTTCTCACCTGATGGTGGTGTTGATTCTGAAAGAACTTACATCAAACAATTGGTTCAGAAATACCAAAAAGATGAAAATGGTGAACCTTTATTCAATGAGGTTGACCAAGAAAAAGATTCGGATGATGATGTTCCGATGTTTTAAGGTTTTAATCATTTACACTAAATAGGGGAGGAAACTCCCCTTTTTTTTAAATTTAAAAGTTATAATATGTGCACAAGTGGAGCAATGTATAGTGATGAAGATTCTATTGATAGAATTATCGAAATGGCTTGGGAAGATAGAACTCCCTTTGAGGCAATAGAATATCAGTTTGGTTTAAAAGAAAATGATGTTCGTAAAGTAATGAGAGAAAATCTTAAACGTTCATCGTTTGAACTTTGGAGAGAACGAGTCAAAGGTAGAAAGACAAAACATACTAAGACAAGTGAATCAAATAGATTTAAATCCAAAAATCAAAAATGAGTAAATATAAATTCGAAGATTACCATTACGATGGAATAACAACTCTTCAAGAATTTTATGGAAAGAAATTATCTATTGAAACTAAGAAAAGTAACAAAGATTTATGGAAAAAAATTCTTGGAATCTTGGAAGAATTGAAGGAGAAACAATTTTATTCAGAGAAAGATAGGTCACGCTTAAATAACTTTAGAAAAAGATATTATTGGTGGCGTGAAAAAAATCAAAATAAATAATATTTATTTAAAACACTAATTATAAAAATATGGCATGTGGATGTGGAAGGTCACCCGATGGATGTAGAGGGTGGCATGCTTTAACAGAGGAAGAATATCAATTAGAATATAAATCTTTCTTAAATGAAAAAGAAGGTAAATTAAGGGTAACTGATGTAGAACACTACACCGATACCCTTTTCAAGTTTCAATTAACTAAACCAGAGGGATTTGATTTCAAAGCAGGTCAATTCACCATGATTGGTTTAGACGATACTCCCAAGAGAGCATACAGTTTAACATCAGCTCCTCAAGATAACTTCATAGAGTTTTACAGTATTAAGGTACCCGATGGTGCACTAACAAGTAAGTTACAAAACATTGAAAAAAATGATTTTGTTTATGTAAGTGATAAATCTGTTGGTAATCTTATGGTAGAAAACTTAGATGAAGGTAGTGATTTGTGGTTACTTGCAACTGGTACAGGTATCGCACCTTTTATCTCTATGTTATGTGATGATTACACTTATGATAGATTTAAAAATATTCACCTACTCTGGTCAGTAAGAGAACAAGCAGAAATTAAAGCATTCGATTCATTTTTAAAAGATGTACCAATAAATTATATACCTATCGTAACACGAGATGAATCTTGGGAAGGTGAAACTTCAAGAATCACTACTTTAATTCAGAGAGGCATTATTCTCAAAGGAGCTAAAGCAGAAACTGATAAAGTTATGTTATGTGGTAACATGGATTTTAATGTAGAAATTAGAGATATTTTATTAAGTTTAGGTTGGAAAGAAGGAAGTAATAGAGTCAAAGGTTCCTTTTTATTAGAAAAAGCATTTGTTAGTTAATTTCTACTAATTAATTTGGATAATTCAAAATAATTTCGTATATTAGTAATATAAAATTTAAGATATGAGTTTAAGAGACACAGTAAAGGATTGGATAAGAGATGGAAAAGAATTCAAAGTTAAAAATCCTCTTTGTTCCAAAAGATTGGTAAAGAAAAATCTTTCCCAAATATTAGAGTTATTAGAATCAGATTCACCCCTCATCGCATCAGAGAGAATCAAGTTTCTGATTACAGATATCGAAAATGGTAAATTGGATGCAGGAGAACTATGAAATACAAACCTGGTTATTTAGTAGATAACGTTTGGAGTTGTAGATGTGGTGCAATGAATGCAGCATATAGAACAACTTGTGGTAAATGTAAAAAACCTAAACCTAAAAAAGATGAATAGAGAATTACTTAAAATATTAGAAACTCTCAGAGAAGATTTTGAGATGTTACAAGATGGTTCATGGGATTTGAACTATTCAGATGGTTCTGAAATCGAGGCATCATTAGATAATGTAGATAAAGCAATTAATATTATAAAAAATGAGTAAAACTAAACAAGATTGGTTAGAAGAGTTGGTAAAAAAGTATTCCATACCAACTGATGATAAAAGTGAAAAGAGGGGAATGCTATCAGAAACACAAATGAAAAATTTAAAAAATGGGAAGAACTAAAGAGTTATTGGATGAACTTCATATAACTGAAGAAGATATAATGAATGAATTGACTTCAAGAAATGATGATGATTATCAATATCAGAAGTGGATGGAATCGGAAGAGTTTGTAGAATATGTAAATGCAGAAATTGATTCAACAAAACCATTATATTCAGAATCAGATATTTCAAGTGCAACAAGATATGCATCTAAATCTATTACAATACCACCAAGTGAAGTTGGTAAGGAAGTTTATGATATGTTATTTTCAGAAAAGATAGAAGAATATCTTTCGTTAAAATAATGGATTACTATAAAGAACACATAGGTAAGATAGAAAACTTTCCTATCGAGGGAATCACTTACAGAGATATTCAACCATTACTTGCAAATCATACAGTATTTATGGATGCAATCAAAGATATGGGTAATCTCATAGAAACCAAACCTGATTATTGGATAGCATTAGAATCACGAGGATTCTTATTTGCATCTGCACTTTCAATGTTATTTGGTGGTGGAGTTAGATTAATCAGAAAAAAAGGTAAGTTAGGAAATACTAAATTATTATCAGTTGATTATGGTTTAGAATATGGAAAGGATTCATTTGAGATGGCATATATTCCTCAAGATTTAAGTTGGAATGGACCAGACCCTAAAGTTGTAATAGTAGATGATGTATTTGCAACTGGTGGTACTATGAAAGCAGCAGAGGGGTTATGTGAAAAAATTGGTTATCATGTAACTGATAAAATATGTTTAATGGATATTGGTATTGTAAAAAACCATGATGTAAAATGTTTAATATCATATGAGTAAGATAATATTAGTATCAGCCACACCTTTAGAACATGGTGGGTTGAAAGATATAAATGGAGTACCAATTTTCCAAGTGGGAATTGGTAAAACTAATGCTGCCTCAATGATGACTGAAATACTTTGGAACGAAGAACCTGATGTTGTCATTAACTTTGGTTCATGTGGAAATTTAAAAAACCACAAAGTTGGTGAAGTTATTGAAGTGGGAACTACCTACAATAATATAGATGTAAGACCATTCGCAGAATATGGTTGTACACCAGAATCACCTTATTGTGAAATAAAACTATCAGAGACTGGAATTAAATGTTTTACAACAGACCAGATTTATGATAATACTCGAACTGATTATGCAGAGAAGTATTTAGAAATGATTAAGGGATGTGATATCGTAGATATGGAATGTTATTCACTTGCATATGTTTGTAAACAACGTGATATACCATTTAAATCTTACAAATGGGTATCAGATGATGGGAATGTAGATACTTGGGAAGAAAACGCAGCAATTGGATTCCAAAACTTTAGAGAACATTTTGGACAAACTTTTTTTAGTGAGTACTAATGGTAACTGCAATACTTACAAAATACAAGAGAGAACATTTGTTTGCTGAACAACTGCAAAGTGTAGTTAATCAATCAATTGATGTTAATGAAGTTTTAATTTGTGACAATACTAAAGATAATAAAGGGGTTTGGGAAAGATTTAAACTAGCCAAGAAATCCAAAAACGATTTCGTTTGGGTATTGGATGATGATACTATTCCAGCAAAACAATATTTAGAAAATGTATTAGAATCTTTTGAAGAACAAGAAGGTTTATATGGAACTCGCGGTTTAATTTTTAAATCAGAAGAAGTATATCATAAAAATTATTTTGATATTGGGTGGGAATCTAAAAACAAAAAAATTACACAAGTTGATTATGTAACACACAGTTGGTTTTTTAAAAAAGATTGGCTTCAATATTTTTGGAATGTAAAAAAACCTCCATTTAATTATGGAGAAGATATGAATTTTTCATATCAATTGCAAAAACAAGGAATTAAAACATATGTACCACCACATCCTCAAGAAAACCCTAATATATGGGGAAGTACTAAAGGAAGAGAATACGGTGATGATGGTAATGGTTTGTGGATATCAAATCCAAATAATTTTAGAGAGAATATGTTTGATTATTTTCACAAACAAATTGAATCAAATTGGGAACTTATTTACAAAAAAACATTGATATAATGGTATATTGTACGTTAGTATATGGTGAGGAATTACATGATTTACATTCTAAAGAACTTGATAAATTCTCAGAAACACATGACCTAATTGTATTAACAAATCTACCACAGTATTTTTTAAATGCTGAAACTATTTTATATGAAAGAAATGAATTTAGTTATTATGAAAAATTACCATTTCTGTTTTCTTTAGTTAAGGAACATAAAAATCGAGTAGTGTATTTTGATGCAGATTCAATTGATTTAATTAAAGATAAAAACTTTGGATTTGATGACAGAAGTGCATATAGTTATAAAATATTTAAAAACACTAATTACACAGAAACAGAATTAAGAACAGATTATGGATTAAATATATTATGTGACATATATTCAGAACTTGGATATAAAATGTGTGATTATTTACACGAAAGAATCATTTCAATACCATATTCTAAAAAAATTGATAAAATATCTAAAGAAATAATAAAATTACAACCTATATTCGAAGAAAACTATTCAAAGGGAAAGAATTGGAATAACCATGATTTCAAAAGGTATTCAAAGAAAGGATGTGGTTATGGAGAAGGTGGTGCAATATCTGTTGTATTAAGAAATAATAACGTTAATATCTTACCTTTAACTGAAAAAAATCTTATATAAAAGTTGTATTTCTTGTTTATTTTTCGTATATTAGTATTAAATATTAAACTATAAAACTATGGCTTACAATCCTTTCAGATGGTTCACAAAAGGTAAATACAGAAAAAGACCTTTAAAATCAAAAGAACCTCTATTACTTAGAATCCAAAATGGTGATTTCGAATATTCACCATATTTACGTGAATCGGTAGATGAAGAACAAAATTATCAAAATAAGTTTGATTATTTTATGAAAACATCTTTACAACAAGATGGACCAGAAAAACAAGTAGAAGCACATGAGTATGCAAAGATGAGAAGAATTGCATCTCAAAAACTTATGGAGAAGGGTTTAGAGGAAGAACAAACTAGATTGAATGAGTTAAAGAGATTATTGAAAGAAGAATTTGGAAATTGTCTTTGGGATAGTTGTATGGAAAAACAAAGAGGAAAGGGTACTACTGAAGATATGTATTGGTGGTATAAAAAACAAATGGGTTTAACTTATACTAAATCAGAACTGCAGATTAGAGGAATTAAAATATGATTAATGAAATTAATACATTTGGAACATCTTTTACTAATGGCGGAGGTTTCGAGTTTTGGGAAAATTCTAAATTGTATGAATTTTATACAGATGAAAAATATAGTATTCCCAAAACACAATTTGATTTCTCCTGGCCAGGTCAATTACAAAAAATATTTAAAGATAATAATGTAAAAATTAAAGTAAACAATTTCGCTAAATCTGGTTATGGTCATGAATTATTAATTAGAAAAGCATTTGATATAATTACTTCTAATTTAGATTCTTTAGATACTAAACTTTTTATATTTGAATTTGGTGCACTTGGCAGAAAAGAATATTGGACTAATGAACTTGGATATGTTATAACAAATTATCATTTTAAAACAGATGATTCTCCATTTACTTTCGTAGTTAATGAAAATGATACTAATGTAATAACAGTAACCCATGAAATAGCTAAAACGTATTTCGAAGATTCCGATAAAGTCATAGAACAATTGGATAGTCATAAAGATTTATTTGATAAATTTAATAAATTAAGTATAAACTTCAAAACAGAATTAAACAAAACTGCTAGAGATATTATAACATTCTTAGGATTTTGTGATAACTTAGGTGTTAATTATATAATTTCATCTAATCCATTTTTACCACCCGAACTTGCTCATTTATTAGAAACCAATGATAAATGTATAGTATATGAAGGAAATGGTGATACTCATCTAGATATGACAGAGTTCTTTGTAAAAAATAAATTAAGAATAATAGATGAAACTAATGGGTTTATTAAAGATAATCACGCAGGATATCTTGGTAATAATATTATAGCAAATACTATTTATAATAAAATAATTGAGTATGTTAAGTAAATTTACTAAAGCTCGTAAAAGATTTCATTTTTTTGGTACTTCACATACTGCAGGAGGTGGTTTTGAGTTTCATACAAAAAGGAAAGTACACAACTGTTATGGTGGATTCAATTTACCAAAAAATGAACATTCTTTCTCATATCCTGGTTTTTTTGAACGTCTAATATCCGATAAAGATTCTGTTATAAATCATGCAAAATGTGGTTATGGAAATGAATTAATATACAGAAAAATATTTGAAATTATTCTAACTCCAGAATTTGATAAAGAAAAAGATATATTACTAATAGAATTTTCAGATTGTGGAAGAAAAGAATTTTGGAATAATGATTTAAACGATTTTGTAATTTTAAACTATGGGTTCGATAATGAAACATGGTTAGGGTTAGCAAATACATATTGGTATGATTCGAAAGATACTGTTAAAATACTTGAATCTAAAAGAGAATTTTTTCAACAATATATAAAAGATTGTTTTAATTTAGAAAAACAAATGAATCTTATGCAACAAAATTTTATTATGTTAATAAGTTTTCTACAAAATAATAATATAAAATTTTATCTTACTAATGATGTACCCATTCATGAAATAAATCAAAAAAAATACTTTAATGTTGAAAATAACTTAATAGAGTACGAATTTGATTTTTCTATTGGTCAATTACCCGCAAACATAAGAAAATCTAATAACTTCCTTGCATTAACACATGGTAAGTTTCATTTAAAACAAGAAACTGATGGTTATTATAATGATTTACATCAAGGATATTTTGTTAATAAAGTAGTTGGACAAACAATTTATAACAGATTAATAGATGATGGTGAGTTGGATGGAAGTAAAAAAATAATAAACTATTCTGAGTGGAATGATATTCAGAAAAAAATAAAATCAAATATAGGTGTCTTATGAAAAAAATAAAAAACATATACACTTTTGGTACCTCTTTTACTAATGGTGGTGGTTTTGAATTTGACATTGAATCAAAAAGTATATTAAAAAAATACTATGGAGTTTTGGGAATACCTTTAAAAAAAGAAAATTTCAAATGGACACATATATTATCAAATTTATTAAATCAAAAAATAAATATTACTAACCTCGCTAAAGATGGGTTTGGTAACGAGAGAATGTATCGAAAAATATTTGAATTATCTACTGCAGAATCTTTCCGTCCAAGTGAAAATTTATTTGTTCTAGAATTATCAGATTTAGGAAGAAAGGAAGTATTTTCACCTAAAGATAAAAGATATGGAATTATTAATTACAATATGGATAGCTTAGAAATATATGGTCAATCATTCGACTATTTTGGAAGTTGTCATGAAGTAGAACTTGAAAAAATATCAGAAGCTTGGGATAATTTTAATAGAAAACAATTTAGTTTTCCGTCAGAAATGACAAAACTTTATATTTCATTAATGGGAATTATATCATATCTAGAGTTTATGAAAATACCATATATAATACTAGACGCTACAATAATCAAAAACAGTCCTATGGCAGCTCATTTCTTTGATAAGATAAAAGAAAAAGTAATAACTGTTGAAGGTGATAAACTTTTATTTGAGTGGATGAGTAGTAAATACACAATAGAATACGAAACTCATAATCTTTGGCCTGATAAACATTGGGGATATACGGCCAATATATTTATGGCTGATTTGGTATTTAATAAAATGATAGATTTAAATTACTTCAAAGAGAAAAAAATACCCTTCGATGAAACACTATCTAAAACTAATTCAGTTCTAGAAATTTTAGATAAAAATATCAAACAATATTTATAAACATATGAACAGATTAAAAGAAATGGTAATCCAAAAACTATTTAAGGTTATTGATTCAATGAGTAAAATAGAGCACATTAAGGGTGTTCGAAATTACCTTGATTTGTATTACAAACAATATGGACTTCAAAACAAAGGAATAATAGAAATATATTTCAGAACAAGAAAAGAAAGATTTATTTAGTTATGGAAATCGTAAGAAACAGATATGGTGCAGAACGAGTACTTGAAAAAATTAGTGATACAAAAATAAGAGTAATGGGAGAATCTTTATTCTCAAGAGGTTCAGAAGATGAAGATGGTAAACAAACTATGTTTGATTTTGAAGGAGGTCCTTGTTTAAACATCGGTGGTAAAATAAAATATATGGGTAGTGATTTTAAAATCAATTCCATTACACCGGAAAAATCAAGAGAAGAAAATATAGCATCAGTAGTATTGGAGGTATCGTTATAGTGAAAGAAGAACGAGTTTTTACTGCACATATTGGAGAAACTGATGTTTATGAATGGATACAAGGAATTGGTAAAAATATACTAATGCCAGTACTCTTTGAAGTATGTAAGGACGTTATAGAAGAAAAGGTTGAGGAAAGAATTGCGGCAAGAGTACAATTTTCATTGAAAGGTAAACCAAAGGTTTATGATTTCCTCGTAAGATTAGATGGTGTTGCAGATACTCTAAACAAAATAATGAATTGGGCAATTGAAGAAGAACGCTATGAAATGTGTAGTAAAATAAAAAATACTCAAGAAAGGTTACATAATGAAGATTTTAGTTATAGGAGATAGTTGTACCGATATATTTGTATATGGTAGTTGTGATAGATTATGTCCTGAAGCACCAATACCTGTATTCAATCCATCAAGAACCATAACCAACCAAGGTATGGCAGGAAATGTTGTTGATAACCTCAGAGCATTAGGAGTTAGAAAAACTGAACTAATCACTAACAACGAACAAATCATCAAGACAAGATATGTAGAAACTAAATCTAATCAGATGCTCCTTAGAGTAGATGGTAATGATAAGGTTTCTAATTCATTTGATTATCGTAAGGTTGATTTCGATTCATATGATGCAATAATAGTTGCTGATTATAATAAAGGATATCTAACTTATGAAGATATAGGTAAAATTGGAGAAAAATCTAAACTATCTTTTATTGATACAAAAAAGACAATAGGTAGTGGAGATTATTTCAAAGATTATACATTTGTAAAAATGAATGAAGTTGAGTGGGAAGATTGTGTTGAAAAAGGAGCAGTATATTCTGATTGGAAAGATTCTTTGATTATTACAATGTCTGAAAGAGGATGTATGTATAATGAAAAAAGATATCCAGTAGATAATACAGTTGAAGTTAGAGATTTAAGTGGAGCAGGTGATACTTGGATGGCATCATTTGTGGTAAAATATTTAGAAAAATATAATATAGTAGATGCAATTAAACTTGCAAATAAAAATGCAACTCTAGTAGTACAAAAAAGAGGAGTTACCACTATATGATAAATAAAAAACAAGAATGGGAAAATAATAAAAAACAAGGATTTCCACGTGCTAAGATAGATAACTTCTTAGATGAAGAAACTTGTTTGAAATTATATGAAGAATGTTTATCAGCACCAAAAGGTGGATGGACAATCTTTACTCGTGCTGGTTCTCGTATGGAAGAATTCAATGATTTAATTCATTGTCCAACCGCACATCGAATTACTTATGATTTAATGTATAGTGGTGAGATGATATATGATTTAGAACAAATGACTGGAATTACTGGTCTATTACCAGACCCACATTTAGTTGGAGCAGGATTCTCAATCATGAGAGATGGTGCAGAACTTGGACCACATTATGATTTTAATTGGAACGATAGATTAAGATTACATAGAAAGTTGACATCTATCTTGTATATCACACCTGATTGGGAAGATGGTTGGGGTGGAGAAAATATAACTTGGACTTCTAATCCTGAATTAAATGAGACTGCAGAAATAGTAGAATCCATTTCACCAAAGTTTAACAGATTCATTATCTCAGAAAATGTAAAAGAAGGACCTGTTCATTCAGTTGGTAAGGTAAACTGTCCAAGTATTGTTCAAGGTAGAGCTTGTATTAGATTTTTTTATTACATTTCTACAAGTGATATAAATAAGGATGACCCACCACATAGAAGTATATATAAATCAAATGAATATAATCACCACAAACTTCATGAGGAAGATTGGGATGGAAAAATAGTTGGAGAAATATGATAGATGAAAAATTAGTAATAGATATACCAATTGACTCTTTCAATATGTATCATGATTTTCTATGGCTTCAGAAGGATATAGATAGAATCATAAATTATTTAAGCAACTATTTAAAAAACAATGATACAAAAAACATAGAGTATATAAGATTCACTCATGACCATGAAATATTTTCTAACTATGAATACAATCAAATTCCAATTGAAAACTTAGAAAGCCTTTATAAATTTTTAGATGGAGTAAAAATAAAAGCAATTATACTAAAAGATAATAACATAGGTAAAACAGATGATTTTAGTAAAAGAATATTACATGAATCATTTCCATATTTCTTAGGAGGTACTGCACTAAATAGTTTTAAAATTCCATCTAGGAAATTTAAAAAGAAATTTGCATGTTTGAATTTTAATCCTAAACTCCATAGAAATAAAGTTGTTGAATTTTTATACAAAAGTGGTATAAGTGAAAATACTTATTTAACTCACAACTTTAATGTTTTAGATAAACTACCTATAATAATGGAAGTTGATTTAGAATCTGATATTCTACGTGAAAGTCAATTTGCTCACTCAACTTATTATCCAACTCGTTTAAATGTTGAATCATTTTGTAACATAGTTACAGAAACTTTTTTTCATGAATCTGATGTAATATTTATTACTGAAAAAATAGAAAAATGTTTTAGTGCAGGTCAACCATTTATTGTTGTATCAAATCCTGGTTTCTTGAAAAAATTAAAAGAACTTGGATTCAAAACCTTTTCTGATTGGTGGGATGAAGATTATGATTTAATTGAAGAACCAGAACAACGACTTCAAAAGATTTATAGTGTAATTGATAAAATAAATAAATTATCAATAGAAGAGTTAGAAAAAATGCATAAAGAAATGAACCATGTACTTCACCATAATAAAAGTGTAAACAAAAAGTGGTTTACTAAAAATATGAAAACTATATTACGATATGAATTATGAAATAAATGACCCATGGGATTGGGTAACTTACTTTGAAAATACAGTAAAACAATATGCTGGTTCTAAACACGCAATTGCTTGTGATTCTAATTCAAATGCAATTAGATTGCTGTTACATTATCTTAAAATAAAAAAGAAAGAGATTGAGATACCTTCAAAAACGTATGTATCAGTACCAAATCAAATTATCCTAAGTGGAAACAAACCAAAGTTTGTAGATAAACATTGGGATGGAATGTATGAATTAGGAGATACAAATATAGTAGATGCAGCAACCGCATTTCATCAAGGAATGTATAATGAGTATAAAGATTCTTATATGGTTCTTTCTTTTCATGCAAAGAAGATTGTGAATATTGGTAAAGGGGGTATGATACTAACCAACGATGATAAGTTTGAGAAATGGGCAAGACCAATGATTTACGATGGTAGAGATAAGAGAACCTTATACAAAGAAGATGAATTCTCTTGTGTTGGTTGGCATATGTATATGACACCAGAAGATGCACAAAGAGGTATGATGATACTAGAAAGTGAAAAAATACAACTAAAAAATAAAACAGTTGGTGGTAGTTGGGCATACAAAGATTTAACAGAACAAAAATTATTTAAAAAATACAAATGAGAAAATACTTACCAACATTAGGAGAATTGATTGATAGATTATCGATTGTACAGTTAAAAGAAGTGAAGATTCCTCAACATAAAGAGGAATATGCTAAAGAAATTGAAGATATTGTACATGATATCACAGAAATATTAGATACTAATAAACAATTAAAAGTTGATGGAGATTTCATCAGAGCAATCGTAGTACTATCTCAAATGAATTTACATATTTGGGTAAATGAAGATAATGCTCGTAGTGGTGATGAGCAAGGTAATCAATTGATGTTAACACATGGATTGAATGGAATCAGAAATACTGCTAAGAATAAGATACAAGAATTAGATGGTGGTAGAAAAGATTATAAGGTTGATTGTATTGCATCAGAATTTAAAGATTGGGAAATAAGTTGGAATGGATAGTAAAATAACTGATATATTAGATAATTTTACGTTTACTACTATTGATGAAGATTTTAATTATTTCTATGATTTTCAAGGGATACCTATTGCCAATAAGAATTTTTATTTGAATGAGTTATTCAACTCAGAAAATTATAAAATAAAAAATACAAATAAATTTTATCAAACATCCGAATTTAGAAATACACTTGAAAAAATAGATGCACCTGAATGTTACCCTTGGCCTAATGCATTAGATTCGGAAAAGAAAGTAATACTTCAGATGACACTACACCCAGGTAGACATCATTATGGAGAAATGAGAACTTTATTTTTTGATAAGATATTAACAGATAGAGTAGTTGATAGATTACAGAAAAAAACAATGTACTTATTTTTGTATTTTGGATTTGAGGCAGATAGTTTCTCATCAAATGAATTTTATGAATACGGTAAATACAAAAATTACTATGAAATGTTTGATAGTATTTTTACTGATTATAATTTACCGAAAAACTCAATAATAATTTTATCAAGTAATTTATCAGGAGAAGAACAAGAAAAAAAATATTATAATGATAAAGAATTAAATCTAGCTACTATATTTGATAATGTTTATGAAGCAAAGACATTCACAGAAATAAAAGGTGCAGTTAATTTAGATTACACGTTTGACGAATACATTGAGAATGTAAGGAAAGCAGATTACACAATTTTAAGAACAAGTAGAACTCAGCACTATTTGAGAGATATAATGTTATATTGGTTAATTAATTCTAACAAAATTAAAAATACGTTATTAGAACAAAACAAATTCTACGATAATTCTGTTTTCTTTGATAAACTTGGTGATATTAGAAAATTATTTTATGATAACAATTATGAATCTAAAGAATTATTTGATTTAGATGAAAATCTTGTAAAATCTATAAAAAATGAATTACCATTTGTGGCAAGTGATTATGAAAAAACAAATCCTGTCCCAAGTAATAGGATATACTCAAATGAAGTTATTCCACATGATATCTATAATAAAACAATATTTTCTTGGGTATCAACATCAATACCAGATAGGTTTACACAAGTATTTATAAACTCATCTACATTCAATCCTATACTTTATTACCATCCATTGATATGGAACGGTAACCCATATACAATAAAGAATTTCAAAGAAAATGGATTTAAATCTTATAATTTTTTATTTGATGAATCTCATGATAATATAGAATGGGATTTGGAAAGATTATTTTTATCTATTAAGGATATTAATAGAGTTTTATCTTTATCAAAATCCGATTTGATTGATACTTTAATTGAAAATAAAAACGTAATGATTCACAATAGAGAATTATTATTTGAATGTAATAGCATAACAAGAATAATAACAAAATTACATAATTATATTTGTGAATAAACCCATAACATATGCTTATTTAGAAACTACAAATTATTGTAATTTGGAGTGTTCGTTTTGTAATAGAGATGAGGTTATTGGTGCATTAAATCATATGCCAATACCCAAGTTTAGAGAGATGATGGAGAAGATAAAACACCATCCAATTAAAGAAGCAAAACTAATGGGTATGGGTGAACCTATGTTACATCCTCAATTTGATGAAATTGTACAGATATTCAAAGAATACTTTCCTAACGCATTTCTAATTGTTGCAACAAATTGTCAATATACAATACAAAATGGAACTAAATTAAGAGAAAGATTTCAACATGCTCTTAATTATATTGATTTATTATATTTTTCAATTGATGGTTATGGTGAGAGTTATGAAAGAGATAGGTCACCTGCAAAATGGAGTAGATTATTAACATTTCTAAAAGATTTCAAAGAAATGGATAGACGTGGTTGTCGAGTAACTTGTAATTATGTTGTAAATCCTCAAAACGTAAGCGATATACAGAGAGTAAGTGATGAAATCGTAGATGGATATGGGTTGGAGGAACTTCGATTAAATATTGCACAAGATTGGAGCTCAGATAAATCATTACCAGGTGGATATACAAAGAAACAGTTGAGTTATCTTAAATCATGGGGTGATAATGTAAAAGGTAAAAATGAGTGGGATTTTGAAGATTGTTTTTGGGTAAATGAAGCAATCTATACAACTGTTGAGGGAAATATAAAAATGTGTTGTATGAATACAGGAGCTAAACCATTTGGTAATATATTTGAAACTGATTTAGAAGATATAAGAAATTCAGTAGATTATCAAAATGTAAAATTAGGATGTAATACTAATAATCCAACTTCACACTGCAAAAATTGTTCATATAAAGAACTTGTACCTATGTTACAAGAAATTCAAATGGTATGATAGAAAGAAAATTTAATCCAACTACATCGCATAGTAAACTTAGATTACATTCATCAGAAAGAAATACGCCATTTGGTAAACTATTTGAAAAATATAAAAAAAGTTTAACTGAAACTGATATTAGATATTATCCAAATACTGAAGAACTTCACAAACCAATATCCCAATTTTATGGATATGATAATTTTTTAATGGGATTTGGTTCTGATAGATGTATAAAATACTTTCTTGAAGCTCATAGAAAAAAACATTGGTTTTGGGGTAAGAAAAGATTATTAATATCAGAACCATCGTTTCCAATGTATGATATCTATGGTCAAATGTTTGATTATAAAATCAAAAAAGTAGAATATGATGCAATTAACTTTCCAATACTCCAATTCCTAGATGAAGTAGATACCAATTCTATTATAGTGATATCAAACCCATCTTCACCAATTGGAGATGTAATTAGTAGAGAAAATATAATTAAAATTTTAGATATAGGCTATCCAACTCTTATTGATGAAGCATATATAGAATTTTCTAATGAAAAAAGTTGTATTGATTTAATAGATGAGTACCCTAATTTATTTGTAACAAGAACTATATCAAAGGCATATGGTTCAGCAGGTACTCGATTTGGATGTATATTTTCACAGAAACAGAATATACAAAAATTAAATCAATATAGAGATATGTATGAAACTACTGGTCAAACTTTAAAATGGATTAAAACCTTAGTTGATAATAAACCAATTTTTGATGAGTACATTACTTCAGTTAAAAAAACAAGAAAAGATTTATGTGATAGATTAGATAAAAATTCTATTCCATTTATACCATCTGAATCAAATTGGATTCATATTAGAAAAACTTATATAAAAAATATTCCAAAGAATATACTTATAAAACAGGACTGTTCGATACCAGGTCAAGGAAATGATTGGGTTCGATTACAAATTACTGATAATTTAAATGACTATTTATGGATTTAAAATTAGAGGGAAATAGTGATTATTTACTAAAACTAACCGATGAACATGAAAAACCATCAGTTTTAAAGTATGCATATGAAAAAGATACTCGGTTATTGAAATCCGCCTGGAAACAAGGCATTTTTCAAAGTAAATTTTTTAAAACACCTTCTGTAACTTATGTAAAAGATGAACCCAATCAGAGTTCTTTTTTAATGGATTATATTCCTGGAAATAGTTTTGTTGAATTTTTCACTCATGCAACAAAATCAGATTTAGATTTATTACTAAATAAAATACATGGATATTTTACTGAAACTATAAAAGAAGAAGCAATATATCCAATAAAGATATTTCATGATAAGTTACACGAAATAGAAAAATTTGGTTATGATTTCATTTTAGATGATATGGCTGGTATTAAAATGTATGTGGGAGAATGCCATGGGGATATGACATTTTCAAATATGATTTTCTTAGATAATATTTATTTAATAGATTTTCTTGATTCATATATAGAAAGTCCTACAATGGATTTAATTAAATTAAGACAGGACACTCATTTGTATTATTCATTAAATATGGTTAAGAAACAAAACATTGATGTTTTAAAAATAAAAATGTGTTTAAATTATATTGATGATTCACTAACCTCTACTTACAACATAGAACATTACAATTCTTTACAAATCATAAATATTTTTAGAATATATCCATATGCAAAAACTAAAAAGTTAAAACAATTCTTATCTGAAAAAATAAAACAATTATTACAACCATGGCAACGCTAATATTACCTTGTGCTGGAAATAGTAGTCGATATACTGAAACTATTCCAAAATTTTTACTTAAAAATCCATTATACGATTCTTTAATAATGGTTGCTTGTTCAATAAAGGGATTACCTATTGATGATTATGATAAAGTATGTGTAGTAATATTAGAAGAACATGAAAAAAAATACAATGCAACAAAAGAAATAGAAGATAATTTTGAGAAGATAGGTCTCAAAGATAAATTAACAGTTAGTATTATAAAAGTATCTGATTCAGCTGCAGATACAGTTTCACAATGTATAACTCAAGAAAGTATTGAAGGATTAATAATAATAAAAGATTGTGATGATTATTTTACAGTAGATGGTATTGGCCCAAATGAGATAGCAACTGTTTCCTTAAATGATTGTGGAAAAATTCATGCTTCTAACAAATCATATGTATCAAAAAATGAGGAAGGTTTGGTTTTAAATATAGTAGAAAAACAAGTGATATCTTCTGATTTTTGTTGTGGATTATATACATTTCAACAAGCCAAAAAATTTATTGAAGCACATAATGAAATAAAATCATATGGTTCTTTAGATGAAATTTACATTTCTAATATAATTTTTCAATTAATTTTACAAGGAGAATCATTTAAAATATTAAAAGCAAATAATTTCATCGATTGGGGTACTCAAGAAGATTGGGATGATTACAAAATAAAACAAAATGCAGGTATATTATAATTCAAAACATAATTTTTTCAGAACACCTGAACTTTGGGATATAGAACTTCTTCTTTATTTTCATTTTCCAAAAAAAGAAATGTTTGTTCATTGGTTAGATACAATTCAATTAGAACTAAAACATGGTGCATATTTTGTATTTGATTTATCACATGAAGCAAGAATACTTCCTGCTATGTTAAAAAATAGTCCATACTCATTAGAACCTATTTTTTTAGATTGGGTTATTGAATATATTGAGAAACATAATTTAGATTCTTCTGCAATTCAATTTTGGACAGGTGATTTAAATTGTCATCAAAATATATCCCACAAATATAAAGATATTATTAAACCCAAAATTAGGTTTAATCATTTACCTATTTTTTCAACCGATAAGTCATTTTTAGAACTTCGTAATTTTGATAAAAAGTTTTCTATCATGATGGGTAGGATAGATTCATCTAAAAGTGAAAGAGTTAAATTATATAAATTTTTGGCTAATAACAGTATATTGAATACTTGTTACTATTGTTTTAATACAATAAACCCAAACTCAGAATATCCAACTAAATTCTTAGAATCGATTGAAGAACGCTCAAACCCAGATTATGATTTACCAAGACAAGGGGAAAAGTATTTCAAGAAATCATTTTGTCACATTGTAATGGAAACCTATTATGATGAAAGATATACTTTAAACAGAAAATTCATTAGTGAAAAAATATTTAGGGCAACTAACTCACTACAACCTTTTTTACTATTTGGGGTACCTAATTTATTAAAAGATTTTAAAGAACTTGGATTCAAAACATTTGATAAATGGTGGGATGAATCTTATGATGCGATAGAAGATAATGATAAAAGATTTAAGGCATTAAGCAAAATCATTTTAGAATTACATAACAAACCATTGGAGGAATTACAAGAAATGTATATAGAAATGATTCCTACATTACAATGGAATTTTAATCAAGTTTTTAAAATAAATGAATTAGAAGAATATTACTTACCAATTGATGGTGTTTTTAATGAAATTGGAGGACTTGAATATGTATATCAAGATATGTGTTTGGAAGTGCCAGTAGGAATGGAACATCAGTCAACCATTCCACGAATATATCATACTAGAGAGAATAAAAAATGACACCAGAGCAGTTTTATTGGAATAATAAACTTTCAAATCAACAATATATGAAAGAAATTAGAATTCGTTCATTAAGTTGGATGTTAGATTGTTTTGAAAGGGGAACGATTCGAAAAAGAACAATAAAAGGATTGATACCAAAAATTCAATTAGAAGAACTTTTAAAAGAAATGGAAGAAGTTGAAAGATATGAAGAATGTGGTATAATAAAATCAGTAATAGATAAAATTTATATTAATGAAAAACGATAAAGTTTTAATTACATTAGGATGTTCTCATACAGAAGGTGTCGGTTCATATGATTTATCAGATGTAAGTGATAAAGAAATGGCAATATATAAAGCCCAAGGTTGGGTACCAATACCTTTTTATCAAGAAAATTTAGATAATTTTTTAAAAGGTTCATGGGGTTCACATCTTCAAGAAAAAATCGGTGCCTCCACATTTTATAATGTAGGATTAGGTGGTGATTCCAATTCCGGCCAAGCAAAATTATTTTATGATGCAGTTGAATTATTAGATTTAGAAAGTAAAGATGTATTAGTTGTATTTTTAATGACATATTCTCATAGATTTAGTTATTATAAGAACGGAATACCTGCAACAGTACCATTTGGTGAGGATAATCCATATATTAAAGAACATCTAAAATTCATATCACCAAATGTAGAGTTTAATAGTGTATGTGAACAGTATTTTTATCTAAGAACTGTAACTAATCTGTGTAAAGCCAAAGGATTTCAATTTTGTATAGCAACGGTAGGAGAAGATGATGGCCTATATGAATTATTGACAGATGATTTAAAAAAATCTTTTATAAAAGAAGATATCTTCCAAAAATATGTAGATAACTCAAATTACCCACATTTCCAATCAAAAGTATGTGGTCATTTAAATTCAGATGGATATGAAGAAGTTGCAACTCAATTTTTCACAAGAATTTTAAAAAAATATCCAAATTTTTGTAAAGATAAACTTGTTGAACTTTATAATGAGCCACTAGAATACACAAAAATTCCACTAAATAGAGAACAAAACCGATTAAAACTTCCATGAAAGTTGCAGTTCTAATACTTGGTGAATTTAGAGAATTCGATATTGCAGTAAAATCATGGAGCTTTAAAGACTTCAGTCATATAGATTATCAAATATCTTCATGGGATATTTCCAATCAAGGTGGTGTAAAAGAAAATGTTACTGAAGATAGTTTTACAAAACACCTTAACAATGTAGAACATATAAAAATATGGGAGGCAAAACCATATCATTCAAATGATACCAATATTGATTACTTAAAAGATACTAGTCAGGCTTTTCGATTCCATTTTATGTATATGTACGAGGAGTTAATTCTACCCAAAAATAAAAAATATGATTATATCTTTATAACAAGACCAGATTTATGGTATGATATAGATTCAAACGCATTATCAATACCATTTTTTAAACAAATAGAAGATGGTACAATTTACACATTGGGTCCTATTAAACCACCAACCAACGAATCGCAGGGATTTGTAAATGATATTTTGTTTTATGGTAAATCAAAAGAAATGATAGAATTTTTAAATTTGGTACAATACCAACCATTAAACCATGAAAATGCAGCAAAGGCAATACATGAAAATTTTAAACATAAAACATCAAAAACTCTTAGTGCCAATATTGTAAGACCAAATGTACGTAATATTGATGATAAAAGTAAATTGAATATCGAAATTATACAACAATTCGATAATGAATTTTGTGAATACAAAGAAAAAAGATGGAATAATAAATAACTAAAAAAAGGAAAACAATTATGGGAAGTAAATTTTTTGGAAACAAACACGATAAACAAAACAATAAGAATTCAAAATCACAAGTTAAAACCAATTCAAAAGGAAAAGGTGCAAACATGGGGGTTAGAAAAGTAGGACGTGGTAAATAACGATAGAGAATGGGATTTCTTATATTGGGATGATGATACTGATTATGGAGATAGTTGGGTATCCGATGCACCTAAAACAAAAGAAAAAGGAACAACAATAGAAGATTAATGAAACCAAAATTACTAATTACATTAGGATGTTCTTATACTAGTGGTATAGGTACTTCAGACCCTTACCATCATATGTGGCCAAGACAATTGGGTATCAAACTAGGTTTTGATAAACTCATAAATCTTGGTAAAGCAGGTGCATCAAATTCTGGTTGTATTAAAAAGTTTAATGAAATGGTTAATAATTTCCCCTTAAACGAATATGATATTCTTGTTATATTTCTAATGACAGAACCATCGAGGTTTTCTTTCTTTATTGATAACGAAGTAATGGATTATCGTGCAAATATACCCAAGTGGAAAAACCCAATTAATGATAATACACTTTCTCGTGCATATCTTGAAGAAATAAAATCATTACAAGATTGTATATTAGAACAGAAATTCTATGTAGATATATTGGAATCAATGTGCAAGTTACATAATATGGATTTGATACTAACTTCATGGAACTATTCCTATACAGATTTTTATAAAATACATAAAAACAAAAACATTCATTTATTCAAGACTCCGAAAACACTATTTCCAACTAATAAAGACCTTCAATCAGAGTGTGGTCATCCAAACGATAAAGGACAGGTATGGGTAATGAATGAAATAGTTAAGGGAATAAAACAAAACCATTCAAAGTGGTATAGTGAAACTCCAAACGAAAATTTAGATTGGGAAGTGAAAAACAAAATAGAAGATTGGCAATCAACCCATTTCATATAACAATACGATTCGACCCCCTCCATGAACAACCGGGAACTCATGTACTTATTGTGGATAATAGCAGTTTATATACTTGTATCTATTGTAGTATATAGATTTATAATTGAATTACATATGTGAGTACCCCTACTCCCCCTTTTGTTCTTTTGTCGTGGGGGGTCGAAGAGTCGAGACTTAATTTTTTTTGATAGTATTTATATCATATGAAGATATGTAAAAATTGTAATATAGAATTAGAATTATATAAACCAACAAGTGGACCGTATTATATTTGTGTAAAATGTAATGATGTAACCTATCCTCTTAATGTTACTAATATGGGTAACACTTCTTTAATAGATGAAGAGTGGGATGAGATGAATGAAATTGAGAAAGTAGCGGATAGAGGAAGAGATTAATATTATGAGTAGAATTCAAGACATGGAAGATAACAAATGGAAAGTGATTGTTTCAACAAGAGGACGAAAGAATAGAGTACCCAAGGAATCTTCGGTAAAAAGAGTAATAAAGAAAATAATCGAATGGAGAATAATAGGGTATATAGTAATAGGAATATCCCTATGGAAACTAAATGGAGATATAAATCAATTATCCCTTCAGATGTTCTTACTTATCTTATTCACAGAACTCCAATCAAGAGGTGTATCTAAACAAGAGATTGACTCACTTAAAGAAGAACTCAACTTAACGCATATCGAAACCCCCCAATACCAAGATAGGAAGAAACTAAGAAGAGATGCACTACATAGACAAGAAGAGAAGGATTCCCTTAAGGCAAAGGAATCGATAGAAAAGAATTACCCTCGATAGAGAACGCCATACCACATAAAGTACCCTTACTAATACTTCATTATATAGTAGGGGTTTTTTAATGTCTAAATGCGTAA
>OBMK010000879.1_pt1 | contig 27577 bp, 37 predicted proteins | sample 1539081 | NCBI WGS metagenome assembly OBMK01 (sample SAMEA3355528, study PRJEB22509) | marine metagenome | biome: marine; feature: river plume; material: water | place: USA | collected 2010-08-07 | depth 0.5 m | reverse complement strand
ATACATTTACCAATTCACCATCACCCTGAACTCTTGTTGTTCCTGATGTCTGTAAATCACCGTTTACATCAACAACCTCTGTTGATATTTTTAAGGACGTATCTGTTCCATTACCGTCCTGAACTGTCGTTTTAGTATTTCCTGATAAACCTGTGTCCTCTGTAGTCTTTAGTAAAGACCCATACGATTCATCTATATACTTATTGTTTAAATCACCCATTTAATTGTTCTTAAATTAATATTTTATACTTGACCAAAGGTCTCATGTAATGTTCCAAAAGTGACATGAGTCTGACCCCAAATCCTTCTCGTTATAACTTGTTCTGTTGAGACATATACATAATTTGAATTATTCTCATTGTCTGAGATGTATGTTACTGTTTCAACTTCTTTCTCTTCACCCTCAAGTAACAACATCTTTCCTGATTCAACCAACCCTTCAGATAATAAAGGATTTAAGTTTGTTGTAGAGGTCTGTTGATATACTTTATACCTAAACCAACCCACAGGGTTCAATTCAGTTCCACTGTCCGTTAAATCAAATGAGAACTCGTTGTATCTGTCATTTGATACCAACTCTAATGGTAAGAAGTAAAACTTATCTTTTGTAAAAACATTCTCAAACTCAAACAAATATGTTGGGTTTGATATCGTCGTCTTCTCCTTTAATGTAAAGGGAGCATTTGAAATTGAGTTTTGTGTTAATACTATCATATACTCTTAAATATAAAAAAGGGGTAATCCGTAAATAACGAACTACCCCTTCTAATTTTAACCTGTAAGATTATGCTGCGTTTACAATTAAACCGTCCCAAACAGTTGCTAAATCACCTTCGATTAAGTGAGCTCCTGATGGTTCTTGACCTGTGAAGGTTAAAGTTGTTCCAACTCTATCACCTGCTGCAGTTCCTGAACCTGTAGTTCCCGCTGATACGGCAACACCATAGTTTTCACCTAAAAGGTATTTATCTCCTGCTGCAGTGATTACTACAATCTTAAGTTCTGGGTTTGAAGCCAATAACTTAATTTGGTCTTGTTTCTCTTGAGTCACACCTAATAAAACTAATTCTAATGATTGCTCGTAGAATAAAGTTCCGTTTTCAGTTGACGCATTTATTGTTTCAGTGTAAGACGAAGTTTGTCTTGGTGATTTCCATTGGTAGAATGTATCTGCCGCTGCATCACCTGCAACTAAACCTGTAATCTTGTTATCAACATCAGTTGTTACTGAAGCGATATCTCCTGAAAGGAAGTATACTGAAGCGATTCCACCTTGTGAATCACGACAAGATAATCCTTGACTTGAATTGATATTACATGTGTATGACATATGATTTATTTTTTAATTTTAGTTTATTATTATCTGTCGTTAGACGCGTGGTAATCAGCAAATGAGATATTTACGCCGTAAGAAAATGCTCCCTTAAGTCTATATTCTGAGTTATCTCTTGAAAAGAATACTTCAGTGTTATCGATGTCTGATAATAAATCAGTTCCGAAGTGAACATATTCTGCTGAGAATAACATTACTCTTTCTCCAACCGCTGCAGTTGTCATTGTTACTTTCACATTAGGGAATCCTGGGTGAGTTAACACTAATCCTGCTGAGAAGTTACCTTCGTTTGTGTTCCATGCTCCGTTTAATTCTCTGTATGCTTGTTTGTATGCTGAGAATGAACCTGCTGACATAATCACAACTAAATCTTCTCTTACTTGAGCGTCACCTGGTAAAGATGATACTAAATCATCAACGATACCCATGATAGTTGATTTAGAAGGAACAACCGCAGTTGCTGCCGTGTTGATTGCTGGTGTGTTAGCCGAGTTAGTTAAGAATAATAAACCTTCAAATGCGTCTCCCGCAGCACTAGTAGAAGTATAGATTTTACCTTCTACGAATTTACCAATTTGTTTTGCTTTCTGCTCAACAATCTGTGCCCAAAATGAATCACCTTCTTGTAATGAATCATCTTGACCTGGCTTAAGATACATTTGTAAGTATTTATCCTCGATATCAGCGATACAATAAGACTCTTGAATTTGTTTCTTATCAACTGCTAAGTCGATTTGTGTGTAAGTAGTATCACCTGCAGAGTTCCATCCACATGCTTTATCTACTGGTGTTATTGACATGTCAGCGACATTGATAGTCTTTACGGACTTGATTCCGACATGTGTGTTGAATAATGAAGGAGAAATTGCTCCTAAAAGACCTTTAGCGATGATTTCACCACTTTGGTCTTTAAAATCTGGTAAGTTGTTTACATTAAATCCCATAATATTTTTTATTTGTTTGTTTGTTTAATTATTTGTTCAATGATTTCCCAAGTTTGATAAGTCTTGCAACTTTATCATCATACTCAGAAAACTTCTGTTGAACGTTAGAGGTAATTTTTTTACCTGCTGGTTTAGTTTTGAATTCGTTGAATTCTGTTTTAATTTCGTCAATTTCAGTCTTAACCTCTGACATTTCTTCTTTCATTTGGTTGTGGACTTCTTTAACGACTTGCGTAATTAGATTGACTAATTCGTCAGACATTTTTTCTTCTTCTTTTGTCTCCTCTTCGCTGATTGGTGCTTCCTCTACTGATTCAGGTGTCTCCTCAACAACTTCTTCTTCCTCTTTCTCTACTTCCTCGTAAGATACGATTTTACCACCCTCTACACCTAATATGTAAGAGTTTTTCAATTCGTATTCCCCATCAGGAACAGGTAGGAAAGATTCATCTTCAAGTTTGATTTGAACATCTTTACCAATTTCAATTTCACCTTCAACAACGAATAACTGACCTTCGACTCCTTCTAGTTCCGCGAAACTATTTTCGACAACTTCCGTCTCGTTTACCTCATCAGTTGATAGGTCTACGGCTTCGTTTGATACTTCGCTTTCTTCTTGAGTCTCAACAGAGAATCCCAATGCTAACTTAATTTTTTCAATGGCTTCTGTTGCATTCATGTGTTAAAAAATTTAATTTTAAAGTTTATTTATACAATCAAATATAAAAACAAACATAATAGTTAAGTTTGTAGTTGTTCATGTGAAATAAATTTCATATCTTTGTCGTATGGAAGACAAAAAATATACACAACAGGAACGAATAAAGTTGAACAGAGAACTTAAACCTCAGGGTAAAAGGTGTTGTCCTGATTGTGATGAGGTAAAACCACTTGAGGAGTTTCTCGTTGCTGGTAAATTGAAATCAGGTGAGCTTAGATATAGAGTCTGTTATCCTTGTAATCGTATTAAGAACAAAAAATTCTACAACCCTGAAAAGAAGGCGAAGTATCATGAGGAAAATAAAGAACGAATTCAAGAGTATCGTAAACAATATTACCAAGACAATAAAGAAAAATCTGCAACCGATTCTAAAAGATGGAGAGAAGAGAATAAAGAACATCTCAAAGAGTATCGTCAAAAAATGTGGTTAGAAAACAAAGAAGAGTTGTCAAAAAAGAATAAACAATATTGGGCAGAAAACGCAGAGCGTATATCAGAACAAAGAAAACAATATTACCAAGAGAATAAAGAGCGTCTCTCAGAACAAAAAAAAGAATATTACCAAGAGAATAGAGAACAAATTTTAGAGGAAAAAAGAAAATACAGAGAAGAGAATAGAGAACATATGAGAGAAATGAAAAATAAAAGATATCATGAAAGATTGAAGACTGATAAACTCTTTGAGATAAAAGAAAGTATTCGTAAGTGTATTTACGGTAAGATTAAGAATAAAAAATTTACAACATGTGAGATACTTGGTTGTGATTATGAAACCTTAAAAGTTCATATTGAGAATCAATTCCAAGAGGGTATGACTTGGGACAATCACGGTCAATTTGGTTGGCACTATGACCACATTATACCATCATCGTCTGCTAAGACTGAAGAAGAGTTATATCAACTTAACCACTACACCAATTTCCAACCTTTATGGTGGAGGGACAACTTAAGTAAGAACACTAAATTGGATTGGGAGCAAGTAGAGGACTAATCCTCTACCTGTTCCAATATCTCCAATATTAAACCGAGTTGGTCTGTTGCTACCTCCTCTTTAGAATACCTATCGATTTTTGATTGGAAATTACCCGCCACTGAAAAACCTCTTAAGTTCTCAGGGTCGTTCTTTATTATGTCCCATAGTTTCTCATCCTGTATGTGCATACTGATTGCCCAAGAACCTGTAGGAACTTCTTTAAATCCTAACGAGTAGGTCTTATCTCTTTCAGGGTCATCAACAATCCAACTCTCAATGATGAAGGCTTTAACCTTAACACCATTGTGTTCCAAATCAACTGAATCATTCTTCTTCTCCTTCATAAACTTCATCATAAGGTTCTTGATTGATTTCTTTGTAAAGTATACGTAATACTCTTCATTCTTCTCTGAATCGTATCTGTATATTGGACTGTTACTGGTCATTGCTAAACCTGTAATGATTCTCTCGTCGTTTGTATTGTCTGTGTTAAATTTCATTGTCTTAATTGTTTTCTTCAAGTTTAATCTTTCTTTCAGCCCATTTCAACATTGCTCCTGTAGATTCACCACCCCATAGTTGATATGAGATATAAGCACATGAGTCATAATCCTTTCTTAAGGTTGCTACCTGAAACCCTTTCTTCGCTCTTGATAAGTATGACTTAATCCTCTTTACCGTTGATAATGAAAGACCACGAGACCTTGCGATTTGTTGTGCTCTGGCTTTACCCACCAAAGTTCCACAACGGTTTTTTATCTTTTTGTTTCTTTCAATTCCACTCTGAGCAGCTCTCTGAGCAATACGAGGGTAATCATTATACGCCTTAAAATCTTCTGTGATGACTTCATACTGTTCTTCAAATTCTTGTTTAGGTGCTCTTACAGGTGGTTTGTTTACATTTCCTGCTAATGATGGTTCATCAACAACCTGTGGGTCAAACTTATTTCCTTCCTTATCCTCTCTGTATAAGAGTTTTACAAAATGATGTCTGCATCCATACGAACCTTTATACGAAAAAATATCGTAATATCCAAATTCATTGTTAACTGTATTTTGAGACATCATGTTAATATCTTCCCATCTAAACAATAAGTCCTTCTGCATCATGATTTTACAGAAGTCACGATTCTTTGAATCAAATGGTCCTTCGTAGTAATATCTTACTTTGAAACCAGCAAAGTCCAATGCTGAATCCTCATCAGGTTTAGAAGTGACTTGAGACCTGTTTACAAACTCATCTGATGTAATCTCAGGTTCAACCATCTTAGCGAAGTTGAAGAGGTGTGATGCCTCTTGTTTGATACTATGAACTTTCTGTTCAGATATGATTGTAACATTCTCAAGTGCTTTCTTTCTTGGAACTCCTACAACACCATCATCCAACATCTTCTCAATCTTGTCTTTATGTTCATCACTTAAAACCTTCTCTTCTGAAAATGCTAAGAAGTTTCTTTGAATTGCCGGGTCTGTAACAATGCTAACATACTGTAATCCAACATCTTCTGCGTCGATATCGTCAATATATAGTTCAACGATTTTTGTGTTTTTTCTTTTTTTCATATTATATTCTTGCTCTGTCTCTAATTTTCTTATCAAGAACGTTCTCTCTCTGAACATCATCCGCTACAACAATAGCATTGATGACCATATCGTCCCTTCCTGATAAACTGTTATTATACATCGAATCAAATCTTCCAATGTCCTGTGCGAAGTTAGTTCCTCCAACCATTGACGAGGCTGCCCCCGCTAATGATAATGCTTGTTCATTCATTGCAACCTCCCTTGGTAAGATTAACTCACCACCTTCGATTTCAGAACCATCACCCATTAAGATACCTCCTTGTGCGTGTCTTGGACCTTTAGCCATCAACATACCACCTCGTCTGAGTTTCTTCGCCGCGTTGAACTGAGCAACTGCAACAACACCTTGTGCGACACCTAATACTGCTGCCGCTCCCATAAGGAATGGATTAGGGAATGCCTTAACGATGTTCTTAGCGGTCTCTGATACAATTGATAATGTATTAGCAATCAGTTCAGCAATCAATGCTTTCTTCTGTAGTTTTCTTCTTTCTCTCTCATACTCCTCTTCAAGTTTCAGTCTATCTTCAGTGTATTTCTTTTCAATTCTATTCTTCTTTCTGGCGTTGTCTCCCGCTTCAGCAAGGTCTTCATTGTATCCTTGTTCTAACTTTTCAAATCTTGCGTCAAACTCTCTATCAAGGTTTGCTATTTGTATGTCTGTAAGGTCAGAGATTACTTGAGCGATATCACCTGCTAAATCAGCAACGGTATCAAGGAATTTAATCCCTTCCTCAAATCTCGCTTCAAACGCCTTCTTCTCAGCGTCTGCTCTCTTTTGTGCTTCTGATTCTACATTGTCTGTTATTTCCTTTTCAGTCCTTTCGTAGTTCTTTTGATAATCTTTAAGTAATGCTTCTTTTTCTTCTTTAGTTCCTTTGAAGTCTTTTAGTTCATCTTTTAAAGTGTTGAAAGCGGTAAGGTTGTTTTGTCTTAACATTTCCTCATTCGCTTCAGTATACTCTGAACTGTATCCTATGATTTCATCTGTAAAGTCTTCATAGGCTGCTCCTAATATCTTTAACCTACTCAATGTCGCTTGAGTAAGGTTCTTATTGATTTGGTTTTCAAGTTTACTTGCTTCACTAAATACTGCTCTAATCTCTTGTTCTAACTCAGCAGTTCCAAATATGGTATCTGTAAGTGTATCTTTAAACTTCTGAAATAAATCACCATTCTTTTCAAAGTCTTTCTCAGCAATCTTATATATGTTAAGAAACGCACTTTTAAGTTCTGATTCTAATTTAGATGATGCGTCTTTATCAAATGGAAAGAATGTTTCCATAATGTTTCCATCTTTTCCAATCTCTAAAAGACTTCCTTTAGTGTTTTGGAACACTTTAGTGAAAGCCCCTAATAATTTTTTTGATTGTTCAGGTCCTAAAGCACCAAGTTGGTTGAATGCTGAACTGTATCCTGCTTCAACAATAACTTGGAATGTTCTGAATGCTTCTTGTGTAAACGCATCACCACTTAATCCTTGAATTGCTTTATTTAACTCCTCACCAGATACAAGTCCTTCTGATAATTTTCTAAATGATTCTATTTGTTCATCTGTGATTTTACCTAATGATTGGTCTTGTGCAAGGTCTAATAATGTTTTCTTTAATAGTAAAAAATCTTCAGCAGTTTTAGTTACAACACCATCACTTAAGACATTCCTTGCAACCTCATAGAAAGCACCAAACTCATCTGTTGGTATATCAACATCCTCAAACGCTTCATTGAACTTATCAAGAGGGTCTTTAGATTCTTTAAGTATTTGTTTCTGTTTCTCTAATTGTTCGTTTAATTGTTCTGTCGCTTCAACCTGTGGGACAGTTGCTTTGGTAAGTGCCTCAATGGATGTTTGGTATTTATCCAATCCTTTAATCTGAGCCTCTAATTCTTCCCTCTGTTTCTTCAATGAATCCGCTAAAAGTTTCTGTCTTCTTTTACCGTCTAATATTCTGATTTCATTTAACTTATCCAAATACTCTTTTGAACCATTCTCAAGTAATGATAACTCATCTTGTAATTGTTTCTTTCTTAACTCATATGTGTCTTTACCTAATGACTCAAGATATTTGATTTCCCTTGCTCTTTCTTCTACCTGTGCCTTTACCCTTACTTTCCTTGCTTCCTCAGCAATCTCCTCATTCACTTCTCGTATCGCTCTCTTACCAGCCTCTTTAACATCACTTGGAATGTCTGTAATCGCTTTAACCGCTAATTTGAACTCACCCTGTATAAGTAATGAGAAAGCCTCTCCAACGGAAGTAAAGAACTGTGTGAATGCTGCTCCTATGGATGCAATCATTTGTCTTAATCCTCCAAACTTTTCAGTTAAAAACTCAACACCCTTAATGATTAAGAATAGTGGTGGTGCAACAAACATAAGAACATTCTTAAATGTCTTCCATGCTTGAGAGTTTTCAGATATTGCTTTCTTTATCTTGTCGAAGTTAGCAACCAAAGCACCAAGTGCTAAGATAAGAAGTCCAACTCCTGTCGCTGCTAACGCTATACGGAACAACTTAAGTGCTCCTGTAGTTCCACCAACAACAAGTGTGGTTGTCGCCTGAACAACTTGGTATAGTTTCTCTTGTGCAATTCTACCTGCAATCCTCGCCTGTAAGACACCCTCTGCTAAGGCTCTTGCTCCAACCGCTATGGCTATCGCTCCTTGAACTCTTGTTTGTATCTCAGCAAGTTTCTCTGATTCTGCTCCGAAGATGGCCATAGCACCTTGTCCTACTGCGAAACCACCAGCGATGGCTTCACCAACCTTAAGGAATGACTCCGCTTTCTGTGCGGTATCTAATCCTTCAAATTCTTTTTCAAAGTCTTTTAGTTTGGATTGTGCCTTCTGTAAATCACCTGAAAGTTGTTTAAACTTTTCAGAACCAAAGTCAGTCCCTTTTAATTCCTCTTTTATATCGGCAATGGACTGTTCAAGTTGTGTAAGGTTAGTTACAGATTGTTCAACACCATTTACCTTAAGATTTATCGCTATTGTTTTAGACATATCTTTCTGTGTTTGTATTAAATATAAATTGTCGTATTATTGTCTTAATCGTCTCCTGTGATTGTAACAGGGTCTCCAACAATCTTGATAAGTTCAACCTTTGTAATACCAGGTGATATCAAATCATAATCAGCAATTTTATTTATCCTCCATTGAGTATTTCCAAACAACCCTGATATCTGTATCTTGTCGTTTAGTTTAACCTCAACAAATTCTTTATATGGTAAGTTAAAGAACGCAGTTACAAATCTTGAGTTCTCATCATATGTATCAACGAAATATTCCTCCCAATATAGTCTGAATAAATTCCCTTTAGCATTGAATGTATTGTATCCTGTTAATGATGTGAAGTAACCAAATACATCCTCATAGAAAAGTGTTTTAGAATCCCTCGTAGGTGTTGGTGTGTTTAAGTTTTCAAAAGAACTTATACACGGGTATTGACTGTGTGCGTATGTGTTATTGTTTATAGTATCTTGGATGTAGTAAGTTTCAGCGATATCTAAAAGACCATTGTAATATAAGATTCTTGGATTTGTTTTAAAGGTTGTCTCTGATTTATCCTCTCTGTTATATTCATACATATGAGGGACAATCATCGTAAGACTTCCATCCAACTGTGCTGATGGTGTTGGTGAGAAGATTGTTGAAACCTCTTGAGAACTATTAACAATGTCTGATTCAGAATCAAATAACTTTTGTCCATATACTTGGTTGTAGTTCTGTTGATTAAACACATTGTATCTGTCATCATCTTCTTCATCAATAAACCTTACATATCTGTTTTCATTATCCACCAATGGTTGAACGATTACATCCTTTTCAGTTGTTAAGTATTTTGTCCAATCTCTTACCTGAACATCATCTTTATTTACCCAATTCACCCATGGTTCAATATTCAATACTGATTCATCTTCATTGTCAGCATATATCACCATATTGAATTTTGTGAATATTCCTTTTAAGAAATCAATTTGACTGATGTCACACGGCATATTTGATGAGATATCAATTGTATCACCAACACCACCAGGAGGTGCATCGAAGATTGTTAATGTAGAACCTTCTTTTATTATTATATCTGTATTTGTTGAACTTGTGTTAGGTGCTATTTGAATTTCAGTAATATGTCCTGTTCCTGCATCTACTGTAACAGAGTTTTGGATTGCGTATATGGTAGTATCAGGGTCATTCTGTGCAAGTGTTATTGTTTGAGGCTCCATTAGACAATCAGTATATGAGAATGTTGTCCCATTACCAGCGTGTAATGAATATTGATAACAATCAGTCTGTCTGACATAAGCAAAAAGTTGTGGAAACATTTGATTATCACCTTCTTGCATAAAAACATCTGTGTGTAATATGTTAACCTCATCTTCAGTTCCAACAATCGTTTTAAATACTTCATTATAACCACCTACTGAAAAGTAACCAATGTAAAACCAATAGTTGTTTTTGTTTGGACTTCTCTCAAAATCTGTTAAATCAAATTTGATGTATTGTCTCATTTTGTAACTACCAGTCGCTGGTGGTGTGTAATTCCCAAGTGGATAGTTGTATAAATTATTTGGGTCTGATACGATGTCAGGGTATGGTAATGTTGGTATGTTTACATTTGTAATCACAGGGTTTAACTCATCTTGGTTAAATGTCACAGTCAAATCTCCAACAACAGATGTCTGTGCTCCAAAGGTATCAGAGAATATCAATGGCATGTATAACTTATTGAAGTAATCTGAATCCATAAATTCTGACTTCATCTTATAACCAGCATCATTAAGTATTTGTCTTATAATCCTGTTTATCTTAACCGCTGGTTTTAAATACCAAAATGGTAATGCGTTGTTTGATAAGTTGAAAGAGTATCCATCAACCACATCATTGTTACTTAAGAAATCCAAGTTAGGTATTACCGTGTCCTCATCCAATCCATAATGTATAAATGGATATACATAATCACTAGGGTTATTCCATGTTGTAATCATATTCGGATATGACTGTGGGTGGTCTAAATCACTGAAGTCTAACTCACATAATGATACATCCTGTATTTTAGACGCTAAGTCTCCCAATTGAGAGTATACGGTCACTTCATAATCAACCTTGTCTAAACCCAAGAATAACCTCTCCAATCTTAATGAACCAATGATAACAATCCTACCGTTAATTGTGATAGCCGCCTCCAACGCTCCTTTAGTATCAAATGAAGAATCCTCCAAATTGATTTTAAAGATGTTTCCAAGGACTTTATTGTTAATCGATGTTCCTGGTATCCTGAACAGTTTGGTGAAGTCAGAAGTCCTTTTAGTGAAGTCCTGAACCTCTATAACAGACTTATTAAACTTAATTGATTCATTACCGTATAAATCTAATTGAGTCCATTCTCCGTTGTATTTTACTTTAAGTGCTAACATATATTTTTATTTTAAACCAAGAACCTGTTGTGTTCTTCTTTCTTGTGATACTTGAACTTCAAGTGATAATTGATAAAGTTTATTGTTCTTCTGAACAAAGTTTGTATAATCTCCTGTAAGGTTGTTTACCCTTTGGTAATATCCTGTGCTCTCATCAAGTAAGAACATCTTTGGTGATACCATACATTCTTCCAACCAAGTTCTCTCAGCATCCTTAAGATAATCTGACCTCAACTCATATATTTCAGTTGCGTTTACATTGAAATCAATATTGTCTCCATAAGTCTGTTTAACTCTTCCGTAGAAGTATTGAAGGTCTCCTGTCTTGTCTAACCCTACACCTCTTTGGTTTCTGTTTGTATCAATGGTCTTTGATGACTTACCTGTGAACCTGTAGTTGTCCCATTGTCCGTAAGGGTTTAACCAATACAAACTGTAAGCGTTATTCATCTTCAGGTCATTAAACTTCTTGTAATAAGGTTCTTTAAATTTATTAATTTGATAAAATTGGTTTGCGTAATGTCTGTTTACATATGATTGAATCCCCGCTTTAGTATTTTCAACATTTAATGGAATGAAATACATTCTCACATCTGATATACCAATATTACAATTATTGAATGCGTCTGTTACATCATTAACAGTTCTTAATTGCATCACTAGTGATGTGTTGTTTGTTTTCATAATACTGAAAGCGTCTGAAGCAGATACGGTAGACGATGTCCACACTCTTTTCCATGTTCCTCTATCACTTGATGTGTAATACTCATCTTCTCTTACTGGTGTTACAGTAGTATTGTAATCAACACTTGCGTGATTTATTTGTAAGTGTGAATCATTGTCCGCCACTCCATTACGAGTCACATAAACCATCATATCCCATACAATTGTGATATTGTCTATATTTTCATAAAGAAATGGTTTGTTGTCTTCATATATGTTATACTTATTTAACGCCATTGAGTAATACAATTGTAAGTCATCTAAATGTCCTAAATCACCACTCGCGAAAACATTAGGAAATGAGTTTGTAATTGTTCCGTAAGCAATCATTCTTGGTGTTCCAATTTGTTCATCATTATCCTCATCATAAAACCCATCAACTTCATCATTCCACCAATATTGTATTGGAGTATCTTTTACATTTATGTGTTCGTAAGTGTTAAGGGTGGTATCAAAATTATCAATGTTTGCTTGTAATGTTCCACCATCAGCATATTCAGGTTTAATTAAGTTTGTAGGTGCTAATGTGTCATATATTTTTACCTTATAATCATCTGCTCCGTATAACCTCGTTACATCTTCTTCTAATGTTCCTCTTGTCACTCTAATGTTTGATAATCTAATCTCCTCACCAGCACTTCTTGTTCCTTGGAAGAATATTGGTTTGAAGTTAAATGTAGTTGGCATATCACCCCCGTAGTTAAACTTAAGGGTCATGTGAATCTTACCTGAATTACCCTGACCATTTGGTAATGACTTCTGACTTAACACCTGTATAGGTGGTAATCCGTTTGCTCCTGTGTATGCTGCTTGGAACAAAGTATCTCTTCCGATTGCTGCGGTCATAAATCTTGAGATATTATCAACAAATGGTTCATCATTTACTTCTTGAACAAGTCCAAGTGCCACAGAGAAATCATAAGTATCTAAATGGTTCGCAATAAGCATAGGTTGCATCCACGAGTATGGTGCTGCAGTGTTTTGGTCGAAACCAGCAGTCGCAGCTGCTTCAATGTAAGGAACATAAGAGAAAGTCCCTGTTCTAAAGTTTGGTCTACCATTTGAATCAATATCAATCAGGTTTCTTTGCCAACCTTCTAACTTTGGTTGTAATCTACTTTCAGTTAATTGTTCAACATCAGCACTAATCGTTATTATCTCTGAATCAGTCCTACCGTTACCCCAATCAAACAAATTACTATAATCATCAAACGCTGATTCGTCCATCTCCAAATAGTTTTGTTCGTAGTGATGCATTATATTAGGTATATCACCGTTTGTATACCAAGGTTCAGGCCCTAGTTGTGGGTCTGTTACAATATTAAAACTAACTCTGTTGTCTGTTGGTAATGAAACATTTCTTAATTGAACTTCAACAACCAATCTGTCATATCTACCATCACCTACCATAAATGCGACATCTTGAGTAGCATCACTTCCCAACATTTTTTCAGTAATAAGATGAGTAGCAGTCTTTTCAGAATAACTTGGATATAGTTGTGGAGCAAAACCCCAATTGATATCAACAGAACTGTTTATATAAGTCACCCAACCACTATCGTATTTTGCGTCATATGTTCCATTATCAGCATATGTTACTGTAACTCTTACTTCACCTCGTTGAATTTGTAGTTGAGGTGCATTAATCCCTATTCTTAATCTTGTGTTAAGACCAAAATAATGTTCAAATACATGTGTGTCAATATCTGTTCCTGGTGTAACCACACCATCAATATATTTAGGAGTCCCCAGAGTGATTGTTCCTTCATCTGTATAACTTGATAAGTAATTTCTGAATGGGAATGGTTTTAATGTTGTAGGTTCAAAGTCATACTGATTAATGTTGTTTGGTATTGAGGTTAAAGAGTTTCCTAATTCATCTGTTACAAAACAATCATCTCTCATTTCTCCATTTGACCTACTACCGTCAACATCTTCAACCAACATTGATTTTTCAGATACCCAATTCCAAGACGATTTATCTCTCGGTGTGATATAGTCAGTAAGGTTGGTATTCCAAAGTCCGTAGTTTGTTCCAAAACTCAATAGTGAGTTGTCAGCGTTTGGTGCTTGACTAAAGTTATTGAAAGAAACGATTTGAGGGTAAGCAGCAATTTCAACATTTCTGAATTTAGAAAACTCATATTCTGAACCAACAGTTGTGCTATAACCAGGAAACCCTTGACCATCAGCAATACCATTCTTCATTGGATTACCAAAGATGTTTGAGTCTGGTTGGTATTTTATCTCATCAAGGACATTCCCACCAACATCATAAAACTCATAACCAATTGTATGTATTCTTTGTCTGAACATATTGTAGTAATACCATTTTTGTAAATCTTCAGTCTTAAACCACTCTTCATATGATTTACCAACATAAGAATCTTTCCATCCTTGAGATGTATCAACACTTTCGTTTTGGTCAAACCTTAAATGTGTTCCTTCAATATATGAAATGAATGATGGTGCCTCAATTGAGTATTTTCTTTCTAATGGTTGGTTTGATAAGTATCTTACCCTTGAATTTGTATATATCTTATCCAACAGTCCATCAACTTCTTCTGAACCAAGTATGTAATCACCAACAGGTGCTACCAAATCTATAGTCCATACAGTTTGATTGTTAACACCCAAATTGATAAAATCCATATAGTTGAAATGTAAGGATTGTATCTGTTCGTTACTATACTCATTCTTAATTCTAAATGTCTCATTTGAATTTGCTGATAATGCTTGGTATGTTGTGTAGTATTCACTCACCTTTACCGCAGGGTCACCTTGTTCATTAAAACCATTAAAGACAATTACATCGTCACCCACACGATACTCTTCACCAGCAAGAACCTTAACTCTTATCAAGTTTGCGTATCTATCAACATACTGAATTTCAATGTCTTCTGAATAGACACCAGCACGGTCTACCATAGCCGCAGGATTTTCATGCATGAATCTACTTTCAACATATGTCTTAACCAAATCAGAGAACTCTATGGTTGACCAATTTGATATTGATGGTAGAGATTTGATTCTACCAATTTTAGTATACGCTCCAAAGTTTTCAGAGATATACACATCAAAGACAAACTTATGTGCTGGTTCACTTGTCTTATCTGAACTAACACTTACAGAATTAACTGAATATGCTGGTTGTATAAAACCAGGTTTCTTATAGGTTGATGAAATGTTTGTGTGGTTACTTATCATGATACTGTTATTAAATTTGTTCCTGTTATTCCTCCTTCAATTAGAGTTTCTAATACTTTTTCAATTTCATTAGCGAAAGCCTCATCCAACTCTCCTTCTCTTGAAAGTATCGCATTAGCCTTGTTAAATGCTTCCTCTGTTAATGGTCTCTTCTTAAGACCGTATTTAAATATGTTTTCTCTGATACCAAATATTTGTCCTGTATCATTTATTCCTTTTCTTCTTGCCCATGGTTCAATGACACTGATAGGGGGTTTCTTACCACCTCTTTTGTATGAGTATGGTGAATTACTATTGTTGTATCCACTTCGTGTCCCAAACGCTCCCTTAACACCCTTGTCGATGAAGTTCCAATAGAAGTATCTTTGGTCTTCAGGTGTTTGTCCAAAGAATACCAAGAACTCCAATCCTCCATCTTGTGTTGGTCTTACAATTCCTTTTACTGATTTGTATAAGTCCCCTTCATCATAAGATTTCTTTCTTATGGTTTCTCTTATCTGTGGAATGATTACGGTCTGACCAAAGGTATTTAACGCCTTAGCCAATGCTCCATTCTGAACATCAAACCCAAACCTCGCTAATCTTCCAATATTCGCCATCTATGTAAGTGGTGTTATACATGAGTCTAATGGTTGAACAATTGATATTTGTATATCAGCATTCCAACCTGATACTGAATTTGAGAACCTCTCTGTAAATGGTGTTAATGCCAATGGTAAAGAAATCTCAAATGTTGGATATTCTTCTCCAACCAAGAACTCACCAATGATGTCCTGAAGTATCTGTAGGGTATCAGATAATACCTCTGTTTCAATCTTCTCATCCACATCGACCAAATCCATTGATAACAAAGAGAAACTCAATAAGAGTTCATTTCTTGATAATGTTGATGGTTGAGGTATAATGTGAACATATGGGTATATTGGTGATTTATCTTCTGAATCAAAATCAACCTCATAAATGTCTCCCACTCTATACGAGTTTATAAACTTGTGTCTCTCACATATTGAGGACAATCTATCTATTATGTTTTGGTAAGTTGTCATTATCTTGCTTTGTTTTTGTTTCTCATTTGTTTTTCTTTATCTGCCAATACCCTGTCTCTGTCATCTTGGTATATCAAGTAGTTTAACGATTCATATATTGGTCTTCCATACACATAATCTAGGTTGTTGAATTTGTTGTCTGCGAGAGTATTGAGGATAGCCCACCACTTCCAATGTTCTCCAAATCCTTTAGAAAGGTCTGTATTGAGAGATTTGGGTTCGTCTTCTTCATTGATTCCATCTCCTGCGGGGTTAAAGAAGTCAGCATATCCGTCATAAATTCCTTTCCGAAACGCCAAAAAAAAACCGATGCTCCTGTTACATATTTGAAAGGGAGTTCCTTAAACGCTTCTGATTGTGCCTTATGTGTGTTTGAGTCATACTCTTCAATGTCCCATCTGAACTCTCCTAAAAAGTCTTTAGTCCATTTTAACTCTCTGTATAACACAGACATTATCTTATGTAGGTTCTTAATAATCCCCTCACTATACCAATCATCTAAATCCACAAACTCACCTGTCTTTAATTGTGAAAGGTTGGGTATGAAACCAAACTTTGTTCCCTTAAATTCAAATGTCTTATAGAATGTATCATCAGGTGCTTGTATTCCTCTATAACAATACTTCGCCAATGTCTTCAATTCACTATGGTTAATCTTCTTCAAATCATTGATAGGACAACCTGTAAGTATGTTGAGAATGTGTATATCTCTCTTGTTACCTTCAAGTAGTAATTCCTTACCAGCAATCTCTTGATAGTGTTTAACCTTCATCTCTTTTGGTATGAAGTATTCTTTGTCGTTAATTGTAAAACTTATTTCATTCATATATTCTTAAATATAATTTATCTAAAACCCGTAACTGAACCCATAATCAATGGTGTGCTATTTGGTTTAAGTTCATAGAACATCCTCATCATAATTGAATCAGAGATATCAGGTGATTTACCAATCTGTTTTTTGATTTGTTCTTTTGGTATTACCTGATTCTTTCCATCCTTGGCTACATCCTTAATCTTATGTGCAACCAATTCTTTGGATATCTGTTCTTTTATTTCTTGACTGTGGTCTCCTAAATTTATTATTCCCTCTGTAATGTATTCTGATAACTTAAAATAACATTGTGATTTGAGGTTGTTATAGTTTCCTTTCTGTAGAGGTTTAGAACCATTTTGAAATCCCTTACACCTCAACAAATCTTTTACACCAACACCAAGACCATCAGCATCCACAATAATATTCCCAAGGGGGACATTGTAATCCACTTTAAGAGTTCTTATCCTGTCAGCGATGTCAGGTATCGACTGATGTTTTAATCGTTCAATACGGAGGATATTTAATCCATCCCATATTGTTATAACCGTTTCATCTTCTCCATACGAAGCAATATCCGCAGATATGTATTTCTTACCAGACTCCATCATATTGTGAAAACATTCATTCACATCTGAATATGAGAACAATGAGTCAATGTCTGATGAGTAATCCCAATTCCCTTCAAACAATCTCTTTCTCTGTTGTTCAGGTAATCTCTTCAGTTCCTCAATGTAGGATTCAGGTAGGTATGGGTTATCTGTTGGTAGAGCGGGTATAAACATTTGGTAAGGTGTCATCTCCCCCTTTATCCATGGTTGGTAAAAGTAATCGTATAACCAATTCTGTGATGGGTTTGTGGTCATCAACACTTTTGGTTTTAAATTGTGTTCAGTCATCTTATACCTCAACCTTGATTTGATTACCTGAAACGCTTTGAATGATATCTGTGAGGTCTCATCTAAAAACGCTCCTGTAAGTTCCAATGAACCCAACGAATCAAAGTTAGAGTCAGATGGTTTTAGTTCAAGGTCTTTAAGTATCACCTCAGACCCATTATTAAAGGTTAAGACGTTACTTTGTCCGTTAAAGGTGTAATGTGTCCCCTCGGTCAGAGAAAGTCCCTGTAACACCTCGAAAAGAGTTTTAAGGGTTGTAAGTTTTAATTGGGTTAGTTTTGTTCTTCCAATCAAGTATCTTGTCCCCTCATATTTCAAACACATAACAATAATCCACATACACCCAACATAAGACTTACCTGAACCAACTGAACCACCATATAATATCTCTGTGGTCTTGTTGTCAAGTAAGTATCTGAAGGTCTCCTTCTGTTTGGGTAATAAGTTTGGTGTTACGACCATTTACTCTTGAATTTTCTTTTGATTAACTTTGTAGTATCAATCTCCTAAATCGAGGTTGATTTCTATCTTACCATTCTCTGAATTTATTGAGAGTTTCTGTCCCTCTTGTATTCCAAGTATCTTTGCGATATCAACAAGGGTTGCTCTCTCTGTTGCTCTGTCTTTATTCTCTATACATCTTCTGTGTAGGTCATATAGGTGGTGGAGGTGTTTCTTTACCAAATCATTCTTTTCTTCTTCAAATCTATTTGTGATGTTTGACCAACATTCCTTCCAATATGGGTTTGAGTCTTTTACTGTGTGTTCTTCTCTTATCCATTTTTGGAAATCATTCCATGTGAAGTGTGAGAATAGTATATGGTCAATCCCCTCATTTATGATTTGTTGTTTCTTTGCTTTGGTAAACTTTCTTCCAACTTTCTTTTTTGGTTTTTCTGACATAATTTATGTATTTAGTTTCTTCTCTCTTATTTCCACAAAATGTTTATAGAACGCATTTAACTGTGTAGTTACAATCCCTCTGTATCTTATGTTTGTAGTATCAGTTATTGTTGTTGTTGGGAATATCTTTGAGAACCCATCAAATATGATAATCCAATCTTCAGGTGTTTTATTTCTGTTTAGAAAAACATCTTCATACATAAGACTTATTTCATGAACCAATTTTTTAGTCCAATTTCTTCTTGGTGGGAACATCTGTGTTCCTTTCTTCTTTTGTTTACATTTGTGACAACTCATAGTTTTTTGTTTTTTACTTCAACGATTAATCTTACTCCTGATAAAATGAACAGGATTAGTAGTGTTGTATTCATCTTTGTTTATATATCTTTTAGTTTTGTAACCAATACCTTCTTTGTGTTTCTTATTGATGTTGCAATTGTGTTTACAGGTATCTTTGTTTTCTTTGATAATGTGTTGTAAGAGAAGTTTCCGTATAGGTATCTTCTGAACAGTAATCTTTGAAACCAATGTAGGTCTTCTAATACTTCATCCACCTTATCCATCTTTTCATCAACCCATAGTTTGTATGTTAAATCTGTGTCAGGTGTTTCCAATTTGTAATCTTCAATCTCATTGTATGTTGAGGATTCCTTTTTGTATTGGTAATAATAGGGTGATGTCTTTGAATTCCAATTTACATATAAGACCCTTGAGAACCACCATTTCTTTTCTTTGTCGGGAATGTCATTTAACTTCTCTTCCCTGTCTAACGCTTGTTCTAATACACAATGAAGTAGGTCTCCTGACTCATCACTTGACCTTGTGATGTTGTTTGTCATTTCTTCCAATACTGTGTAATTCACACTTATCCATTTTCTAATACTCATCCATCAATTTTAACAATTGGGTTATGATGTGTGTTGTTTCATACATCTCATTATATAGAGATATAAACTCCAACCTCTCTAAATTGTATTTTAAAAGTATGACACCTTCATCTTCAGGAATATAGAAACCAATTAACAAATCTTGGATAACCCATTCATTTATACTTCTTAATTGTTCCTCGTCAATGTGAAATGGATATTTAACATCCTCAATGATTGAAGTTAAGTTGTTTAAAACAACCTCATCCAATTTACCCATAGGTCTAAACTTCTGTGAGTGTGCTTCGTGTAATGTCATTTCCTATACTTTTTTATTAAATCATCAGGAGAGTATATACCTGTAACCTCTCTTAAATGAACCAAGAACTCTTTAACCTCTTTGGTATCTTTATTCTTCTTATACCACACAGTGAAATTTCTTATATGGTTTGCGTCATAGGTGTGTTTACCCTTTCTCATTTCCCTCTTTAAATATAAATATACTCATTTTATAAAAAGAACTCAAGTTTATGAAGTTTTTTTGTAATTTGTTTGACCTTTTATATTTCTTTGTGTATTTATTGGTATAGAGTAATTTATAAAAACATTTAAAAAACAAAAACATTATGAAAAAAGTAATTGGACAAAGTAAAAAACACGGAGCAACATTAAGAGTTCACAGTGATGTCAGAGACCGTATTAAAGAACACTGTAAAACCAATTCATTATGGGTTGGTAAGTTCGTTGAGACAGTAATCACAGACTACCTTGATAACTTTGATAACATCAATGCTGATAAAGCATTAAGAGATTTACTTGATAACAACAAATTGTAATTATGAAGAAACCAACAAAAAGAAACGCATTTAATTTCTTGAGAAGTTACTTTGATGTATACAATGAAATACCTGACCCTTTAGACAGGTTAAGGTTTGTAGATGCTATTATCAACAAACAATTCTTAAATGAAGACCCTCAAGACATGGGTTTAATTCCAAATTTATCATATGAAAGTCAAAGACACCAAATTGAGAAGAGTGTAAAAGGTTGGGAGACAAAAACAGGTAATGAACTAGGTCAACCTACCGAAGACCCTAACTATGACCCTAACTCAGACCCTTCCCTACCACCTTCCCTAGACTCTACCGAAGGTCCTTCTAAATCGTCAGAATCCCGATACCAAGACCCTACCGAAGACCCTTACGGACAAGAGGAAGAGAAAGAAGAAGAAGAAGAGGAAGAGAAAGAAGAAGTAAAAGAGAAAGTGCAAGTAAAAGTGCAAGTAAAAGAGCAAGTAAGAAGAATAAGAGAGGTTGATGATTACAATAAGAAGTTCTTTGAGCCTAATGATTGTATTCAAAATCTTTTAGACAAGAAGTTGACTTAATCAACCTTATGTCTTACATTTATAACATAAAATCAATTTAAAATTTACAACATGAAAAAAACAATTCAAGAAATTACAAAGGTCAATGAGCCTTATATCGTTGACAAAGAAAAAGGAACAGAACTTCAAACTTACATTGTAAGGTTTACAGACCTTACCTCAAGTTTTATGTATTGGAATACAAAGACTAAATGTGAATTTACTGATGGTCAAACTGTTGAGGTTACATCAGAGAATATGGGTAAACCATTTAAGTTTGGAAATGAAACATTCACAACCAAAGTAAGATTGTCAGTTGTTGTCGACAATCCAAATGAGGAAAAGAATGAAGAACCTCAACGACCACCAACCAAAACAAGAGATGAAGCAATCATTTTTCAGAACCAATCTCACCTTGTTCAGAAACATTTTAATGATTGTGGTATTTGTCCCGAGTTGATTGATATCAATTTAGCAACTGCATTACAAGTTCAGTTTGTTATCAATGGATTTACCAAAGAACTTTCTGAGAGATTTCAATCATTTGAAAAGTATATTTCAGAAAAATACAAGGGATAAACTTGACACTTTGGTTTGATAAGTGTATACTTAAAGTATAATGTTGTTGTGTGGATTGTTTTCCATTTTACAAAGGGGTTTATTTCACTGCCATTTAACATGTCCCTTTATATACCACACAGTATATTGATTTTATTATACACGAGAAGAACCTATGAATTTATTTGTAGGTTCTTTTTTTTTGTTGTATATTTGTCATTCACTTAAAAACATTAGAATGAAGACAAATTATAACGAGAAGAAAATTGGAGAAATCATTGAGGAATTACTTGTAATCCAAAACGGAGTTGATAAGAAGTATTACCAAAGTGAGAAGAGGTTCTATACCTCAAAAGTATTAGACTTTGTTGGACATTGGAGTTTAACAGGTCAAGAAACAATAAAGACGATTGAGTTCATAGAACGATACATCGACAACAAATTTTTAAAAGAAGTATAATGAAAGAATTACAAACAAGGATTAATGAGCCTAATGAACTGGTTCAACCAACACAAGCGACCGTAGAGGGTCTTACAGACACGATAACCATAACCACTGATGAAGTTGTTGGATACAACGGAAAGATTCAATTAAGGTGGTCGTATGAGATTTTAGGAGAGGTATATACAACTAATAAAGAACTGACCCAAGGTGAATTATCAAGATGGTTGGAAGTAATCAAAGAGACACGATGAATAAGACACACAGACATTTAAAAAAGAAGGTAGTAGACACGATGAAGACAGGTATTGAAAATGCTCCTACAAACATACGAAAAGAACTTAATAGAAAAATTAAAGAGGTTTCCAATAAGTTTAGAGTTTATCCTGAAAATGAATTATCAAAAGAGTTGAGATTAAATTTCATTGAATGGATTGGTGATGATGATACTTACAAATTTATCCATGACCCTAATCGTCCTCATTCTGTAGGATTTTTTGATATGTATGTCTCACCAACGAGTATGTTATTCGCTGGTCCTGTTCATTTGAATTGGTGTTCTAAACATAAAAACTCTCTTCATATTTCAACAATGAGTGTTCTTCCTGAAAATCAAAGACAGGGATTTGGTCAATATATGATGTTCATGTTCCTTACAAGAATTCATACTGTTGTTGGTAGGAATACGGATAAATTTGTTTTACCTAAAATCACATTGGAATGTATGGGTAGTGTTCATGGTAAGGAAAATTTAAAAATGAGTATTTCACAACAAGTCAAATTCTTTGAATCATGTGGTTTTGTCATTACCTCGGTAATACCTCCTCATAATTTAGGTAGAGGAATGACACATATGGAAATTGATTGGGACATAGCAAGAGAGTTTTTGGATGTTATGGTCGCTCGATACGAACTTAAAAACAAGGTTACCAATGATTAATCCTAAAAACTGCTATGATGTGAATATCTCACATCTTAAATCAAACGTGTTTATTAATGTTTATGAACTTCTTCAACCTCTTTATGAGAAAAGGGAACAGAGAATTTTTCGAATGATTTGGAAGGGTCATGATATGTTTAACTTACCATTTGGTCTTGAGAATGAGGAAGAACTCGATACTTTGGAAGACATTTATAATGAGATTGAAAGAAGGAAGTAAAAAACCTTCTTTTTTTTTGGCAGTCTCAAATAAGTTTGTATCTTTGTGTCTCACTTAAAAACCTATATAACATTATGACACATACACAAAAATTAGAAAATGAAAAGTTTTTCAAAAAAATGATGACTTTACTCAAACATGGAGGACATTATGTTTGGCCTGATGGTAAAGAAACTTACATTATAAAGAATGGTAAGTTAATCAGTAAGAAATCAGCAATCACCAAAATCAAAAACATTACTACAAAAAACTTTCACAAATATTTGGTGGTTAAATAAGAACACCTTATCTTTGTATCTCACTTAAAAACCTATATAACAATGAAAAACAAAAATGTATATGATGAGTTTGGTTTCATCTTAACTGAAACTCAAGAACTGAACAGAGTAGATGCTCACCCATTAGATTTGACTTATGTAAATAATCTTATTTCTAAAATGAAAGAATGTGGATACAATCTTAAAATTGTAAATGATAGAAATACATATCAACAATATATTTTGGCAGTATCAGAATAAAACCTTACCTTTGTATCTCACAATAACACTTAAAACTTAAAACATTATGACAGACCCAATAGTAGAATTTTTAGACCTTGACTTTTCAGAAGGAGCAGTTGAATGGATGGATAAGAATGGTAAAATCAAAGACATTGATAAATTACATACATACCTCAAAGAAACCTGTGGAGACCCTGTATTTTATCTTTTACAAACTTTCAATGAATATTTGGCAGAACAAAAGTAATTCCTTATCTTTACACCTCACAAAAACACTAACACTTAAAACTTAAAACATTATGACAAAGTCAGAAATCTCAAATTTAGTATCAGAATTAACACAAGAAGACATCAAAAAATTATTATGGTCTCTACAAGCACAGAAAAAAATCTATATTCCTCAATACTACAATAACGACCACGCTAAAGATTTTGGATTTGAAGATGTTGATGAAATGTATTCCTGCTTAAAAGGTCTATCAGAACAGATTGATGAAATTGTAGGTGATTTTTTTTATGAATAATATTTGGCAGACTCAGAAAAACACCTTATCTTTGTATCTCACAATAACACTTAAAACTTAAAAAAATGACAGACACTTACTCAAGAATGACAGACATCACAATGGAAGAATTACTAATAGACCTTATGTCTGATTACAGAGGTCATCTAAAAGATGATGGGGTAAAGGATGAAATCCTTGAGAAGTTCTTTGACAACACTTGTTTTGATTTCACAATTGAAGGTATGGATGACGAACAGTTGGAAAACTTTGAAAGTAGATTAACAAAAACGTATGATGTAGTTGCTGAGTTGGAATTAGAATGGTAAAAATATATACAAAATAACGAGGTTTGTTTTAAGTGGGGAAAGGGGAGTAGTTACGATGTTGGTAACTCTCCTCTTTTCATTTGTTCCAATAACTCACTGAAGTATTCATCACGAGAACCCTCATAGACATAACTCACATCGTCTGTAAGGGATTCTTTTTCATTTATAATGATAACAGACCTTTTACTCATTCTCCTCTCTTAAAACCTCTTAAAGTGGATATTGCGTCAATCACACCTTGTGTTCCAATATATATACCACCAATGGTCACCCAATCAGTTGAGGTTAATGTTCCTAAAAATAATCCTATACTTGCTACTACGAAGACAAGTAGTTTCCTACTCACCCAAGAACTTAAAAATTTATCAATCTTCTCTTTCATTATTCTTTGTCTTTTCTTCTTTTTATTTCGTAGATTCTTACAAGGTTCAATACGATACCCGTTAAAATCAATACAACTGTAAGGACTTCGTTCCAACCCATTACATATCCACCTGGACCTACTACCGTGGCGATGTTAGCCACACTGTCTTTTACATCATTCATATTATTTATTTTGATTAGCATCTGGTGCGTTATCTCCGTTATATCTTCCACCTGACCTTGTCTTAAAGGCTAACCCTGTAAAGTATGCGGTTTGAGATTTATTGGGTTGTATACCCTTACTTCCTGGATTTTGATAATCAGGGAAGTTTGATGAGTAATCACATAAATGGTCTTTCATTCTTTCTCCATAGAACTGAGCCAACTCCAAATGGTGTTGTCTTAAGTATTTCATATCCGTTAATGGTGAAACTTGTCCCTCTTCTGCAGTTCCCTGTATAACCCCTTTATTTCTTATTCTCGTATATATACTTGGTAATGCGTTATAGATTGTATAATGAACCAAGTAATCAGCAACATAATCATCAATAAATGTCTTATATGTTGTTGATAAATTGTTGTTCTCAACACCCGTATATAATGTGTCCATAAACTTCTCACCCAACAACTGTGTAAGTTGTATGTCTTGACTTATCTTAATGAATGGAAGGACTAACTTCTCGTATTCAAGTGACGGGTCGAGTTCTGAAAAATACTTGATTTTGTTCTCTGATATTAATAAAATGTTCTTCATCGTAGTAAAATATAAATGTTATATATTTAGTTCACCTTCGTCATCAAAGATTTTTGATTGTTTAACTGATAAATCAACTCTTTGACCCTGTGCGTTTATTTGTAAGAACTTTTTCATTGAATCCAATAGACATTTTCTGTCAGGTCTTATAACCTTATGTTCGAATAAAGTCTGTGCTTCCAATATCTCATTCTTACCCCCCAATTGTCCTTCAGTCTTTAAACCTAATAACATTGGAGATGTAATTCTGTGTGCTGCTAATATGTTATCTGTTGTCATATCAACCACAGATAAGTAATACTTATCATTCTGTGTTGTTGACATTGTTTGAATGTCAGGTTTTAAATCAGCACCATCAGAGAATGTTAGAATGAATTTACTCGCTCCTACTCCCTCTGAACCTTGCATTGTATAGTTATCCTCCAACTGTCTGTAAATCTCCCTTACCTCATCCTCATTTTGAGGTTGTGAAGGTATATTAACCCACACAGAAGGTGTAAATCCATTTTGTAATGAATGTTGATGGTATCTCTCCACATCACTCTGTAAAGCAATTGATGCAAGACCACCCGAATAAGGAGGTGCAGGATAATACTCTAAACCTGGTTCATAAGTTCCATATACCCATATCGTTGAATCATCTTCTGAAACCATTGAGAACTTCTCATACTTACGAGGTGGATACTTCTTTGTGTTGTTCCATTTTGTTGAATAATAATAACATGGAATTCTATCGTCCTCATCTTTAGGAGCCATTCTGACATTACCAGCATCAAGGTTAAATACCTCAACAGACTCTCTTGAGTTTGTATGAACAATGTTCAATGCAAAGAAACCATATAACATATAATCCTTACAAGCATTTTCAAAGATGTAATCCCATGATTCACCATCACTGTTTGCGTATGTTAACAAATCAGGATGTGTTGTTGATTGGAGACCCTCCCCAATAATGTTTTGAACTTTTGACTTTAAAATTGAAGAGTGAAGTGCATTTGACTTTGATAAGTCCTGTAACACCTTTGGATACTGATTGTCTTCACCATAGTAAATCCAATCCTTCCCTCTTACCTCCTTGATTTTAGGTGGTTCGACAACTTTAAAGTTAAATACCTTTGTATTCTTCATATCTTAATCTTCTTTTTCTTGAGACGCTTTTAACACTTCCAATTCCTTATACATTGTAACCAAGTCTAATTCTAATGTTTTTATCTTGTCTTCAACTACTTGTGGGTTTGCCTCATCAACCTCAACAGACTTAATTAGTTCTATTGAACCATCTTCTTTTCTATTATATGTATCGTGTTTCATAATTCTATTTTTTAGTTAAAACCTACAAATGCGTAAGTTGTGCTTAATGTGTATGTGTTCCATTCAGTGTCTGATATTGTTGTTGGTAATGATGATGTTGAACTTTTAATAAATGACATTGCTCTGTTTTGGAAAGAAGCATTAAGTGCTCCAAAATAAGTTACACCAACAGTATTACTTGGTCCTGATACTGCAACTCCTGATGCTCCTGCAGTTTGTAAGAAACCAACATAGAATAATTCTGATTCACTGTCTGGTATTGTAAAACTTAATCCTGTAATCTCTTTTCTACCTGTTGTAGATGTATCAATACCTGTTGCTATTGTAAATACCAATTCACTTGCATATAATCCATTTTCAGAGTTAGAACTTACTTTGTATAAACCTAAATCAACTGTTGAACCTGCAACTCCTGTGTTAACCAAGATTGCTACTTTCTTAAGTTCCTGTCCCGCTGCTAAACCTTGAAATGGGTTCATCTTAAGAGTGTTAAGACCTAATGTGTAGCTTGAAGCCGCATAGGATACTGTTGGAACATTTAATCTGTAAAAGTCATTACTACCATTTAAAGGAGCTTTGATTGTGCTTCTTGATGTTGGACCACCACCACCTCCTGCTGGTAGTGTAACAGATGATATTATTCCATTGTTTCTACTATACAATTCCAAATCAGAACCATTTAAAGTAACAGATGTTAAATTAGAATTGTATGCTTCATGCCAATTGTTAGAGTTGTTTTGATTACCAAAACTATCAATATCAATTCTTGAACTTCCATTACTTTGGAATATGTGTGGTTGATTAGCTCCAGCAGTATAATAATTTACACCACCAAACCTGTTCTGAGAAAATTGGAAAGT
>OBMK010000870.1_pt1 | contig 27749 bp, 34 predicted proteins | sample 1539081 | NCBI WGS metagenome assembly OBMK01 (sample SAMEA3355528, study PRJEB22509) | marine metagenome | biome: marine; feature: river plume; material: water | place: USA | collected 2010-08-07 | depth 0.5 m | reverse complement strand
GACAGCTAGTCAAGCATAAGTTCCTACGATGGAATGAGATCAGCCGTAGGTATGTTGACAGTGAGCCTGAGTTTTATTTACCTACGGAGTGGCGTGGGCGTAGTGTAGATGCCAAACAAGGTAGCACTGGTGTAGTTGAGGTAGCTAATAAGCCCATTATAGGTCAAGCAGTGTGGCGATCTTTAGAGTGTTACAGAGAATTATTGAGGCAGGGTGTATGCCCAGAGCAAGCACGTATGGTACTGCCACAGAGTATGATAACTGAGTGGTACTGGTCAGGTAGCTTGGATGCATTTGCTGATATGTGTAACTTACGTTGTAAGTCTGATACACAGTATGAAACACAGTTAGTAGCTTGGGATATTTTCTTTGAGATGAAGGAGTTGTTTCCTGTATCTTGGATGGCATTGACAGAGGAGATAGCTGATGAGAGGTAACATTAACGGTGCAATCAAGGCGTCAGCTATAGTAGCTTTACTGATAGCTGCACCACCAGTACTGATAGCTATGACATACGATGAGTACCCAAAGTATTGTAAGCTGTCGATCTTGTTACCATGTATAGGAGTAAGTGATGAATGACATTAAAGTAACAGATGTAGAAGAGCACCGTGATGGTAGTGCTACACTACAAGTAGAGTGTGCGCCTGAGATATTCGCAGCTATCTTTAACGTTGGCTTTGTAACTCTAGTAAAGAGAGGTTTAGAAAATGAGAAGTGGAAGACCTGTGTAAGCTGTGGTGGCCCTGCAATGAATGATATGTGTGGCTTTTGCTTAGAGGAAGAATGACATGAGTATGGCTGGAACAATAGAAGACATGCGCTGGCAGATTAAACAGCAAGAGAAAGAGATAGCTAGACTTAAGAGTTTTATATATGATAACAATCTCATACGAGAGTTCGATGAAGAGGAACGCAAACGTGCAGCAGAACGTGAAAGGATGAACAGGGATGTATACGGTTGAGTATGAGCCAGACGCATCAGTGATAACATCACTAGATCAACAAGATATGTTTGAAGATGTAGAGTTAATCATTGGTACAGATGACAACGTAGTATTCATCAGGCAGTATGACGATAAGCTGGCTGAGCATCAAGTTATCTACATGTCTATACAGCAGTGGATGGATTTGATGGCTGCGTGGAATAGTCCAGAGGGTGCGTTCTACTTAGAGTCAAAGAAGAAAGAGAGACAGAATGGAACTAGCACTACTTAGAACACTGATGAGTAAGGACTTTTATGATAACAATAAAGGTATCCGTACACCAGACAAGCTGTTCACTAAAGATGTTCGTAAGATTAAGAACACTTTAGATTATGCTATGGAGACATACGATAAGGATCTTACACTACCAGAACTAGAGGGGTTGTTCTTTACGCACAACTCTACCATGACCACAGCTAACAAGGATGTATACAAACAGATCTTCCGCAACATCAGCAAGCAGGATGCTATGTCTGAGGGTATAGCTGAAGAAGTGTTAGGCAAGTTGTTCCAGCAGGTAGTAGGCGAAGAGATAGCTAACTTAGGGTTTGACTATGTGAACGGTACTGAGACTAGCCTGGAGCCTATGCGTAAGCTACTGTCTGACTATCAGGATGACTTCATGCCTAACCTCAAGATCGACTGGGGTGACATCTCTATTGATAACTTACTGCAAGCTAATGACATCCAGTCTAAGTGGAAGTTCAACATCCCTTCACTGACACGTAAGGTAGAGGGCATCAGTGGTGGTCACTTAGTTATCGTAGGTGCTAGACCTAACACAGGTAAGACATCCTTCCATGCCTCACTGATTGGTGGGCCAGATGGCTTTGCTACTCAGGGTGCTAAGTGTATTGTACTGTGTAACGAGGAAGCATACGAGCGTGTAGGAGCACGTTACCTCAGTGCAGCTACGTCAATGTCAATGGAAGAAGTCAAGGGTAACTACGCCCTAGCTGCGTCACGCTATGAGCCTGTGCGTGAGAACATTAAACTGTATGACTCGACAGGTAAAGACATGACGTGGGTTGAGGCTATCATCAAGGCATACCAGCCTGACATCGTAGTGCTTGACATGGGTGATAAGTTCTCTAGCAAGACAAGCGATAAGTCTGACGTGTACTTGAAGGAAGCAGCCATCCATGCACGTAACATAGCTAAGCAGTATGGCTGTGCTATCATATGGATGTCACAGTTGAGTGCAGTAGCGGAAGGTAAGGTGTACGTAGATCAATCAATGATGGAAGGTAGTAAGACAGGTAAGGCAGCAGAGGCAGACCTGATGGTACTGATCTCTAAGAACCCACAGGTAGAAGGAGCAGAGGAACAAGATACACAGAGGCACTTGAACATCGCAAAGAATAAGCTTAAGGGTGGCTGGCATGGCGTAGTACACTGTGAGTTAGACGGTGAACGTAGTCAGTACACAGCTTAGTAAGGAGACATAGAATATGAAAATAGTATTGGATGTAGAGAACACTACCAACAAGCGTGATGGTAAGATGCATCTAGATCCGTTTGAACCAGGCAACATACTGGTACAGGTAGGTATGCAAGCTGTTGACGCAGAGGATAGCGTGTGCATAGTCACACTAGATCACGTCGAACAGAAGGATACTACAGGCGCTGGGCGTAGAGAGATACAGAAGGTGTTAGACATGACTACCTTACTGATCATGCACAATGCACAACATGACCTGATGTGGTTGTGGGAGTGTGGCTTTAAGTATGACGGTAAGATCTATGACACTATGCTGGCAGAGTACATACTACTACGCAGTGTTAAGGAACCGCTGAGCCTAGAGGCATGTGCCCAGCGCTATGAATTGGAAGTACAGAAGGATGACACACTAAAGAAATACTTTAAAGAAGGGTACAACACAAATGAAATACCTCTCAATGAGCTTAGCTTTTATCTTAGGTCTGATCTCGGCGCAACTCGTGGGCTGTACCTCAAGCAAGAAGAAAGATATGCCGATCCTGCAAGCGCCTCCCTCCATAACATCAGAGACATTACCTTCAAAACCTGTACCACTCTCACAAGAATGTACATGTCAGGTATCAGGGTGGATCAACCCGCCCTCGAACAAGTTAGAGTAGAGTTTGAGCAAGAGAAGGCAGACATAGAAGACAGGCTACACAAACAGATCCGTAACCTAATGGGTGATACACCTATCAACATTAATAGCCCAGAGCAAGCCTCGCAGGTTTTGTTTAGCCGTAAGGTTAACGACAAGAAAGAATGGGCTGACCTGTTTGACTACGTTAAGACTACACAAGAGTTCAAGGATGCAGTGCAAGCTAACTCTACTAAGATACTGAAAACAAAAGCTTTTACCTGCCCTACATGTGAAGGAGAAGGCAAGACATACAAACTAAAGAAGGATGGAACTAAGTACGCTAGACCTAACAAGTGTAAGGACTGTGACGCTAGAGGGTATCAACTAAAAGAAACAAACGAGATGGCTGGCTTAGGGTTCTCTGCACCTAGCAAGAAGTGGGTCAGTGCTAACGGTTTCAGCACAGGAAAGGACAACTTAGATGCACTTATTGCAACAGCTAAAAACAATCGTATGGAAAGTGCTGCACTATTTCTTGCGGATCTTAAGCGTCTTAGCGCTGTCAGTTCTTATCTTTCTAGCTTCGTTGATGGCATACATACTTATACTAAGCCTGATGGATACCTTCATGTCGGTCTTACCCAACACATAACTGCAACAGGCAGGTTCAGTGGGCGTAACCCTAACATGCAGAACATGCCACGGGGTAACACCTTCCCAGTTAAGAAAGTATTCGTGTCACGCTGGAAGGGTGGCTACATTATGGAAGCTGACTTTGCCCAGCTTGAGTTCAGAACCGCAGCGTTCTTAGCACAAGACAAGGTAGCTATGGAAGAGATCAACACAGGCTTCGACGTACACGCATACACTGCACAGGTTATTACTGATGCAGGTCAACCTACGGGTAGGCAGGATGCTAAGGCACACACCTTCGCTCCTCTCTTTGGTGCTACTGGGTATGGTAGATCTAAGGCAGAGGCTGCATACTACGAGCACTTCAACGAGAAGTATCAGGGTGTAGCTGCGTGGCACAAGAAGCTGGGTGATGAGGCTATACGGTTACACAAGATCACTAACGTCAGTGGTAGGCAGTATGCTTTCCCTGATGTATCACGTAGAGAGAATGGTTCTCCTACGCACTTCACTATGATAAAGAACTACCCAGTGCAGGGGTTTGCTACTGGTGATGTTGTGCCTCTTGTACTAATTGAGCTAGAGGCTAGACTAGAGAAGCTACAGTCATGTGTAGTCAACAGTGTGCATGACTCAATGGTAGTAGATGTTCACCCTAACGAGAAGGAATATGTACTTGCAACTATAGATACATTAAATAAAGATCTTGACAAACTTATCGAAGAAGCGTATGACATACAGATGAACGTGCCTTTACTATTAGAGGCAAAGATTGGCCCGAATTGGCTTGACACAAAGGACGTTATATAGTATAACTTAGTCTCTTTAACTTAGCTCAGAAAGGATATATAATGAGCACAGAAGTAGCACTATCAGTAGACGGTATGAACTTAGCAGATGCTATGGGGTTCACCGCTACAACAACACAGGCACAGTCAACACTATGGCGTGTGACTGCTGTAGTTAAGCAAGGTATTGATGGTAAGAAGATCGTCAACACACCTATGTTTAAACTGCGTAAGGGTGACGAGGAAGTGTACACTGAGTCACTTAGTGTGCGTTTGTTTGCTGAGCGTCAGCAGTGGACTAAGTGGGATAGCGAAGCTAACACCACACAGAAGACTGTCTTAGCACAGAACCTCAACAACGACTTGAAGGATACACTAGGTGGGTTTAACTTAGGGAGGCGTGCTGGCTATGTGCCTGACTGGGATTCATTACCTGAAACTACTAAGAATTTAATGCGTACCGTTAAGCGTACCAAAGTATTCATGGGTATGGCTGGTGCTGTTGAAGCTACTAACGAAGACGGTGACAGTATAGAGTTCAGTGGTGAAGTACCATTTATCTTTGACGTTAAGAACCCTACAAGTTTGAAGTCTATGGATGCAGCAACAAGTGCAATGGTGGGTAAAGGTATCACACCTATTGAGCACACCATTTTGTTAGGCGCTAATCAACAGACTATGCCTAACGGTAACATGTTTGCTGAAGTATCTGCATCACTAGGTGAACGTGTAGGTTTCACTGATGGTGACAACGAAACTTTACGTGACTTCATTGCTTACATTGAGCGTACAAACTCATGGATACTTAGCAAGTGGGATGAACGTAACGTAGCTAACATCTCACCAGAAGACGCAGCTATCGTAGGTAGTATCGTTGAAGTGCAGGACTTTGAATAATGGAACATCCTGCTGAACTGTCAGTACATTCTTTCTTGCGTAAGGCTATAGATGGTAACGCATCTATGTCGCAAGAGATCATCGAAGGTGTGTGTAAAGATATACATGCAGCCCTAGACAAGCAGTTCAACAGTGGCCCACGAGATAAGTTCAAGCTTAGGATGTCCAACGTAGGGCGTCCTAAGTGCCAGCTTTGGTTCGAGAAGAATGATCCTGAGACAGACATCCTTAAGCCAACATCCTTTATGATCAACATGCTCATAGGGGATTTGGTTGAGGCTATCTTCAAAGGACTACTACGGGCTTCTGATGTTACGTTTGAAGACAACGATAGAGTTACCCTTGAACTAGAGGGTGGCGCTGAAGTAAGCGGTGAGTACGACATGGTGTTGGACGGGGCAGTGGATGATGTTAAGAGTGCATCGCCGTGGTCTTACACTAACAAGTTCATTGATGTAGAAACACTGGCAGCAGGTGATAGCTTTGGGTATGTCTCACAGCTTATAGGATACGCACACGCTGCAGGTAAGAACGTTGGTGGATGGTGGGTAGTCAACAAGGGTAATGGTGAGTTCAAGTACGTACCTGCTGCCTCTGTGGACAAGGGTGCTGTACTGGATGACATTCAGCAGACCCATAACTACATCGCTAATGATGAACCGTTTGAGCGTTGCTTCTCTGCTGAACCTGAAACGTATCGGGGTAAGCCTAGTGGTAACATGAAGCTAACTAAGCAGTGTAGTTTCTGTTCACACAAAAAGAAATGCTGGCCAGGACTACAAGCCCTGCCATCTAAAGTATACAAGGGTGGTAAGACGCCACCTACTGTAGAGTATGTGTCACTAAATAAGGAGTATTAATAGATGACCGCAGTTACTATTGACGATAAAGAGTATGAACTTGAGAAGCTAACAGATGAGCAGCGAGAGATCGTTACTCTACTGCAGCAGAACACTGTCATACTAAATCAACTCAGTCACCAGATGGGTTGTGTTCAGGCTGTAGGACAGATGAAGACAGCAGAGCTACGGCAGTCACTAGGTATTGAAGCGCCTGATGCCGCCACTGAAGAAGCGTAAGCATAACTCTAGAAGGTATCGCAGTGGCCTAGAGAAAGAGGTTGCTGCGTACCTAAAGTCTGAGCAGAAAGAAGTCAGGTATGAGTTACTGAAGATAGAATGGGAAGACCTACGCTATCGGACGTACACACCTGACTTCGTTTTAGATAACGGTATCATAATAGAAACCAAAGGAATCTTTGATAGTGATGACAGACGTAAGCACTTAGAGGTACGGAAGCAGCACCCTGAGTTAGACATACGGTTCGTCTTCAGTAACGCCAAAGCTAAGCTATATAAGGGAGCTAAGTCTCGCTACTTTGATTGGTGTGATAAGAATGATTTCATGTGGGCACATAGAGTTATACCTGAAGCATGGCTAAAAGAAAAAGGTAAGCCGATCAAGTCAGATCGTATTCCCCTCAAGCATAAAAGGAAAACTTAAATGTCATACAAGATTGAAGGTAACGAGGTAGCGTTCATACTTAAACCCCTAGACTATGACAAGAATGGTGACTGGACAGGCGAACTATCTACAGGTATAGCACTACACCCAGACAATACTCTTAACAAAACAGATCTAGCACAGATGATTAACTTAGTTACTCTGCTAGGAGCTTTCTTAGAGGTGTCACAGTGGGATGATTATGTATACGATACAGTAGAGGCTGAAAGAAATAGACTAATAGACCTTGACATGCAAGAGGAATCTGATATATACGAGGAAGTAGAAGGTACAGGCGGTAAGGTACTACGCCTTACTGCATTCACTAAGACACAGGGTAACGCATGATTAAAGAAGAACCACCAATGACAGGACATGATCCAGTAAATAAGCCTGTACATTACAACCAAGCAGGTATTGAATGTATAGATGCAATAGAAGCTATGACAGAGAATATGTCGGGAGCTTTAGCACCGCAAGCAGCTAACGTGTTGAAGTACATGTGGCGCTGTGAGTACAAGAACGGACTAGAAGATATTGATAAAGCCATCTGGTACTTGAACAGACTACGTAAGCGTTGGTTGGAGACACACAAATGAAGGATAAAAGATTCAGTGTTACATTTGTGATGGCGGTAGATAAGAACAATAACATACTATCGTCAGATGACAGGTCACACAGTGAAGATGTATACGACTTGATAGTTGATACGTTTTATGATACTGATGATGTCGAAGTAGAAAACTTATATGTAAAGGAACGCCCATGATTAATGAGACAGACTTAGAAGCATTCGGATACTTTGAGATGTTTCAAAATAGTTCTGACTATGACACAGATCCAATACGTTTCTATAGTCAGTTTGTAGAGGATAAGGTATTCACTAAAGGCCGTGATCGTTTAGTAGAGAACACGCTAGGCTTAACAGGTGAGGCAGGTGAAGTAGCAGAGAAGATCAAGAAACTATTTCGTGATAGCTCTAAGTTCTCTGATGAAGAAGTACTCAAAGAGTTAGGTGATGTATTGTTCTACGTTACCGCACTGTCTAACATCTTTGGTGGTAACTTACGTAAGACTATGGAAATGAATATGGCTAAGCTGAATGACAGAGAACAGCGTGGTAAACTTAAGGGATCAGGAGACAACAGATAATGAGCAACTACTTACCGACAGACTACCAGAGCTTCATTGCTCTATCACGATACGCCAAGTACTATGATGGTGAAGGGCGTGAGAACTGGGGCGCTACCGTAGGGCGCTACATACTTAACTTAGTAGACAACAAAGTAGATCAAGCTACGGCAGATGAAATACACAACGCCATCTTGAATCTAGAAGTCATGCCCTCTATGCGAGCACTAATGACTGCTGGCCCAGCGCTTGACAGAGATAACACTGCTGGGTATAACTGTAGCTACCTACCCGTAGATGACCCTAAGTCCTTCGATGAGGCTATGTACATCCTCTTGTGTGGTACTGGTGTCGGGTTCAGCGTCGAGAGGCAGTACGTTAGTAAGCTCCCTGAAGTACCTGAGTTGTTCGACAGTGATACCGTTGTCGTTGTCAAAGACAGTAAGGAAGGTTGGGCTAAGGCGTTCCGTCAAGTTCTTGCACTCCTCTGGGCTGGTGAGATCCCTAAGTGGGATGTTTCTCGTGTACGTCCTGCAGGTGCTAGGCTTAAGACGTTTGGTGGTAGAGCTAGTGGCCCAGCGCCTCTAGTAGAACTGTTTAACTTTGCTATCACAACCTTCAAGAATGCACAAGGAAGAAAGTTAAGCAGCATAGAGTGCCATGACTTGATGTGCTTCATTGGTCAGATCGTAGTAGTAGGCGGTGTACGCCGTAGTGCTATGATCTCTCTGTCTAACCTCAGTGATGACCGTATGCGTCACGCTAAGTCAGGTCAGTGGTGGGAGACTGCAGCGTGGAGAGCATTAGCTAATAACTCTGTGAGTTATACTGAGAAGCCAGACATGGAAACATTCATGCGTGAGTGGCAGTCACTGGTAGAGAGCAAGTCAGGTGAGCGTGGTGTATTCAATCGGCAAGCAAGCAAGAAGCAAGCTGAGAAGTATAACCGAAGGGATAGTAACTACGACTTTGGTACTAACCCCTGCAGCGAAATCATCCTGCGCCCATATCAGTTTTGTAATTTAACAGAGGTAGTTGTACGTGCTACGGATACTGTGGAAGACCTTGCTAGAAAAGTTAAACTGGCTACGATTCTGGGAACCATTCAGTCCTCATACACAAAGTTCCCCTACCTGCGTAAGGTGTGGACGAACAACACAGAAGAGGAGCGCTTGCTTGGTGTGTCACTTACGGGAATAATGGACAATCCTCTGATGACTCATAAGAATAAAGGCTTGGAGAAGACTCTTGAATATCTTCGTGGGATCGCTGTATCTACTAATACTGAATGGGCTGACCGTCTTAATATACCTGTATCTGCTGCGATTAGCTGCGTCAAACCATCGGGCACAGTCTCGCAACTGGTGGATAGTGCCAGTGGCATACACGCTCGCCATAGTCCCTATTATATCCGTACTGTGCGTGGTGATAATAAAGATCCGCTAACGCAGTTCATGAAAGACAAGGGTGTACCTAATGAGCCATGCGTTATGAAGGGTGACACTACTACAGTGTTTAGCTTCCCAGTTAAGTCTCCTGATAAAGCTGTTACACGTAACGACATGACAGCCATTGAGCAGCTACAGACATGGCTAACGTACCAACGTTCATGGTGTGAGCATAAGCCTAGCGTGACGATCTCAGTGCGTGACCATGAGTGGCTGCATGTAGGTGCCTTTGTGTATGAACACTTTGATGAGATGTCAGGTGTGTCTTTCTTGCCACACTCAGATCATACATATCAGCAAGCACCTTACCAGGATTGTACGAAAGAAGAGTACATAGATTTGTTACAAGAGATGCCCAACAACATTGACTGGTCAGAGCTTACGCAGTATGAAGATGAAGACAATACTGCAGGTAGTCAGACTATGGCGTGTACTGGTGACACTTGTGAGATAGTGGATCTAACATGAGTATATACACATTAGTGGGGCGGGTTGACTGCCCTCACTGCTCTAATGCTATGGGTCTACTGAGAGATAATCGTATTGAAGTACAGTACTATTCTCTCAACGACTCAAAGTGGGTACTTGACTTATTTAAAAAGTCTGGTATAAAGACTGTACCCCAGATATGGGATCAGGAAGGTAATCACATAGGTGGTTATACTCAACTTAAAACTCTCTTGAAAGGAGAATAACATGACAGGTATTGAATTTATGGCAGTAGCAACTATTGGTATGGTAGCCATTGGTGAGGTTATCAGCCTTGCATCTGAGCATGGCCCAGCGCTGGTTGATCAAGTAAGAGGCTGGTTCTAAGATGTATGTTCTAGTACTCATAATGATGTTTGAAGGTAAGATTAAGGTTCAATCTTTTGATGGTTTGTTTATGGATGTTAAGTCCTGTAATCAACTAGCTACCGAAATGGAAGAGCGTCTTATGAGTACTAGACCTACTCCAGAATCATCAGCTAACACATACTGTTTCCAAGTACCAGAAAGTGCATAATGCAATTACAAATGTTCTCATCCCTACCTTATGATGATACAGAAGAAACTAAACAATGTAAAGTCTGCAAAGAAGTTAAACCTATAGTAGGCTTTCACATACAGTGTTATAAAAAAGATAACATACCATCATACTCTAAAGTCTGTAAGGGTTGCAAGGAGACACAGAGACAAACCAGAGATATGTTAAAAGCTGTGGCTTCTCCTATGCCAGATAGATGTGACTGTTGTGGTGCGGAAGATGCTCTAATATTAGATCACTGTCACAAGACTTTAAAGTTTAGAGGGTGGATCTGTAATGGATGTAACGTAGGGATAGGACATTTAGGTGACACAGTTGAAGGGTTAAACAATGCAGTGGAGTACTTAAAGAAACACTATGGATAATGTAATACCAGTTAAGCAACGGCGCACCCGTCGAAAGACAAACTATAAGAACGCCGAACAAAAGAATACTTCAGGGCTAGTACCTAGAACAAACACACAGAAGTTGTTCCTAGATGCCCTGAAGGAACACTCACAAGTCTTTGTGCTAGGTCCAGCGGGTACAGGTAAGACATACGTTACAGCTACCTACGCTGCTGACTTGTACATCTTAAAGAAGATCGACAAGATAGTTATCACTAGACCACATGTAGCTGTAGGTAAAGACTTAGGCTATCTACCCGGTAGCTTAGAAGAGAAGACTTACCCGTGGGCTTTGCCTGTGCTTGACGTGTTAGAGAAACACTTAGGTAAGGGCAGTGTAGACACAGCTATAAAGAATGGTAACATAGAGATGGCCCCACTAGCGTTGATGCGTGGGCGTAGCTTTGATGATAGCTTTATTATAGTTGATGAGACACAGAACATTACAACCCATGAGTTAAAGATGCTGTTGACAAGAGTAGGTGAAAACAGTACAATAGTTCTCAATGGTGACGTACAGCAGTCAGACTTAAAAGAAGCAGACGGTTTATCTAAAGTGATACATCTAGCTAAGAAGTACATGCTGCCCGTGCCTATCATTGAGTTTGGTGTGGATGACATTATACGTAGTGACATCTGTGCTGAGTGGGTCAAAGTCTTTATGAAGGAAAACTTATGAATAACAGCTTGGAACAAGAAGCCTTAAGGCTCACAAAAGCTAAACAAGAAAAGTTCTACGATCAATTAGTCACGCTACTTATACCAGCGCATAAACACATAGACGCTAACTTGTATGAGTCTCGCCATAAGGATAGAGCAAAGGAAAGGCTAGACGATGTAACACTGATAGCTAGGTTTGCTGCAGAACAATATGGATTGAAATAAAAAAAGGGAGCTTAGTTGCTCCCTCTTCTTTTACTCTATGGCTGAGTATGGTTGTGCCCTGAGTTTCTGTAGATCTATCTTAGCGTTGAAGATCCTTAGCTCATCCCAGTTAAAATCTTTTATGTTAGCTTTGATGCCATCCTCACGCATCTGACGCATAGCTTGGGCTCGCTGCTCAGACGTACCATTACTCAGTGCTTTCTTACGCAGCACCTGCAGGTAGTCCTGACCTGTTGATGTAATCTCTACAGTATCACGAACCATTGAGCGAATAGTTTGTACTTCTTTATTGATACGACTACGCTTGTCTGTGATGTTAAGCTTCTTAAACTTTGGATTGTTAAGCAGTAGCCCCATACGGCGCTCTAGAATAGGAGCCATAGTCTCATTGAAGATCCTATCGTATGCTGGTATGTTAGAGCGTTGGTCTTTAGTCCACGACTTAATGCCTGACAGTGAGTACATCTTCTCTGTGGCTGTTCTGCCCGGTACAATCTTCAAGCCAAATATTCTAGCTAACGGATTAGGATCGTAGATCTCACCCTCTCGTGACGCCACACGTAGGCTCTCACCTGTGATGTTCTCTGTCTCACCACCAATAGCCTCAAGTATATTGTCGAAGTAACGTGTAGCTGACTGGTTAAACTTAGCGTAGCCTCTAGCTTGACGTGGGTCTTTGATAGTATCAACATCAAACATAAACCCAGTCAGCTTATTGATAGGGTCTAGCGGTCTAAACACACCAGCTACAATGTTACCTAGAGGTTTACCTACAGCTTCTGCTGTACCCTCACCCATTTCATATGCACGTTTGAATACACCGGGTTGCTCTCCATCAACGTATTCTTTTCCAGGATCAGTGAAGCTGTTGTACAGATCTCTGAACATGTTAGTTCTTTCACCGCCCATTTCAGCACCACCGATAGGCATGAAGTAGTCTAGTGTAGCACCTAAGTCTGTACCAAACTGTGCATCCTTAGCCACCTGACCTACAGCTAACTGCTTACCTAGATCTTCTCGCATCTCAGGTGTAATAGGTTCACCCTTCAGTGAAGACCTAAGTACTTTACCTGCAGCCAGTAAGTACGACAGAGGGTAAACATTCTCTACGTCAACAATAGTACTACCATTCCTAAGCTGATATGTATTTAAGCCCTGCTCTTCCTGTGACTCAGATATTTGTGTAGCGTACAGCAGTGCAGATGTACCTACTGCAGCACGTCCAAATGCTTCTCTATCTTTCATAGTCTTACCTAAGCTTTTCTGCTTACGGAAGATGTTACTAGCAGGACCAGCAAACGCTAATGGACCCCACTGATAGGCTGACGCAACAACGTTGTTCATAAATCTGCCAAACGGAAGTATTGTACCTAAGCCGGGAATAGCAGAGAATGTCTCTACTAACTTAGCCATGTCACGTACACCTCTGGCTTGATCCTTAGTAGTGTAGTCCTTAGCGAACACAGACTTCATAGTTGTATCTAACGCTAGACCTGTGACCTCTTCATCAATAAGTTCTAAGCTACCCTCTTCCAGAACTTGAGCTAGTGTCTTCTTGTGTTTCAAGTCTAGGTACTTATCCACTTCAGCCATAAACATCTGTGACTTAGTAAAGCTATCCTGAATACGTACACCTGTTAGATCGTTAGCTGCACCAACAACTTTCTCTACACCATACTTACCAAAGACTAACTTACTCTTAGGGTTAATGCCAAAGCGGTCTGCTGTACGCTCAACCCCAGCGCCTACTGTTTCAAATAGAACCTTCTGTACGTCAGGCTTAGCATCTAGTAGTTTCATATACGCATCATATGTAGTTAATGGGTCTACAAAGTTTTTCATCTTCTGACCCTGAATACGCTTATACACCTTAGCTTGTCTGTACAGGTCTGCGTTATTAGTTAGTACAGCCTTAGCTCCTACCATACCAAAGCTCATCAAGTCAGACGCTGCCTGTCCTAGTGCAAACGATCCAAAGCCAGCAACGTTAGCTGCAGTTGTAGCCGGTGACGATACAAGCAAACGCTTCCATACATTCTGTGCGTAACCTAAACGCTCCATTGTAATTTCTTCTGCTTTCTTAGCGTCAATCTCATCTACTGCTGCATTGAGTATGTCATTGCCAGCTACTGTAGCTTTGTTAATTCTGTTTCTAGAGTGAGCTAGTACAGACATCGAAGAGCCTAGCCCGTTGATAGACTTAGCTAGGATGTCACCCAGTTCTAGTGGATTGTTTATGTGCTCACCAAGAGGAACCATAGTTGACTCTTCAATCATCTTAGAGATCTCAATGAAGTCCTCTTCTGGCATGAACTTAACCATGTTAGTTAAGATGTCAGATACAGTAGAGCCTTTCTTCCGTACCTTAATGCCAGCATCAATGGCTATCTGAGTCAAGCCACCCTTACCGTCAACACCATTAATGATCTCAGCGAACACAGTCTCAGGCATAATCTTGTCAGAGATCTTAGCCTCACCACGAGCTACCTTTTTATTCCACGAATCATATGCCTGACGTACAGCTTTCTTAGCTCTCTCTTGGTTCTTCTTACTTAGTCTAGGCAGTAAGTCTTCCAGAGGACCAGTACGTTTAGCTATGTCCAGCGTTTCTACACCCGCCTCAAAGCCTGACTTACCTTTTAGTTTACCAAAACCAAACTGTGCTGCAGGACCAACCAATCCACCCATAGCTGTAGTCATCAGGGACTGCATACGGTTGAACTTGTCTTGGTAGTTAGCTTCAATGTATATGTCTTGTATAGCACCGTCTTGAAAGTAAGCTATAGCTCCATCCGTAACAGCCGTAGCTATCAGAGCATTACGATTACCCTTCTTAGCTGCCTCTGCTGTAACCAGTTTAGCTGCAGCCTGTTGCTGTTTAGCTACGACTAACTTCTTAGCGTTCTCTACTGCAACTTCTTTAGCTTTCTTAGCTGCAGCGTTACTGACTTCCATCTTCTCAAGCTTCTTAGCTGTAGCTTCAGCGGCTTCAGTACCTGCCTTCTGTGCAGCTTGCTTAGTAGCCCCACTCTTAGCGGCTCTCTGTGCAGCTTCCTCTGCAGCCTTCTTGATGGCAAGCTTACCACCCTGTGCGATAGTGACAGTACCAGCCTTAGCTAAGCCACCAGTAATCAAACCAATGTAGTTAGACGGGTCTGCAAAGGCAGCAGTAACGTAGTCGTAGATGCCCTCTGCCTTACCGTACAGGCCATCATTAGTCCAGAAGCTACCCAGCCTATCGTAAAGCTTGTAAGCCTCACCAGCGACCTGCTTCTGGCGCTCGTTGGCCCTATTCATAAAGACTACTTCGCCAGCAGTAGAGATAGTGTTTGTATTAAACCAGCGCATGTCCTCTACAAAGTCATCAACTACATTGTCTGCATCCATGTCTTCGTAGTCTACACCCTTCTTAGCTATCATGTACTCACGAATAGTGTTAAGGTTCTGTGGCTGTAATAGGTCTGCTTGCTTTAGCTTCTCACCAGGATCTACATTACCTTCGTATGCAGTCACAGCCTCTTTCTCTATGTCCTTGCCTTCCATAAGATCGAACAGAGACTGTACGCTTGTTGGTTCTAGTTCACGAGGATCTACTTCATCAGCGCTACTCTCTAACTCAGAGTCAAGCGCAGGTAGTTTATCTGTACCGTATACTTCTTTAAAGATATCTTCTAAAGTCTGAGCCATATTATTTATCCGCTAATGCTGCTTTTACTTGATCTAGTCTATCTTCAATATACTTTATAGTTTCATCAGGTAAGTCATTGTCAAAGATAAACTGAGCAAAGGCTGCATCAACATCTCTGTCTGGGTTAGTAGAGTACTCTATGTTCTTCAGTGTTTCTAAGAAAGTCTTGGTTGCCTGATCCGTTATCTCTTTAGACTTAGCTTGAGGTATACCACCATCTACTTTCTCAAAGTACTTATCACCTAATGCTTCCTGTACCTTGTACTCTTCACCACCAATGGTTACAACAGTGTCTACATCTATGCCACTAATACCCATCTGTGCTTTACCCATATCTTCAAAGGATGCAGCAGACTGGTCACTGGCTATGTTAACGCCTAAGCCTTTCTGGAAGCGCTTGAACTTTATTTGTCCAGCTACTTCTCCCTCAGGTAGGCCAGCATCTTTACGCTCTTTACGTGACATACCTTGCCACTCTTCAAAGGTAACACCATTTACTTTAAACTCTTCAGCGGTAGGTGCAGATATACTTTCTACATCAGGCGCTTCTGTTATAGCAGGTCCAACCTCCATCTCAGCCTCTGCAGCCATCTCTTCTTCTTCCTCTGCAGCACCCAGTGCAGCCTCTGTTATAGCGCTGATGTCTATCTCACCCGCCATACCTAAGCCTTCTACAGTTATAGGCTTCAACTTATTAGCAGCCTGTTGTGTCATCTCACCTCTAGCAACTAGGGTATCTAAGAACTCAGAGATCTGCTGTGGGTCATCTATAGTTTTCTCACCCTTCTCACCTACTAGCTTAATCCTTGCTACAGTATCACCTAACCCTGTTGATAGTGTATAGCTACCACCAGCAAAAGATCTAGTAGTGCTATTACCTATTATCTCAGAAGCACCTGCATCTATTGCAGATATAATACCCTCATCTGCTTCATTGGCTATAGCTAGTTCAGTGTACATCTCTTCGCCTAAGATGTCTTTCCAGTTTACTACAGGATCATTAATAGCGTCTTTACCGTACTTGTTAAACTGGGCCTGTGCAAAAGCAGCATACTTCTTACGTTTATATTCTAGTGTAGCAGCTTCCCCATCTGGCCCTGCCTTCAATTTTCGATATACAGGATCTCTCTCAGCGGCTGTGTCAATACGTCTCTGTGCAAGTGACCAACTCTTAAGTGCAGCCTCTTGATCGTAGAACTCACTCGGTGTGAACGTAGCGTATGCACCTGGAATAGCACTCTGGTAGGCTTGACTTCTAGCTAACTCATTGATGTCGTAGACAGACATACCACCCACTGTCTTCTCTGCATCAAGCTTAGCACGTACTACATCCTTAGCACCCGAACCAAGAAATCTCTGTGCTAGACTTCTCTCTGGTGCTTTTAGATCACCTACTGTGGTGTCTAACAGGCCAGCACTACGTGAGATAAACTCTTCGTAGTCCATCTCTGCAAACTTAGGATCAATAGCTGAGCCATCTATCATAGCTGAGATGTCATACTCACTAAGGCGAGCCTTACCACCACGCCGTTTTACTTCAGCCTGTACTTGTTTAGATAGCTCCATTAAACCATTAGGTCCAGAGGAGTGTGCAGCCTGTATCTGTGCTTTAGTAACGCCCAGTGATTCTAGTCTACGGGCCTCGCTAACAAGAGAACCTACTACGCTTCTACGGCGCTGTATCTCAGCACGACTCTGTTTAGCTAACTGACGCTGCTCTTCTTCATACTTACGTGCCTCTTCCTCACGGCGAGTCATACCCTCTTCTACTTCGCCCAGCGCACCTGCAGCAAAAGCCTGTGGGTTAAATCCGTCAAACAAATTATCAAACAAACCCATGTTACTGTCCTCTTGCCATTAAGCCAGCACCCTCAGGTGCAGCAGGTTGCTCTTCCATTTCAGGTGCAGCTTCCATCTCAGGCTCTGCAGCCATCTCTTCTTCTTCAGTTACTACATCTAAGTTCTCTGAGATCTCTTGCATCAGAGCTACGCCCTCGTCCTCTTCAGCAGTCCTATCTGCACGAGACAACGCAGCAGTAAGCAACATAGAGATCTTATCTTTTTCTCGCTGTGCTTTCTCTTCATCTGTGTTAGGACCACCCATCTCATAAGGTACACCTAGTGAGTCTGCTGTAGCTGTAATGAATTTAACTAAGGCAGGTTCAACTAGAAGCCCTACATCTAATGTATGCGTACCCTTCATAACGCCTGTAGTTCTAATAGTTCTAGCTAAGGGTTTAACAGGGAAGCCTACCTCAAGCATAACCATCAGATCATCTACTACGTCAGGCTTAGATAGATGCTTAGTGTAAAACATCAATGTCTCTTCTACTGTATCTAACTGTGGTGGGTTCTCCCACGGGTTATTCTTAGGTTGTGTCGTTAGAGACTGACCTGCAATAGGTGCTGCAAGAATAGATATTGCCATTGTGTTTATCCTACTTAGTGAAACCTGCACCGAAGTACAGACCTATGATTGCTGATACTATGTGCGTATCTAATGGTGTGATTACAAAGCCCTGCGCTGTACGCCACTGCACTGTTTCTGCTGGACCAAATAGCCAGTTCCAGAAACCACCTGTAGCTTCAGTGTAACCTACGATAACGCCAACCTCAGGATACCACACTGCTACTAGCTTTGGCAAGACAATAATGCTAAATACTGCAGATAATGCTATAAGTCTACGTGTCCATGCGAAGTGCTTGTCAGTCTTGCCAGCATTCCTAGCTTCGTTAACTTGGTCTGCCCTGAAGCTTGCAGTCTGGAGCATCATCTTCTGTTGCTCTATCTTGTTCTTCTGGTTCTGCCCAATGACAGACATGACTCCACCTAGCACCGTAGAGAAGAGCATCGTTATGAGTTCTAAGGGTAAGCCAAACATTAATTAGATGCCATCAGAAGGTTAGCTTCATCACGTCTTCTGCTAGGAGTAGAGCCACCCCATGTCATTAAATTATCGTAAGCTGATTCCCAGTCCCCTGAAGTTGTTTGATCCCAAAAGTTATATCCAAAGGTTTGATTTCCGTGCTGGTAGTACACAGAAGCTATTGCTGTAGCTTGATTAGAAGGTAAATCATCCCACTCTATTTCTGAATCTTTATTCCAGCGATCCTTTAACATATTAAACTCTTTAGCTTTAACAAAATTATCAAGAGTTAGCGCCTCTTCCTCAGTAAGGGAAAAAGAGTTCTCTTTTAATGATTTCTGTGCAGCTTCTTTTTTCTTACCAAAATGCGGCTTTAATTTGTTGAGTATAGAAGGCTCTAACCCTTCAAAGTACTCTTCATTTTTACTACCTAAATCCACGCCCGTACCAACGGTTACACCAGATTGATCAATGGCTTTTCCTTTTTTATCCTCAGGTACATAAGCATTTAGTTTAAAACCTTCTTTCTCTCCTAGAAAACTCATATCAATATTACTAGGTATCAGAGGGGTATTAGATACACCTGATTCCTCATCAACGGGCTCTAAGTCTTCTGGTCTAGCCTTAGGACGTTTAGCTCTAGGGTCAGCCATCAGACCTTCTTCAGTAATCTCAACAGGCTTATCCAACACAACGTCAGCATCAGGCGCATCTTCAATAGTTATGCTATCATCTTCTGTAGTTGTATCCTTAGGTGGCACAGGTACACCCAGTATCCCCGATATAGTTTCTAGTACAGAGTCCTCTAGGTTGCCTTGTGCTTTCTCAATGTCAACACCTGTAAGATAGTCTTGTATAGCTTGCTTCCTGACAGGGGTGCGCTCTTGTTGCATCTCTTGTATCATACGCTCAGCTTGTTCCATCACGTCACGCCTGACGTTCTTCTGCTTAGTAGCTGACACAGCGCCTGTAGCTACACTAGATCTAAGTACGTCATCACTGTCGTAACCTCTAGCACTGAGAGTTTCCATGTTATCTATGGCGGGATCAAAGGGTACGTCTTGTGCTGCTGCTGAAATAGATGCACCATCCTGTATTTGCTTCTGGATTATCTTCTTCATGTACTCAGCTACACTACTCTGTGCAGAACTAATATCTCTCTGCTGTGTGTCTTGCTGTGTAGTTACAGTACCACGCCCTGTCATAGCACCTAAGCCCTGTCGTTCTACTACAGGTACTTCAGGTAAATCTTTATAGAGATCTCTAAGTAGGATGTTTTCTATCTCTGACATTTTTATTATACCTTCAAAGTTGATCAGGGTTAGTATGAGTAGTAGTAGCACAAGCTTTCATATTCTTATCCAAAGCCCAGAATGTTGGATATACCTTTAACTAAGATAGTACCTGCTGACTTGGATAGCATATCACCCCAAGAGCTACCGCTACTAGACTTACCTTCTTTAGCAATTTCAGCTACTGCTATACTTGCGGATCTATCTAGAGCATTATCTGACGTTCTCCATGCCCAGTCCATTAAGTCACGCTCTTGCTGCCATAGCTCATTAAGACCACGCATAGTCAAGTTATTAGCAGCCATTACTTCTTGCATGTTAGACTCATTAAGTGCAGCAGTATTGGCAGTGGCTACACTCTGACGCCACACTGTGTTAGCTTGTGCTATAACGAGTTCATTCTGTGCATTGAATATGTCACGCTGATTACCAAGCTCTGCTTGGAACTTAGTCATTGTGTTCTCTTCACCTGCATTGAACTGCTCAATAGCGTTAGCCTGTGCAGCGTTAAACTGTTCTACTTGTGTAGACATGCTAGTAAAGAACTGGTTAACTTGGTTGATATTCTCAGCGTTGAACTGTAGCTGTGCATTCTCTGCAGACTGATCTGAGAAGATGCTCTGCACAAGAGACTGAGCCTCAAACATTACAGTTTGTTGTTCATTATCTAAGTTAGCCATATCCATTTGCAGGAATGCAGAGGCTTGCTGTGCTGCAGCCTGTTGACGATTATCTAAGTTAGCCATATCTAGCTGTGACATAGATGCTACATCGGCCATCAGCTTAGCTTGCTTGTTAGATAAGTTAGCTAGGTCTACTGTCTGAGCTAGTTGAGCATTCTGTAAAGCACGAGACTGCTCTGCTGTGAAGTTCATATTAGCTATCTCAGCAATACGTTCTGCAGTAATCACATTAACTTGTTGCTTATTAGTTAGCTCTTGGCCTTTCATAGCAGCTTCAATCTGAGCATTAGCTAGTGCTGTCTGCTGACGATTAGAGAGGTTCTCTACGTCAATAGTCATTCTGTTGCCCATGTTAAAGATACGAGTTTGCTGCTCGTTGTTTAACTCAATGCCTCGCTCTGTGACCTGATTAGATACATTGAATAGTGCAGTCTGTTGTTTGTTATCTAGTACACGCCCTTCCATAGCAGCCTTAGCTACGGCGTCCTGCATAAAAGCCTGTTGACTATTTGTTGCCTCTTGCATGTTAGCTTCAAAGGCTTGGGTGCTTTCTATCACAGCCATCTGCTGTTCGTTAGTTAGCTCCTGACCCATCATAGAAGCCTGTACTTGTAAGTTAGACAAAGCTGTTTGCTGTGCATTAGACAGGTTAGCTAAGTCTACCTCTAAGTTCTGCGTACTCTTAAGCAATGTAGTTTGCTGTCTGTTAGTCAAGTTGATGTCATTCACTGCAGCGTAACGTGCAGCATTAGCCAGCGCTACGTTAGCACTAATGCTTAACTCTTGACCCTGCAACGCTGACTTGAACTGTGCCATAGCAAGCACAGCCTCTTGCTCATTAGATAAGTTCTGCAGTTGTAGATTAGTATTGTTCATGCTGTTCTGAATACGTACAGCCTGTTCCGTAGACAAGTTAGATAGCTCAAAGTTCTGTGCTGCTGCTGCGTTAGCTAGGGCTACAGCCTGTTCATTACGAACATTCTCCATGTCCATTGCAGCAAAGGTAGACGCATCCTGTACAGCAATAGGTAGAGCACTCTCAATGGTAGCTTGAGCAATAGCAGCCATAGCCATAGAACTACCAGATAGACCTCGTGCAGCCATAGCAGCATTAGCTTTACGCAGTGCGCCAGCAGCCCATGCAGGTGTGCCATCATTGAAAGAAGCCATAAGCTTCTCCATCTGAAACTGCACTGTAGAGTTTGCACTCACTGTACCTGTAACAGATTTAGCTTCTAGTTGCTGGCTAAAGGTTACGGTAGCAGCCTTAGCTGTAGAAGCATCATTAAGAGCCTCAAGTGTTTTAGCTGTAACGATAACCTCTTCACTATTAAGGATCTCATTAATGTCAGCTATCTCTTCTGTACCTACAGTAGTTTCTTCTGCAGTTACATCTGGTACGTACTCTGATTTTTTCTCTTCTGCTGTAGCGTACTCATCAAACTTAGTAGCGTCTTCTATTACAGACTCTTCTACTTTAGCTACTTCTGTTGGCGGTAAGTTATAATCTACTTCAGCAGTAGCTTCTGGTGTTTCAGTAGCAAACTCTGCAGCCTCAATCTCATCAGGTGCTTCTGCTGTAACGTCTACGCTCTTAGTGTACTCATCAAATAGTGCAGCAGTAGGTGTTTCACCAGCATCAAGAGATCTCTTAAGTTCAGGTATCTGACGTATTACATCTAGAGTTTCTGCATCTAGGTCTAACTGAGATAGCTCATCAGATGACATGCTCTCAGCTTTCATGAGAGATTCTTCTGATGGTGTACCTGTAGCTGCAGCTAAGTTTTCTAAGGCTGTCTTTACTTTAGTTTGTGATGTTACAGCATCATATGTCTCAGCAGATTCAGCCTTAGCATCCTGTTCAATCTGAGCCTGACGCTGTTGTAGTTTTTCAAAGAAGTTTGTACGTACTGTGCTCTGCTCTACAGATAGACTAGTCGTAGGCAATGACATAATTTCAAATGGAATGTAAGGCAGAGGATACTTTTCATTAAGCTCTTCATCAGTGAACTTGTTCAAGTAAGCCATAGTAGCTTTAACTGCAGGGTCTTCTACTGCATCTGCTGCTGTAGCTTGTTTAGTTAACAGGGTTGCAGCGTTAGCTACCTTACCTGTAGCACCATCAATAAGTTGACCATCTTTAATGTCAAGCCCATAGACTGTAGGCTGTGATAGAATACTACTAGGAGTACTAATAGCTTTACCTAAAGCCTCACCTGTAGAGGGTACATCTGTAGTCTCAAACTGTTTCTGCTTAGTGGATAGTGAAGCTTGCTTATTTGTAGCATCTAGCTCCGCATCTTCTACAGCCTTTACAAGTTGATCATATCCAGGATTATCTTCAGGAACACCACTGAGTGCTTTCTGTGCCTCTGTTAGTGTAGCCATAGAAGCAGAGTAGTCTGTCTGTGCAGTATCTAAAGCGATAGCAGCCTCAGTTACCTCAGGAGTAGCTGTACCTTGAGACAGTACAGTTGTAGGTATAGTATTCTCATCTGGACCTACTGTATCTCTAAGATCAGGTTGATTATTTATATTAGTTGTGTTTGTTTCTTCAGCCATATCTTATTATCCATTCACTACTTCGTTAAGACCCCAGACCATTGCACCAATACCACCTAAGAATATTATTACACCTATTGCTAAAGATATACCCCAGAACAACTGATCTCTTTTCTTCGCTTGTAATTCTAACGCATCTTTATGTCTTTGTCTAGCCGCTGCTTGCTCTTTTACAACTAAATCCCACATTCCTGGTGGTCCAAACAATCTACAAGTCTGCCTTAGCTCATCCATCGCTTCTTTGTGTTTCATCTTAGCTTGGGCTATAGCGAAGCCCTCCTCTTCAGATGAGCTTAGTCTACCCAGTGGACCTTTATGCTTTCCATTTTCAGCTAATTGTATCTCACTCTCTAGCTTGGCTAGTTCACCAAACTTAGGCATGAGACTACTTACATCTTTACCTGCAGTAATAGCACTAGAGATAGCACCGCTTATCTGGCTAACTGCACTCGCTAAAGCTAATACTTCTATCATAGTGGCAAACCTTTTTATTAATCATTGTTCGCCATCTTTTCTACTGATGATCTTATTGCTTTTATGTTTTCGTCAATACGGGCAAGTGATACTGCTTGATTGTGTACAGATGTTTCTAACCTGCCCATACGCTCTTCTAGTGCTATAATCTCTTCTGAGTTATCTTCAATGTCGGACATCATCATAGAGACTGTCCATACAATAGCTGCACCCTGAACAATTAGTCCAAAGATCAGTGTAATTGGTACAGACTTGTTTAAGTGCCAGCTATCGTTTTCCATCACCAGCGATCATACCATGTAGATACTTCTGCAGTAACTTCATCAGTAGTCATATCTACAAAGTTACCTCCATCGTCTTCTTTTTGCATAGCATATCGCCCATGTATATTAAGTACACGAGTAATAAGAGCAGCTTTGTCTAACACTGTTACTGTCTCTGGTACTTTGAACTCACGAGGCGCATCATTAGTCCAGCCTACCATAGTAAAGTTATCTGGATCACGATAGTATCCACCATCCTTTACCCATGTAGGTACAGTCATGCCATGTGGCCCTGCATCTAGTTTGTATTCAATAATCATTTTGCCTCCAGCTTTAGCATATAGTCTGTGTTCACAAAGTCACTCTTGCCAAATAAACGTTCTGCTGTCTTGTCTACATTGGCACAGTACTTGTCTGCCATTTGATCTAAAAACTCTTCTAAGTCATTAGAGTGTAGCAACACACCGTTCTTAATCTGTTCTGCTGAGTGTTGTACATAACCTGATGTCTCTGTAAGTGCTACCTGTGGATGTACACCGTGTTGCTGTAAGTATTCTATGGTAGCTGTCTGTGCTCTACCGCCATCAAGTAAGTTACGGTACATAAGCTCAAAGCCTCTGCGTACATGGTGACGTTTTTCTTCAGCTTCAAAGGCTTCCTCATCCCACTCATTAATATCGTGTGCAGCTTTGATGTTATTGTACTGATCAATTAACGTAGCAATGTCTTTAAATGAGCCATTGATTTTGTTTTCCATTGTAGACAATGCTACAACCTTCTGACGATACTCAGCTTCTGCTACTGGATCAATGTCACCTTCTAGGTCTTGCATTTCTTTGATAGTCTTAGCGTGGCTTACCTGTGCCTCTGCTAAAGCCATCTTACGTTTTTCAATTTCAGCCATCACCTGACGCATCATACGCATAGGTGACTGACCGTTAAGCATAGTCAATGTCATTAAGCCTAGTGTAGTCTGGCTGTTGTTACGATCAAAAGCTCTAGTCTTTTCTTCTATCTCTGGAAGAAACTCATTTACCTTTGCTACAGCAGCTACGTTTATTTTACCTGCTGCTACTGCTGGAAGACTAAATGCTATGTTATCTTTTTTTATTATTTCTTGTTTCATATTAATCTCCTGAACATGCAGAGGGAAGATTGGTTCCCATAACTAAATCACCAAAGTCTGTAGCATTACCTGTGTTAGCTATTGTTACATAATCAATTTCATTCCTATATCCCGGCGTCTCAAATCCACCTATAAAAGTAGCTCTAGTGTCATTTGCAGCAGATCCAAGATTAGATCTTTGCACAGTTAAATCACCAAAGTCTGTGGCGTTGCCAGTTGAAGCTATAGTAATATACTGTATAACATTAACAATACTAGAGCTATAACCTCCACCAAATAAACCCCTAGTACCATTAGCAGAACCTGCCAAACTTGATGTTACCTGTGTAAGATCTCCAAAATCTGTAGCGTTACCCGTAGTAGCTATAGTAATGTACTGAATAGTATTTAACCTTACAAAACTGCCAGAGTCTCGTGAACCACCGCCGCCAAACACACCTCTAGATCCGTCAGATAAACCCGCTAGTCCTTGATTACTTAGAAGTAAATCACCAAAGTCTGTAACATTACCTGTAGTACTTATAGTAATATATTCCATAACATTATAATCGGTAGTTTGAGCAGCATCAGATCCACCAGCAAACACTCCTCTAGATCCGTCAGAGCAAGCTGCTAAACTTCTTTTACCTAAACTAAGATTACCAAAGTCAGTAGCATTACCTGTATTAGCTATTGTTACATAATCAATTGTGTCTTTAATAGAGCCATCGGTTCCACCACCAAATACACCCCTAGATCCGCTAGAGCAACTTGCCGCCGCCGATCTTGCTACAGTCAAGTCACCAAAATCTGTGGCGTTACCTGTACTGGGTATTGCAAAATACTGAATTACATTAGTATAACTTCCAAGATGACCACCACCAACAACCGCACGATCACCTCTAGGAGGCGGCGTATTATCTCCACCAACAGCTACACCATTAAAAGTCGTAGCCCCTGTTAAGTTGCTTATATCGTCTGTCTGATGATTAATTGTTAGTGACATACTATGTTCCTGCTGCTGCGGCTAGCGTATGTTTTGCAACAGAAAGATCACCAAAGTCTGTAGCATTTCCTGTTGAATCTATAGTAATGTAGTCTATAACATTAGAACGAGCAGAGCTACCCTCATCCCCACCTCCAAAAACACCTCTTGTTCCAGAGCTTGCACCAGCAGCCTTGTTTCTTGTTTGGGTTAAATCTCCAAAGTCTGTAGCATTTCCTGTTGTCTGTATTGTTATATATTCAATACGATTTGTGAAGCTGTCTGTGCTGTTCCAACCACCCCCAAAAACACCACGAGTAGTACTACTGCATGAACTCTGTGATAATGAGGTTGCGATTAAATCTCCAAAATCAGTGGCATTTCCTGTTGTAGCTACTGTTACATAATCAATTACATTGCTGGTTGTAGAGCCAGTAAGTCCACCTGCAAAAACACCACGAGTTGAGTCTGCAACCGCACTTAACCGACCTCTTGTCTGAGTTAAATCACCAAAGTCTGTACCATTACCTGTAGTATCTATGGTTATATACTCAATTACATTTAGGTAAGTATTAGTAAGATTATTATAACCCCCTCCAAATAAACCTCTTGTACCGTTTGAGCAAGCACCCATGTATTGTTTTACTTGAGTTAAATCCCCAAAATCAGCAGCATTTCCTGTTGTAGATATAGTTACGTATTGTAGTACATTATCATTATCACCATCAGTACCAGCCCCACCCCCAAAAACACCACGAGTTCCATTTGATAACCCTGATAAGGCCAATCTTGCTGAATCTAAATCTCCAAAGTCAGTAACATTACCAGTATTAGCAATTGTTATATACTCAATTGTATTGACAATTACATAGCTTGCATTCCATCCTCCTGCAAATAAACCCCGACTACCATACCATTTAGGACTATTATCACCACCAACAGCTACACCACCAACAGTTATAACACCGTCATTGCTAATCTCATTTGTTTCATGATTAAATGTTAATGCCATATTAATCTCCTGAACATGCGCCTGTTGCTTCCCTAGATACAGTCAAATCTCCAAAGTCAGTGGCATTACCTGTAGTAGCTATAGTTACATACTGTATTACATTAGAAAAATCAGAGTTACCGCCGCCGTTATTACCACCAGCAAAAACACCCCTAGTTCCATTTGAAGTTGCAGATGTAGATCTAACCAATCCTAGTAAGTTACCGAAGTCCGTAGCATTACCTGTTGTAGATATAGTTATGTAGTCTATTTCATCCGTTATATTTGACGTTGTACCCAAACTACCACCAGCAAATAACCCTCTAGTTTCACTTGAGCAAGAACTTATATTATTTTTAGCTTGTATTAAATTGCCAAAATCAGTGGCATTTCCTGTAGTAGCTATGGTTATATACTGAATAGTATCCGAATTATAACCTCCACCAAAAACACCCCTAGTAGAATGATCTGAACAACCAGCTAAACCATATGCAGTGGCTAATAGATCACCAAAGTCTGTAGCATTTCCAGTAGTAGCAATAGTTATATAGTCAATAACATTCTGTGGGGAACTAAAATGTCCACCACCCCATACGCCCCTAGTAGTATTAGAACAAGCCCCAGCAACATTTCTTGCCACAGTCAAATCACCGAAGTCAGTAGCATTACCTGTTGATGCTATAGTTATGTACTCTAAAACATTACTTCTACCTTCAGACCCACCAAAAGTATAACCTAAATTAAATACACCTCTAGTACCGTTTGAACAACCTGCAAGACCACTAGATTGTAAACTAAGATCACCGAAATCTGTAGCATTGCCTACGTAAGTTATATCTATATAATCAATAGTATTGCTTCCATTGGGATCATCACCACCAGCAAAAACACCTCGTGACCCATAAGGTTTCGTATTATCTCCACCAACAGCTACGCCATTAACAAGGATAGTACCAGTAGCATTGCTAATGTCGTTAGTCTGATGGTTGATGGTGAGAGACATACGTTATACCTTATACTGCAGTAGAGCCATCCATGTCATCTTGATCCATGACCCAAGCATAACATTTATCCATAAACGTAGAGCCAGACTT
>OBMK010000869.1_pt1 | contig 27749 bp, 28 predicted proteins | sample 1539081 | NCBI WGS metagenome assembly OBMK01 (sample SAMEA3355528, study PRJEB22509) | marine metagenome | biome: marine; feature: river plume; material: water | place: USA | collected 2010-08-07 | depth 0.5 m | reverse complement strand
TCTGCTGCTGCTTTATCTGCTGCTGCTTTAGCTATTGCTGCTACTTTATCCGCTGCTTCCTTTTCAACTCCCTTCTCAGTGAAACCTTCTTTGATCATACCTACTAGGTAGTCACAAATAAGCTTAACTGATTTAGATGCATCATCGTTACCTGGTATAGGGAAGTCCACATCATTAGGATTAGAGTTAGTATCTACCACTGCAAAAGTCTTCATGCCTAACTTCTTAGCTTCTTTGATAGCGATATGCTCGTGAGTGATATCGATTACAAAAACAGCTGTTGGCAGTCTATTGATGTTGGCAATACCTCCAAGTACTTTTTCAAGCTTATTTCGTTCTCTAGTCAGAGTTAATTTCTCTTTCTTGTTGATCGAACTTAGAGATCCATCTGCTAACATAGCATCGATAGAATTCATCTTTTTGATAGACTTACGTATCGTTTGAAAGTTAGTCATCATACCTCCTAACCATCTTTCGGTTACGTAAGGCATGTTCACTTCTTTCGCTGCGTTAGCTACGATATCTTTTGCTTGTTTTTTGGTTGCTACGAAAAGGATTTTTCTTCCTGACTTAGCGATTTGCTTCATAGCAGCACCCGTTGCTTCAAGACGCTCAGATGTTCTGTTGAGGTCGATGATATGGATACCTTTTCTCTCCATGAAGATATAAGGAAGCATTTTTGGATTCCACTTTCTTTTTAAGTGTCCGTAGTGTACTCCAGCTTCCAGTAGTTCGTTATATGATGGTAATTTCATTGTTATTCCTGTTGAAACTTTTAATAAAAAATAATGGTAATAGTAATTCTAACGCTTTGAGAACTGGAAGCTCTTTCTTGCCTTTGGTTTACCATATTTCTTTCTCTCTACTTCTCTTGCGTCTCTAGTAAGGAATTTCTTCGCTTTGAGAGCTGGTTTATTTTCTTCATCGATTTTAACAAGTGCTCTAGAGATTCCTAGTCTTATAGCTTCTGCTTGACCTTTAAATCCTCCTCCAGACACATTGATTTTGATGTCGTATTGTTTTTCTAGTTCAGATACCTTTAATGGCTCTGTTACACTATTCTGTATATTCTGCATAGGAAAGTAGTTACTTAACTCCTTACCATTGATAATGATGTTTCCATCCCCTTTGGTAAGATATACTCTAGCTACAGATGCCTTTCTTCTACCGATTGCGTTTATAGTTTCCATATCTTATAGTTCAAATTTTGTAGGCTTCTGAGCAGCGTGTGGGTGCTGGTCACCTTCATATACGAATAGTTTTTTAATCATAGCTCTACCTAATTTATTCTTTGGTAGCATACCTCTTACGGCATTTTCTATGATCATACATGGTTTAGAGTCAAAAACTTGCTTAGCAGTCTTTCTCTTCTGTCCACTTTGGTAACCTGAGTAAGTGATGTATTGCTTGTCATCAAGCTTTGCACCAGTAAACCTCATCTTCTCAGCATTAAGAACGATCACATAATCTCCAGTATCTACGTGAGGAGTATATGATGGCTTGTGCTTACCTCTCAGCATTGTAGCTATATGGGTTGCTGCTCTTCCTACGATAGCTCCATCGCCATCGATTACGTGCCAAGCGTGCGTTACCGTCTGCTTATTTGCTGATATTGTTTTATAACTTAATGTATCCACAGTTATATATCTTAAATAATGAATTAAATAATTTCTAAAAGCGCCTGTTTTACTAAGCGGCTGCAAATGTAATTTTCCTATTCTTATAATGCAAGCTTTGTTCAGTTATTTTCATAAAAACATTTCATAACTACCTGATAAACAGTATGAATTTCGCACAATTTTAAACATAGCCCTTGTTTTAGAGAAGAAATTATTGCTTTTTAATGTGCTTTAATTAGAATTAATCACATGTGTATTGAGCTCTTTTTCAATGAGTAGTTTGTTAGTTGGCATTAAGAAGAACTTTTTAATAGTGCTTATCGTAAGTCAAGCTCCAACTTTATTCAAGTCTATTCCTAATACATTACCTTTGCGTCCGATGCTCTACCAACTATCCAATGCTATTATAAAAACATATCTCTCACTGAGATTTAAAAGGATAGAGCGTATCCGTGCACAATCCCCCGCACTTCAGAAAAATCTGCTCAAAACTCTCATTCAGCAGAATAAAAATACCTACTGGGGTAAAGAACACCAATTGACTCAATTATCTAAAGCGGATGAGATTGGTGACGCATTGCCAATAAGCAACTATGAGTCCATACAGCCATATATCAACAAAATGCTGCACGGTGAAGTTAATGTATTAACACCCGGCACCACCGAATACTTTGCGAAATCTGCTGGCACTACTAGTGGTAAGAGTAAGTACCTTCCTATCAATCGGAAAATGCTACATAGTAACCTTATAGCATCTAGCTGGGAATCTATGGCTACTGTATATGATCGCAGACCGACAGCTCAGAGTTTTCATCATAAAAACCTAATATTAGGTGGCTCTTTAGAGCCTTATACAAATTACAAGCAGAGTATAGTGGGCGATGTATCTGCAATCATGCTTCATACTATGCCAGGAGCTGGTCGTCCATTTTATTGTCCGGATTTTGAAACCGCTCTCATGCCTAACTGGGAAGAAAAAATTGAACTCATAGCACAGAAAGCCTCTAAGGCCAATATCGTAATGATCGCAGGAGTTCCTACATGGAACCTTGTACTTTTCCATAGAGTACTAGAGATTACTGGGAAGGCGAACCTGTTAGAGATCTGGCCTAACTTACGTACCTATATGCATGGTGGAGTAGGATTTGAGCCCTATAGGGAACAATTTAGAACGTTGTTACCTACCGATGATTTTGATTACATGGAGATATATAATGCCTCTGAAGGGTACTTCAGTATACAAGACACAGCTGAAGATGGCATGTTATTATTAACTGACCATGGCGTATACTATGAATTCGTGCACATCAGCGAGATAGACCATAAAAGTCCAATCGTACTACGACTAGACCAAGTAGAAAAAGGTGAAAAGTATGCTATGTTGATCTCTACTTTTGCTGGTTTGTGGAGATATATGATTGGTGATACCGTACAATTCGTAAGCACTAGCCCTTATCGGATCAAGGTTGTAGGCCGAACTCAGCATTATATAAATGTATTCGGTGAAGAAGTAATGGTTGGAAATACAGACCAAGCGATCGCCGAAACATGTCTTGCGACAAAAGCGGTAGTAAAAGAATATACGGTTGGTCCTATCTACATGACAGAACCGGGTAAAGGAGGCCATCAATGGTTGATAGAGTTTGATGTGGAACCTAAGTCTATATCTGAGTTTGAAGCAATACTAGATCATAAGCTGCAGGACATCAACTCAGACTATGAAGCAAAAAGATATAAAAATATGGCCCTCGGTCAATTAAAAATCGACTCTTTGCCGAACGGATCATTTCATAATTGGCTTAAATCTAAAGGAAGAATAAGTGCTCAAGTCAAAGTGCCTCGTCTATCCAATACTCGTAAATATATAAATGACCTACTAAGCTTCATTGAATGAAAGAAATAGAAGTAATATCAGGATTAGTACAAAAAGATATCGGTGTGGTAGTACGCCAAGAAGCAGATGAACAAGAGTTACTTAACGCTATAGTAGATAGAGTGACTTGGATGCTACGGTGTGATAAGGATCTATTGATGAGCTATCTCTACAGACTCGATGTATTAGAGCACAAGATTAATGCAGCGCTGATGCCAGGAAACCCGCTTAGTGCAGCGGAAGCCTTAGGTTTTCTGATATTCGAAAGACAAAAGCAAAGAATGGAAACTAAGAAGAAGTATAAAACAGAACCCATAAAGGGTTGGGAATTTTAAAATACAATTGATTAACGGATTTTTAATTCATTCTAGATGGTCAAGCGTCGGTATATAAACAGTGCTGTTAGAGATGTTAAATAAGACTGAAACCTATCAGTCTCATATTGTGTTTAATAATCAATACCCTTGCTTTTAGATTGCGATTGGTCCACGATATGAATCACTTTTTAGGTTTCATAGCCCTAGCTATGGGAAACAATAAGATGAACTATTGGCAATCAATGTCTTTCAAATAGCAAAACAAAAGTTTTTGGAACACTTCAAAAACATCAACAAAAAACATAACGAATATAATATGGCAACAGCGGCATTGGCAATAGCAAAAGAAAATCTTCACAAGAATGGATATCTAGATTTAGAAGTAGACCCTACATTGGATTTGGTGGCAGAAATCAATAAGCTCAAGAAAGAAAAAAACATGATTATTCTGGCTCATTATTACCAAGAGTCTGAGATCCAAGATGTAGCTGACTATATTGGAGATAGCCTAGGCTTGTCACAAAAAGCTGCCAATACCGAAGCTGATATAATTGTCTTTGCAGGAGTACACTTCATGGCTGAAACTGCTAAAATGCTCAACCCTAAGAAGACGGTATTACTGCCAGATCTTAAGGCAGGATGCTCGTTAGCTGATAGTTGTCCGCCACACTTATTCAAAAAATTTAAAGCTAAGTATCCCGATCATGTAGTGATCAGTTATATCAATTGTACAGCCGAGCTCAAAACACTTACAGATGTGTGCTGCACTTCTACTAATGCCAAGACTATAGTAGAAAGTGTTCCCAAGGATAAGGGAATCATATTCGCTCCAGATAAAAATTTAGGGGCTTGGTTAATCAAAAAAACTGGACGTGATCTCGTACTTTGGAATGGTGCCTGCATGGTACATGAGATATTTTCAAATGAGAAAATCACCAAACTTCAAATCAGACATCCAGAAGCTAAATTCATAGCACATCCAGAATGTGAGGCCCATATATTAGACAAAGCTGATTTCATTGGCTCTACAAGTCAGCTCATTAATTTTACTCAAAAAAATGACTCTAAAGAATTTATCGTAGCTACTGAGTCTGGTATCCTTCATCAAATGCAATTAAAGTCCCCTGATAAAACATTCATCCCAGCACCCCCTAACAACACTTGTGCTTGTAATAATTGTCCATTCATGAAGAGAAATACAATGGAAAAATTATATCTCACTATGAAATATAATCTTCCTGAAGTAACCCTTTCTAATGAAGTAATCGAGAAGGGCCTTCCGTCTATTACGAAGATGTTAGAGATTAGTAATGCGGCAGGGTTGTAGTGCCAGAATGGCGATTTGAAAATGTGCGAAAAATTTTCTAGTGTTGCTAAGCAATTAGTTTTTTTGCCTGTTACTGAAGTAGACAGTGACATTATTGCATTACTGTCAAATAAAACGATCAAGCCTAGTGTCATATTGAATTTATTCGACGTCGCAGTAAATTATTCGACGTAAGGAAAAGTCGTTTAACCAAAAGAGCCCAACCATTTTCACGATTGAGCTCTCTGGTAATATTTAAAAGAAAATTATATCTATTAAAAACCTTTATATCTATCCACCAACATTTTATTAGTTTCACGACTTTTAATGTCATCCATTATCGTTTTGATCTTCGCCAATGCGGTAGAAATGTTTGTATCGTTTGGCATCTCATTTTGCTTTTCAGTCATTGCGCCTTTAATTCTATTTAGTGTATTCATCGACACGAATTTTCGATACATATTAGTAGATAGGTTACCCGCGATAGAGCCAAGTTTCTCTGCAGCCTTTTGCATTGCTGGTGCATCTTGCGTACTCAACATACTGTAATATTTTCCATAGAAATCAAACATAGAATACAAACCAACTGTCTCTAGTTTATCCTCGAAGAAAGGTAAATATTGTGCATCTCCCGTCTTGCCGTAAATGTCCGCTATAGATCCTACTAACATGTCAGTGTCTTCCTTTGCCAATATCTTAGTATACTCCAGTGCCTTTTCGGGATTGCTATCGTAAAGAGCACTTACTGCCTTACCAAGCACAGGATATGCTTGCTCAGTTTTCATGATCTTAGATACAAGTAAATTTAAATCTGTTCCTTCGACATTTACCAATGCATTGAGTGCTGCGGCTCTTACTTTTGAGTGTTCGTCATTAGTCGCAAGTTTTATTAATATATCAGAAGCTCCAACTTTAGTTACATCCATTTCCTTTATTGCCTTCGCTCTAATTGAGTAATGTGGATATGCCAACATCTCGTCTTGAAGTATAGCGAAACTTGCATCTTCTTTAAGGTTGTTCACTGCAGAATAAACGTGTAAAAATTTAGTTGCGTACTTTGCCTGTGCCATTAATTCTGCTTCCGTCTTAGCATGATCAATAGTCATCAATATAGAAGCCGTACCATCCATCACTACGGCAGAAGGAGCAGATGTTACATTTTCTAATACTAGTGATTGATTTCTATTGTTGACCGTTACGTTAAATGTAGAAAGGGTACCATTCGAATCATATAGATCTATCGCCATAGGCAATACAAATATTGCTGGAATCTCATTTGTTGGTTCATGCTTTTGAATTACATCTAAAATAAGTGTCTTATCTGCAGCATCATATGTGTGTGTCACTTCTAACTCAGGATGACCCGCAGCAAAAAACCATTGATCCCAAAACCAATTAAAGTCCATGCCTGTGATGTCCTCCATAGCAATACGTAGCTCATCAGCTTCTACTGCTGTGTATTCATTGTCTTTTAAATACTTGTTACATCCAGCGAAGAACGCTTCGTCACCAATAATGTTACGAAGCATATGTAATATCAATCCACCTTTATTATAGCTATGTGCATCAAACATTTCCTCCTTGTCATCATATCCAAAATGAATTAGAGGGTGAGTACCTTGCTGTCGTGCGGATCCAAGGTACCCTCTCAGCTCATTGACGCGGTGAAAGTCCGCAGCTTCTGCGCCATCATGGTGCTCTGCCCAAAGGTATTCTGAGTAGTTCGCGAAGCCTTCGTTAAGGGTTAAGTTGGCCCAAGACTCACAGGTAACCAAATCACCAAACCAGTGGTGCATCATCTCATGCGCTACGATATAATCGTTATCATTGTCTATCAGTTCTCTTCCTGTCTTCTGTACAAATTCACCGAATATTACCGCTGAAGTATTCTCCATTGCACCTGATACATAATCTCTCATAATCACTTGACTGTATTTATCCCAAGGGTATGGATACTCCAGTTTTTCAGAGAAGAAAGAAAGCATCTCTGGTGTGTGGTCAAAAATTTCTTTTGCGTGTTCCTTATATTTATGCTCTACCATATAAGTCAATGGCATTCCATTCCATGAGTCTTCTACTTCCGCAAAATCTCCTACGCCTACAAAAAACAAATATGGTGCATGTGGCTTTGTTTGCTTCCAAACATCAGTACGTGTTCCGTCAGAATTTTTATTTGAAGACACCTTCTTCCCATTTGATAATGTCTTGTACTTATCTTGTACTGTAAGAGATATTTCTTGTGTCGTACGTTCGTTCGGCTTGTCGAAAGTAGGGAACCATTTACTATTACTTTCTGTCTCTCCTTGAGTCCAGATTTGCATTGGCTTATTAGCCTCCTCACCTAGTGGATTAATAAAAAACAATCCTTTGTCAGAAGTAATTGCTGCGCTTCCTCCTATAGGTGCTTCGTTAGGTTTTGCTATATAGTCGATATACACATTTACTTTTTCCCCACGCTTATATTCACGATCTAGATTGATCGTAATATCTATTCCATCGTAATCATATGTAGCAATTCTATTATTGACTTTTATTTCTTTAATGTCAAACCCTACCGCATCTAACATCATCTTACTTTGTGCGTAAAATAGTGGTGTAGATGTAATGTTTGCTTTTCCGATTACATACTGATTCGCCCAATCAAATTTGATATCTAATTTCGTATCTAATAAATCGAAATGACGTGTTGCGCTTTCGTTATACTTTGGTAATTCGTAAATTTTTTCTTCTGCTTTTGCAGTGACCACCGTTTCTGGTAAAACTGTCTCTTCAACTATTACTTCTTCGACCATCGTCTGGTCTGTCATTTTGTTTGTTGATCCACATGCAGAAACTAATACTGCAAACGTAAATAAGAAAATTAATTTTTTAATGATTTGCATTTATATGATATTGATTAAGTAATTCTAATTTGAAATTTATTGTTTTTTGGAGTTTGCCATAGCTTATACCGCCACACTATGATCTCTTAAAGCATCATTTAAACTTATTTTTTTATCCGTACTTTCTTTACGACGTCCAATTATCAATGCACAATTAACATTATAGTCTCCTGCTGGATATGACTTAGTGTAGCTACCAGGAATAACGACGGCACGCTCAGGCACTTCTCCTTTGTAAACTATAGGTTCGTCTCCTGTTACGTCAATGATATGTGAACTCTTTGTCAATGTAACTCCAGCTCCTAGTACTGCCTCTTTGCGTACTCTTACACCTTCTACTACAATACATCTAGATCCTATAAAACAGTTATCTTCTATGATCGTTGGAGTCGCCTGTAGCGGCTCTAATACACCGCCAATGCCTACCCCTCCAGATAAATGAACATTACGCCCTATCTGTGCACAGCTTCCCACTGTCGCCCAAGTATCTACCATAGTACCACTACCTACCCATGCGCCTATGTTTACATAACTAGGCATCATGATTACTCCTCGCTCTAGATATGCTCCATGACGTGCTATCGCATGTGGAACTACTCTTACGCCTTTAGCTGCATATCCAGACTTAAGTGGAATCTTGTCGTGAAATTCAAATGGACCAACTTCAGTAGTTTCCATCTTACAAATCGGAAAATACATTACAACTGCTTTTTTAACCCAGTCATTCACTTTCCAATAATCGCCTAATGGTTCAGCAACTCTCAATTCTCCTTTATCCAATAGATCTACTACACTATGTATTGCCTTCTGAGTCACTGGTGTCTTTAATAGAGATCTATCCTCCCATGCTGTTTCGATTATGGTTCTTAATTGATTCATTGTAGTGTTATATTTGTTTGCTAAGATAATATAGATTGACAAAATCTATTAAAAGGTGTCAACCCTTGTCTTGGTTGGTTTACTGTTACAAGTTTTTTTCGCTCTATTGATTAGTTCTACTATTTCACTTGTAATCATAGCGGTTGCGCCCCAGAGTACGTGTTGATTCAATTTGTAGTAGGGTACATCTTTCAACATGATATTTCTCACCTGCAGATCCTTGGTATCTACAATTTCCGCTGTCAACAATCTGTTTATGGGAAAGGAAACAATCGAAGCAACTTCCGATTCTTGAGGAATAAATTTCGGTGACATCTCCATGTGACCAACGAAAGAGTAGACCATAAAATTACTTGCGAACACATATAAGTCCGTAAGTTGTCCGAGTATACTAATTTGGTCTGACGGTATACCTATTTCCTCCTCTACTTCTCTGAGTGCTCCGATAAGTAACGTGTCATCTTCTTCTTCGAGCTTACCTCCTGGAAAGCTAATCTGACCTCCATGTTTATCTTCTGGATGACTAAATGTCCGTTCTATGAATGCCATTCTGAGTTCGTTACCTTCGGGATAGATGAGACTCATCACACAGGCTTTCTTATGGTTGTCTGGGGCAATGCGATATTTGCTTTTGGATGAAATTGGCGCAAGTTTGTTTTGTGCCTCTTCTCCAGGCAAACCTATTTTAATTTCTTCCCTTATTTGATTAAGTAGAAGTTTTTGTTCAACCGTAAGTATTGAATTAGGCATGTATAGATTACAACTTAAATTTGGGAATGTTCATTAATAATAATTGAACAATTGCTACTGTGGTTAAACCAACTACACATTCTCCTCTTCTCCCTTCATTTTTTCAGCATTCTCATATACGACGAGGGCTTCTATAACATCATTGAGATTACCTTCTATGATCTTATCGAGACTGTAAAGTGTTAGATTGATTCTATGGTCTGTCACTCTGTTTTGTGGATAGTTGTATGTGCGAATCTTATCTGATCTATCACCACTACCCACTAAAGATTGTCGTTGGGTTTTCTGCTCAGAATCGTTTTTGATTTTAGCTGCTGCTTTTACTTTTTCGTAGAGTCTATTAAGTGCTATTTCGCGGTTTTTGTGCTGTGATCTCGAATCTGTACTCTCTGCAGCAATACCTGTAGGAAGGTGGGTAAATCTAACGCCAGATTCTGTCTTGTTAACGTGCTGCCCACCGGCTCCACTCGCACGGAATGTATCTGTACGTAATTGATCTTTACGTATCTCGATATCTTCTTCTTCAAATTTAGGCAGGACTGCCACCGTAGCGGCTGATGTATGTACTCTGCCTTGGGTCTCCGTCCTAGGTACGCGCTGCACTCTATGTGCGCCAGATTCAAACTTGAGCTTACCATATACATCTGTACCAAATACTTCAAACGATATCTTGCTGTATCCTCCTGATGTACCTTCGTTGATATGTATAATTTCAGTCTTCCAACCAGGCTGTGAATCAATATACTTAGAATACATACGATATAAATCTCCAGCGAAAATACTCGCCTCATCTCCTCCTGCTCCTGCTCTAATTTCTACCACTACATCCTTTTCGTCTTCTGGATCTTTCGGTATAAGTAATTGTTTGAGTTCTTCCTCAAGTGTATCAACATTTGATTTGAGTTCTGCTAATTCCATCTTGGCCATTTCCTTCATCTCAGGATCTGGATCGGCCATCATTTTATTGGCACTTTCAACACCTTCTAGGGTAACTTTATATTCTCTAATCTTTCCTACTATCTCACGCAAGCCACTATACTCCTTGTTGGTTTTAGTGAATTGCTTCATATTAGAGACTATCTCAGGATCTGAGAGCTTCTCTTCTAGGTAGTGAAATCTACCTTCTATGGCTTCAAGCTTATCTAACATGTCTTATTCTTTATAGGTCGCGAAGTTAAATAAACTTTTAAGATCGCGGAAAGTGTGATATCTGTATGGTCATACACTCGTTAATAATAAATTGTTGCTTGATCGTACTCTATATTTGAGCGCAATTAATTTATGATTACGACCTTTTCATAGCCGCCAATCGCCTAGATGTCGCAATTTAAGTAAAAAGGAAGCGCACTTTCGCAAAGACCAATTCAATGTCCAATCCTGGTATGATTCTTATATTGCTTTATGGTATTTAATTTACACTATTTTAGAGGCATTACAATAATCCCTTGCTTTGATCTTCTAATACTAAAACCTGGTCAGGTGTTCAGTATTAAACTATAAGTGGTTTTTGCAGCCATTATATCTAAACGATTGTCTATACATTAGTTTCCTACACTATAAAATACATACAGACTTAACTCCTCTGCCTTTTACAATTCGAATATAATTTCTGTTTACTCCGTAAATAAATTTGGTTCCTTAATAGCGTGTAGGCTATTCATAGATAATAGTTCCGGCGAAATAAAAAGGTTGCAAAAGACTAGTCTTGTATTTAGGCGTTGGTTTATCCCTCGCGAAAAGAAGCTTACAAAGCATTTGTTTCAATTGGCTAGAATGCGTTATAGGGTGTAAAATATTAGTGTGGTAAAATAAAAGTAATCAAACAACAAAACACAATAAGGATTTATTTAATGTGTTTTATTATTCTGTTTGTTCTTCAACCACAATACTGTTCAAGTTAGGTGATTTTCCTACACCTGCAAATTCCCGTGTTATGAACAAAGTATGACTCTCTGTTGGAATGTCATACTGTAAAAATTCACTGTTGGGTGGAAATACTCTCATCCTTTTATATAAACCAGAAGGTGACTTGGACCAAAGAACATATGAGCCTTCATTATTTAGAGTGAGATGAGTAAGGTCTAAATATCCTCTATGTTTTTTTTTATTGCTATAAGCTAATACATAATCTGATAATGCCAAGGCTGTACCTGATAATACGGTGATCTTTGTGGTCTCGTCTATCATCATGTTCTTAATAACAGACCTAGCAGTTGCATTCTTATCTATGATCGCCATACGTGAATCTACCAATTGTCTCATCTCTACAGCTTTAGTTGAGTTGTCTGAAGTTGGTAGAGCGTCTGATAAACTATAACCTATCGCCAATAGTAGCATAAAACCAACACCTATGAGCCAATAATACTTTGGTGATTTCATTGCTTAAGGGTCTATACTTAATATTTTGATTTCCACACGTTGATTTTTCTTGCGCCCAAATTTTGTTTGGTTATCTGCTATAGGTCTTCGCTTGCCATAGCCCTTGAACTGTAGTTGTCCGCCCTTTACTCCTTTCTTGTTAAGGTATTGAGCGACTTCTTTAGCTCTAACCCTAGAGAGCGAATCACAAAACGTGTGTTTAGGTGTTCCGTTAGTATGTCCTCCAACTTCTATTCGAACATCTTCATTTTCTTGTAAAAACTCTACAACTTCATCTAAGACAACAAAGGACTCTTTAGTAATTTCAGATTTATTTGCTTCGAAATATAAATTATTAATGTTAATTTTCTTGCCTGTAAATAATTTAGATCTATTAAGGTCTTTGAGTATTTTGTTCTTGTACGGTGTTTCTTCTGTCGCTACCTCTTTCTTTTTTGGCTTAGGTTTTGAAACCCTTCTTAGGTGTGGTGGTTTTTCATCTTTTACTTTAGACTTTTTCTGTACCGCAACAAATACCTCATCTCCTGGACAAGGTATTTGTCTGATCTCAGAGGCATTGTCTAGTAGAATGTGCCCAAAATAAGGATCCAATACAGGCGTCTTATAAAATGCTTCTAATGATATCGCTTTTGTGTTAATGTTGGGTGTAAATTCAAAAGTGTACGTTACCCAATCTGTATTAATAACTGGTTTTGACTCGGCTAACAATTGGTTGCGGGGGCAAAAATTAATGCCTCCCCATATCCGAAGCACAGCAGGCCTAGAAGGAGGCATTGTCTGATTGGGTTGTATGTTATCAAGCGCATAAGTCACATCCTGCATCATACTAAAATATGTTTCAGATCTAGCAAGGTCAATACTAAATGTATAACATTTCCCCGTCTCAAGAGGCGTACTAAGCTTCTGAGAGACAGACTCCCAAGACTCGTTTTCTCTTGTCACCATTCCTAGGTACGTCTTTCCATCTTTGGCCGCTTTAGTAACTCCAAATATCGGATCATTGGGGTTTTCTGTATGTATATCTGGTGGGCTCTCGTTGAATTCTCGAGTTCCACAGTCTACCCAGCCCTTAATTCCAATAAACTTATTAGTTCCTGCTCTAGGTGTATCTTCAAAGGATGGATTAGATAATGTGATAACCACACCTTGGCCTATTGCCTGATTGTATGAGACAATAAGAAATATCGTAAAGATTGATATTGTAATCCGTTTCATGTATTTATCTAAATTACTAATATTTGTTTTAGTATATATATAGTACTGCCAATTAAATTGTTCAAAGGTCATTTATGGTTGCACTACTACATTTATGTAAGATACTTTAACTGGCTTTAAATTACAAACTCACCAATAGAACTAACCAAAACCTCCCTTTGGGCCTTCAGTATGCTATGATATTGACAAGCTTAAAAGGCTATTAGATTAATCTTAAATACTATATTACTAAAAACCAACAAGTTCAATATCAAAAATTAAAACTGACCTATCTCTCGTTCTGCTGTTTTCTTCTCCATAGGCTAAATATGGAGGTATGAGTAAATGGCCGCTGCCTCCTTCACCAAACTTAGGTATTCCTATCGTCCATCCTTCAATGACTCCCTGAAGATTGAAACTTATATTGTTCCCACTATCAAACTCTACATCATCAGTATAATATCCCTTATAATTAACCGTAACGTTAGAGGTTGAGGTTGGCTTCTCTGAGCTGCCTGGTTCGTCTATGACGTAATACATACCATCAACTGTAGAAACTCCTACCCAACCCATAGAATCCATATAGTTATTCATGGCTTTGTCGTATCCTATTTCAGAATCATATAGGTCGTTGTCTCCACAAGAAGACGCTAATCCTACAATAAGGAATAATAATAATAGTTCTGTTGCTTTCATCTCTAAAAAATCTAATTGTTAAAATTGTGCCTTAAATAAACTACTTTGGAAAATATCTAGAAATCCGAAATCTTAGGACATTCTATTCGACCAAAATATTTCATGATGCTGATTCCTAAAAATGTGTAGGAATCATTGTCTTTGCTATTGCCTCTTTGATTACCCTCTTGTCCGAGATCAATCACAGATCTGTCAGATAAGGATGCTGCTATAGCTCCTCTAGTCGCTGACAACTCTGATTGACTCGGATATGTGCCGCTAACATCATCTAAGTAGTCCGTAAACAATATTCGGTAGGAGTATTCTATGTTGAGACTGAGGTCATATGTAATGTCCCACTTATATCCCGCTCCGACCACTGCACCTGCACTTATACCCAAATACTCTGACCCAACGGCCTGTCCTTCTGTACCAAAATCTTTTAGACAATACTTGGCACCTTCTAGCTCTGCAGTAGGGTTAAACCTAAATACATTTGCGCCAGCTAATAAATACGGTGTCAAATTCTCTATTGTGCTCCCATGAACATAGTTAAAAAAGTTAAACTCTATAACACTGGAGAGGTCGTATATATTAGATTTAAAACTGAGATTTCTAGCTTTTTCAAAATTGTTGGGTGAATCTACATCCGACGCTCCCACCGTACCGAAGTTAAGAGAATTCTTAAGAGAGATCCTTGTGTTGAAGTTCCATCGAGCATTCAGCCCTCCAGCGATACCTGGCTGTGTTACACTGAGTCTATTATTAAGGTCACCAAAATAAAAACTAGTGCCCAGCCAACCCCCTATCTCCCAGCCCTTCTGGGCATTTATACTAGAAAAAAAGACAGTAATTAGTACTAATGATAATAATAGTCTCATTAAAAAAAGTTCGTATGCAAAATAAGGTGCAAAAGTAAGAATATCTGTGGGTATATATTAAAGCAGCCGCTTCTTGCTTGAATGCACCATTTCTATGTCTTGCAAAGCAGTTAAATTTCGATTCTTTGCGATTTCAAAAAGAAAACGCACCGCCCTATTCGTTTGGTATCGAAACCCATTAAACTTTAATAATTGCTTCACCTTGAACCATAAAAACAGATGTTTTATGACTATATTTTATATATTTTTTGTCTATAAATGAAGCCTTCGCCTCTTACAGATACAATGTACATCCCGTTTAACAGGTTTGACATGTCTATAGCGTTGTTTGCCACGATTCCTGATGCCATTTTCATCCCATTAATTGATATTACATCATATACCATGTGTTGGTTCAGTTTAGTGTCTATTTTTATTATATCCATTGTTGGGTTGGGAGAAAAAGACATTTCATCCTCCGTTAAGACTTTGATGTTCGATAGATCCATCTCTTTGAATGTCATAGAGCCAATCACCCCAGTATCACCAGAAGTCCCACCGTTTCCGTTGGCTGCAATTCCTGCAGCGAATACAGTTACGTCTCCTGTCCCTGCTTCTGGCGATGTCCATAAAGCAGAAAACTCATCCAAATTACTAGGACCATTGTGTTCTAGATAAGTGCGTCCATTAAGCGTTAGTGATTTTGCATTACTACTCACGTCCGATAATGATCCAGCTCCACTATTATCAGCGTCTGTAACGACAGTCATCTGAAAACCATATCTTGTAGGGCTTCCTGCCGTGGCTTCAACTGCTATAAACATTGAATATGTTTCTCCGGGCCTATACTCTGTAACTTCTTCTCCGTCTTTAACTAAAACTATTTGGAGGTCTACAGCAAATGGTCCTGCAGATCCGTGACAATTACTACTGGCACACGTAAGTCCGTCTCCAGGAGCGCCTGCCGCACCTTGTCCACTGACAGTACCTCTACCTGCACTATTTGATAATAGAGCTGCGCCTGCCGCAACTAGCATAAATGAGTATATGTATTTTTTCATCCCTTTAAATTTTATAGGCAATTAAATGATATCTCTTAGTGACCAACTTTCTGTTTTGTAAAACGAATTTAAAACAAAAAAGGCTAGAAGTGTATCTAGCCTTATAATTATATTTTATTCCTCAATCTCACTTTTCTGCCATTTAATTTACTTTCTTAGACCTCCAATTTCGCTATTTCTTTTAGAGTTTTTTGCAGATTGAATCATAGATGCTTGTCCTCTTCTCTCTCTATTTGACATTCTCTTCTCGTATCTCTTCAATATAAACTGTTTAAACTCTCGCTCCGCTCTGATCAACTTAAGTCTTTTCTTAGCAGACAATACTCTCTCGAGCTTGTTCATAAATTCAATTTCTAAATTTGTTTGTGTTCTCTTGGCTTCCATTGCCTGTGACAACATTTTTCTAGATTCCTCATCTGTCATATCAAATATATTAACTGTTTCAACCTTTCGCTCCGTCCAAATCTCTTTTTTCATACTCTGATAGTCGTTATACAACGGCCAAAATGCCTGTGCCTCTTCTACACTTAGGTCTAGGTCTGTGGTAATAAAAGCTATCCTTTGTTGTTCTATTTTTTCTATTCGCTCCGCTCTTTTTCCCTCTCTCTGGGCAGACAGATTTATAGTAAACATCAGTGTCGCTGTTAATAATAAGTATCTCATGGTATTAAATATTTAATGGTATTAAAAAAATTCTTCTAAGAGCTCATCGTCTACATCGAACAGCAAGTCCTCTGAAGATTCATCTATAAAATATTGTCCTTCCTCGCTTGTAAAGATTTCGTCTAATGTTTCATCATCAATAAATTCTAAATCAAATATATCTTCTACCGATAACTCTTGAACAACATAATTGTAGTCTTCGCTACCTTCAACCATTGAGTAGGTGGATATTGTAAGTTCTCCCAATAAACTAGACCACATCATGGTCCCTGCCGATATGAGTATTGCCGCTGCAATACTGTATTTGAAGTATGATTTAATCGACACTGCTTTAACCTTCTCTTCGCGCTTGATTTTATTCATCACCTGGTTAGGAAGCGACTGAAAATACGATTCAAGTTTTTCTGTTTCTTGCATATGTTTCATTACACTTACAGATAGATTATCAAAGTAATCTACAGGAACCTTATATCCCTCACTATGTTTCCAATCAAAGAGCTTCGGAGCTAAATCTTTTATTTCTTCTCTAGGATTCATTAATAATTATGTTTTCTATTTTTTTTGCGGCCAAGTGGTAAGATGCCTTCAGCGCACCTACTGACGTACTCAACACCTCGGACATATCTTTATAAGGCATCTCATCGTAGTATCTTAAATTAAATACTATTTTCTGTTTCTCTGGAAGTGTATCTATTGCTGAAGCTAGCATAACTTGAGCCTGGTTGCCGTCGAAATAATTGTCCGATTTAATAGTGTATATATTAGAGTTTTCGTCGTCTAATGAAACAGATTTATTTCGTTCTATTTTTCTAAAGTGATTGAGCGACTCATTAGTAGCTATACGATATAACCAAGTGTATAGCTTAGCGTCAGATCTATATTTGTCTAAGTTGCGATAGACCTTTACAAATGTGTTTTGAAGTACATCATCAGTATCTTCATGAGTCTTAATCATGCGTCTAATGTGCCAATATAACCGCTCTTGATACTTTGACATCAATTGACGAAAGCCTTTCTCTCGAGTACTTTTATTCATGCATTGTTGCACTATATGGTTGTCGCTATGTTGTACTTTATCCAAAAGTTGATTTATTGTGATTCACTCAAAATATAATCTATTATTAACCGAAAGCAATAGTAACTTTATTGTTGCTGCTTCTTTGACTAATAAACAGAAGGAAGGTTTAACCGGGAGTATCTTTTTTGATATACACCATTGTTTTGATTGCCCTTATATGGTGCGTTAAGAGATTCACCATTATTCAACATCCCATTACTCATATCGGTAAGATCACCCCTTGGAATAAAGACACTTTTGTCTACAAGCGCCTTTTGCTAAAACGAAGTATATTTAAAGATCTTTAAGTCCATGTTGAAAGTAAAGCTGTTTATTTAGAATTAAGGCCTTTGAAGAATGTCACTTTGTGAGCTGAACTCTTCATATTTGTATCAAAATATCTAAAACAAACTAAGTATCATAAATAATCTACGCATGTTACGTTGGATAAGTCAGACTATACTGAATGTATTGGGTTGGAAAATATTAGGGGAACCGTCTAACGAACTCAACAAAAAGCTATATATAGTAGTGCCGCATACATCTAGTATGGACTTTTTTATCGGTATGTTAGTAAAATCAGCGAAGAACATAAAAGTCACTTTTTTGGGTAAAAAGGCTCTCTTCTTTCCACCACTCGGTTGGTTTCTAACATATGTAGGCATAGTACCCGTCAAGAAAAACAGCAACCAAATTAATGAGATCATAAATTTGTTTAAGTCCAAAGATGTAATGTCATATGGCCTTGCCCCAGAGGGGACCAGATCTAAAGTAGATAATTTAAGATCTGGATTTTACCATATAGCCCATGGCGCGGGGGTGCCTCTGATAATGATCACATTTGATTTTGGAAATAAGATTGTTACTTTCAGGGAACCTTACCACGTATCTGACGATAAGGAAAAGGATATGGCTTATATAGAAGACTACTATAAAGGTGTAGTGGGGTGTCGTAAGAAGAGAAGTTTTCGTACTTAAATTGTTTCCACACTATCACCAACCATAGCTATCACTTGCTCATAATACTTAACGTATTGAGGTAAGATGTATTCGATATCAAATTTTTGTGCATGCTCTAATGCATTCTTCCGAAACTGTTTGTGGCGATCTTCGTCTTCTAAAATGTATAACACTTTTTCTGCCATAGCTTCTACGTCTCCTACATCACAAAGGAAGCCTGTTTTGCCGTCTATATTTACTTCTGGTAACCCTCCTATATTCGTCGAAACTACAGGGACTTCACAGGCCATGGCTTCTAGTGCCGCCAGACCGAAACTTTCATTCTGCGATGGTATTATGAATACATCTGCAATCGCCAATAACTCTTCTACTGCATCTTGTTTGCCAAGGAATCTTACATCATCACAAACGCCCAGTTCTCTACATAGAGCCTCGCAAACATTTCTCTCAGGGCCATCACCTACAAGTAACAACTTGGCCGGAATTTGCCTATGTACTATGTCAAATACTTTTATGACATCTTCTACTCTTTTCACCTTACGGAAATTCGATACATGAATGAGTACTTTCTCTCCATCAGGCGCTAGTGCCATGCGAAAATGATCTTTATCAACTTTGCGGAATCTTTCGAAATCGATAAAGTTATATATCACTTCTATCGGGTCATCTATATTAAATGTCTTCTCTGTTTCATCTTTCAGCATCTTAGATACTGCCGTGGTTCCATCAGAATTATTAATACTAAACTCTACGACAGGAGCAAAAGTCTTATCGGCACCTACCAAAGTGATATCCGTACCGTGTAACGTAGTCACTACAGGTATGATAATTCCGTGCGACTTTAGTATCTGCTTTGCCATATATGCGACTGCCGCATGAGGAATGGCATAATGGACATGTAAAACGTCCAACTTTTCATATTTGATCACATCTACCATCTTACTCGCTAACGATGTCTCATAAGGTGCGTATTCGAATAATGGATAATCTGCTCCTGACACTTCATGAAAATATACATTTTCATGAAAATGAATGAGTCTAGCTGGGCGCTTATAGGTGATGAAGTGAATCTGGTGCCCCGTTTTGGCCAATGCCAACCCTAGCTCTGTAGCTACGACACCACTCCCTCCATATGTGGGATAACACACTATTCCTATACGCATCTATCGATAATTTTTATTTTGTGAGTCCTAAGACATGTGTTATCAAAGGTCATATTTATTTGTTTTTACAATCGTATACAATGTTAATGGCATTTACCTATATTTTGCTCACGAAAAGAGGTTGTTTTTTTTGCAAACGACAAATACGGCTAATTTCCGACAATACGAAGACACCAAAAGTTGCGCCTACCTTGCTAATGGTATATAATATATAGATAAGTTACTTATATTTGTTTTCAGCAATATATCTGGCCTATTGGGTCTTCGAATCTACGCTAAATATCATGCTTAAATAAATTCATATCTAACCATATATTAACTTTTACAATTATAGAGAATGTCTAAATTATCTAAAGAAAAAGAACAAAAGCTCAAAGCGTTAGGATTGGCGGTGGATAAGCTAGAGAAAACATACGGTAAAGGCACTGTGATGAAGCTGGGGGAAAAACAAGCCGTAAACATAGAAACAGTCTCTACTGGATCACTTGGTTTAGATATAGCCCTAGGAATCGGTGGGCTCCCTAAGGGAAGGGTTGTTGAGATTTATGGACCTGAATCATCTGGTAAGACAACATTAGCAATACATGCTATAGCAGAATGTCAGAAAGCTGGTGGAATAGCGGCTATCATAGATGCTGAGCATGCGTTTGATAGATTTTATGCTGAAAGCTTAGGTGTAGACACTGAAAACCTGCTCATTTCGCAGCCAGATAACGGTGAGCAAGGACTTGAGATTGCAGAGAATCTTATTAGGTCCGGAGCTATCGATATCCTAGTAATAGATTCTGTAGCAGCACTAACACCTAGAGCGGAAATAGAGGGTGAGATGGGAGACTCTAAGATGGGATTACACGCTAGATTAATGTCACAGGCACTTAGAAAGCTTACTGGTAGTATAGGTCGTACTGGATGTTGTTGTGTATTCATCAACCAGCTGAGAGAAAAGATAGGCGTGATGTTTGGTAACCCAGAGACAACGACTGGAGGTAATGCCTTGAAGTTTTACGCATCTGTTAGACTCGACATCCGTAAGTCTGGTTCGGCAATCAAAGACAAAGAGGGTAACGTGGTAGGTAACCCAATAAAAGTAAAAGTTGTGAAAAATAAGCTTGCTCCTCCATTTAGAATTGCTACATTCGACATTATGTTTGGAGAGGGAATCTCTAAGACAGGAGAAATCATTGATCTGGGTGTAGAAAATGAAATCATTCAGAAAGCCGGATCTTGGTTTAGCTACAATGACACAAAAGTGGCACAAGGTAGAGAAGGTGCAAAGAGGTTTATGGTAGATAATCCTGAGGTAGCAGAAGAAATTATGACTAAAATCAAAGCAGTATACGCACCTGAGTTGGTTGACGAAATTCCCGAGGAAGAAAGGTTGACACCAAGCTCATAGTTGGATTCTAAGGTAAACACAATACGAAAGATTATAGAAGGGGCTATCCCAATAGTTTCCGATTTTATAAGAGCGACTTACTTTAGGTAAGTCGCTCTTTTTAATAAAAGAGCGACTCGTGATAAATATCTAATGATATATAGCTCAAGATACATTCTATTTAGTCTAATATGGGTCACACACCAAACCACGAATAAATCTAATTTAGCGATAATGTTTTTTAGATTACATTAACAAAGCTTATTTTAACTAATATTCAATTATTGTTTAATTAAGAAGTCAAAAACAGAAAAATCATAGCCATCAATTACGTATTTCAGAAAACAGCACCAATTACAAATAAATAGTTAACCATAAAAACAAAAAATGATGAACACAAAAGAAGAAATCGTAAATGATTGGTTAGCGAGATACACTGGTGTTGACCTTGAAAATTTAGGAAAGTATATTCTACTTGTCAACTTCAACAACTACGTGAAGCGATTCGCAAAAATGAAGGGCGTAAAGGTGGACGGTAAAAACCACAATATGATTTCTGCCACCTATAAGAACATAACTATTATTAATTTTGGAATGGGCAGCCCTAATGCCGCGCTTATTATGGATCTTTTATCTGCTATCAAGCCAAAAGCAGTGCTTTTCTTGGGTAAGTGTGGTGGCCTAAAAAAGCAAAACAAAGTGGGTGATCTGATTCTACCAATCGCTGGTATTAGAGGAGATGGTACGAGCAATGACTATTTTCCGCCAGAGGTGCCAGCCCTACCGGCGTTCGCATTACAGAAAGCAATATCTACAACAGTTAGAGATTTTGAAAGAGACTATTGGACAGGTACGGTATATACAACTAACCGACGAGTGTGGGAGTTCGATGAAGAATTTAAAAGTTATCTTAGTAAGACCAAGGCAATGGGAATAGATATGGAGACTGCCACACTTTTCTCTGTAGGGTTCTATAATAAAATACCAACTGGTGCGCTGCTACTCGTGTCGGATATGCCGATGGTACCTGAAGGAGTAAAGACTAGTAAAAGCGACAAAACTGTTACTATACATTGGGTCGATGACCACCTCAATATTGGTATCGAATCCTTAAGACAACTAATCAACAATTCCGCGACAGTAAGACATTTAAAATTTTAATAAGCAAGTTAAAACAATTAAAAAACGTTCATGCCGATAACATAAATAATCAACTCAACGAAGCGAAATATAATCTTAATTTGATTATCAATGCGAAAAGAATACTCAAAAAAAACAGCTCGTAAAATATATATCTTCGGGCACGATATACATTCTCAAGTTAAAAAAATGAAAGAGCCAGGAGTTGGCCAACGTCTAGATAAAAATGGCACTTCTTAATTCTTTAAAAAGGTACTTGATGATCACGAACAACAATTAGAAACAGAAACTACACCAGAAGATAGAGTTACAAGTAGAACACAATTTTTAATAGACGCCAACTTAACCAAATAGTTCGTGAAAAATGTCAATAAAAATATCAAACAAAGTATCTATTGGAATTACACCTCCTCAGTAATCATTCATACTATTGCTTTATTAACATCTGCAATATTACTCAAACTACTTTCTCCAAATGATTTTGGCGTTCTTGCTATTCTTTTTTTAGTGCTTGGATTAGGTTCAATATTTATCGGACAGGGTTATGTTTCTGCCATTATTAGAGAAAAAATAATAGACAATACAATCCTTAGTACTGTCTTTTGGATTAATCTCGGTTTTGGTTTTACTGTTGTTCTATTATCATACTTATTAGGAAGTTTTTTGGGAGAATATTTTAAGATCGATAATTTGAAAAATTATCTTTCACTCTTTTCTTTTGCCTATTTACTACAAGCGACCAATGTGGTTCCGCTAGCAATGTTGGAACGCAAACTAGATTTTAAGCAACACTCTATTATACATATCTATGCTACAATCATCGCAGCCATAGTTGCGATATTCTTAGCAATCAATCAATATGGTGTCTATAGTTTGATATGGCGTGGATTGAGTGCTGGTATCGTTGTCACTATTCTTGTATGGTATAAAAGTGGTTGGAAACCTTCGTTTGTTTTTAGGTATAATTCATTGAAAAATATACACCAATTTAGTCGGGGTGTGTTAGGCACTCAGATACTAAGATACAGTGCCAATCAATTAGATAATCTAATAGTTGCAAAACTATTGGGAACATCTGACCTTGGCATTTACAATAGAGCCAAAACTTTTGTTCTAAAACCTGCAAGAGAAATCAATGCTAAAACGAGATCTGTCGCCTATTCTGCCCTCAGCAAATTAGACGATCCTGATGAATATAGAACCACACTTTTTAAATTTACGCTTCTACTTACAATGGTAATCGTTCCTCTGTTACTTATAGTATTGATCTCCTCCGACACCTTGATATATACGTACCTCTCCTCAGAGTGGTATCCTATGATAAACATACTCAAGCTGCTAGCAATATCGTCTATTGTCATATCTACTAGTATGCCGAGTCAGATTATGTTATCCAAAGGTGCATCCTTTACATTATTCAAAACAGAAATGATTACTAACGTTATCAAGATCAGCGTATTACTTTTTGCATTTAAATTTGCCAATCTATTAAGTATCGTTACTTTATTTTTACTAGGTCAAGTGTTGTCTAATTTACTACAAAACATAGTGGCTTACCGTTCCGTTGAAGGATATAAGTTGATGATCTGGAAATATCATATCCTTCCTATCTTTGTGGCACTCATAGTTTATGGCTTAGCCGTTCTTATAGATCAATATGTAACCTACAGTATATTTTCTATGGTTTATAAATTGATTATTTGTCTTTCCATCTATGGCTACTATGCTTGGAAAACCTACCCAGAAATTCTCAAAAGCATTAGGAACTAACGCAAGACTTATTTTCAAAACATTTATTGTGAATTAGATACTATAAGTTTGCTTGAATAATAAATTAATAATGAAAGAAAGTACCTTGTGTTTGTCCTTCACTATTCCAAACAAAAACGAAGACATGAATATTTCAAGAGAATTAAATAAAAGAAGTGATGCGAAATGTGAGCTCTGCGGAAACGAAGAAAATCTCTTATCTTATATTGTCTTTCCAAAATCTGGAGAGAAACTAGAAGAACAAATCGCTATTTGCAATACTTGCCTCACTCAAATGGAAGGCAACAACCTTGACAAAAACCATTGGAGATGTCTTAATGATAGTATGTGGAATACCGAACCTGCAATACAAGTAGTATCATATCGAATGCTACACAGACTCAATGATGAATCTTGGGCACAAGACGCTATCAACATGATATATATGGAGCCTGATACTATGGAGTGGGCACAAGAAGGTATAGAAAACGAATTAGAAAAAATCATCCATAAAGACAGTAACGGTAACATACTCGAAAATGGAGATACAATAACTCTCATACAAGACCTAAGTGTAAAAGGTGCTGGCTTTACTGCTAAACGTGGGGCTGCTATGCGTCGTATCAGATTGGTACATGATAATCCCGAACATATCGAGGGGAAAATAGACGGTCAAGATATAGTCTTGTTGACGAAATATGTCAAAAAACAAACGAAGGGTTCTTAGTGCTAAACAAAATCGTTTTATCTCAAAGAAGTAAGACAATCTATAATCATTTCCATTTTATCTAATCTTCTCTATACTAACAATTGCCGACTTATTAATTGGGCCGTAGACATGAGGAAATATTTCTCCTATAGATTCAGCTAGTTCTTCTTTAAGTGTAGATGTAGCATCTAATAAATCTGTATCTATTGTCAACTTCAACAAGTCATTTATACCACTATAATATCTGTCCAATACCCCTGCGATCTGTGCTGCTCTTGAGGTATGTATAAATCCTTCTTGGTCCAGTGATGCGTGGATATAATTAGGTAGTTCCACTTGCTCCTCCCAAGAAGAAACTGCTACGATATGGTAGATAATGTTCAATGTAAATGTCTATGCTTTGAGTTTTTCTATAAGCTGCGTTAAACTAAGATTTCCTTGGTCTCCAGTAGTCATTTCTTTAACGGCAATCACTCCTGCTTCTACTTCGTCGCTTCCAATAATAGCTACATATGGAGCACCAGTACCGTTGGCATACTTCATTTGTTTTTTCATTTTAGTATTCTCTGGATATATATCTGCAGATATACCTGCGGCCCTGAGAGCACTTACTTGTCTACGGGCATACCTGTGACTCTCAGTATCAAACGAAACAAAAAAGATATCGATACTCTTAGTCACTGATTCTGGAAAAAGATTACACTCTTCCATGACATCATATATACGCTCCGCTCCAAAAGAAACACCTACACCGGACATGTCCTTGAGACCAAACATGCTCGTAAGATCGGCATACCTTCCTCCACCAGAGAGGCTTCCCATTTTGAGATCTGGGTGGGTCGCAGTATCCGCTACTACTTCGATAATACACCCTGTATAGTAACTCAGTCCGCGAGCTAACGTAAAGTCAAATTCAATTTTATTCTTGATCGCATAGTCGGACATATAATCCATCACTTCTTTCATCTCAGACACACCTAACATACCTGTTTCACTATCAGCTAATTTAGTGGCGATTAGGTCTATATCGTGCAATTGTATTAGGTCAAGTATTGTAGACGCTGCATTGTCATCCATTCCAAGGTTGGTGAGCTCTATTGCTACTTTATCCCTACCTATTTTATCAAGTTTATCTATCGCAACAGTTACACCAATAAAATTATCTGACTGTCCGGTGACCTCCGCAATCCCTTGTAATATTTTTCGATTGTTGAGTTTGATGATGACACCTAGATCTAATCTTGCGTATACCGTATCTAGTACCTGTAATAGCTCCGCCTCATACATCAAAGAGTCTGATCCTACCATATCCGCGTCGCACTGATAAAACTCTTGGTACCTGCCCTTCTGAGGTCTATCTGCACGCCATACAGGCTGTATCGCATACCTCTTAAATGGAAACTGAATATCATTCTGGTGCATAGAAACATACCTCGCTAATGGTACGGTAAGATCATATCGCAATCCACGCCTGGAAATTGAAGACAACATTGCGTTACTATCCTTTTTGGCAAGAGCCGCTGGATTTGCCTTAGCTAAATAATCTCCATTATTAAGTATCTTAAATAGTAGCTTGTCTCCTTCATCTCCGTACTTTCCAGTAAGCGTCTGCAGCAGTTCTATCGCAGGTGTCTCTATTGGCAAATAGCCATACGTCTTGAATACTTCCTTGATATGATCAAAAATATAATTACGCTTAATTACTTCTGATGGTAGGAAGTCCCTAGTTCCTTTTGCGATTGCAGGTTTGCTCATATCCTTTATTAAGTACTATACTACAGATTCGAATTGCTTCAAGAATCGAATATCATTTTCAAATAATAATCTGATATCTCCGATATTATACAGGAGCATAGCCTGTCTTTCAATACCCATACCAAATGCAAATCCGGAATACTTCTCCGGATCTATGCCACAGCTACTCAATACATTAGGGTCTACCATGCCACAACCTAGAATTTCAAGATATCCCGTACCCTTGGTGATCTTGTAGTCTGTATCTGACTCTAAACCCCAATATACATCCATCTCTGCGCTTGGCTCAGTAAATGGAAAGTAACTAGGTCTCAGTCTTATCTCTTTATCAGCACCGTACATCTCTCGCGTAAAATACAGTAATGTCTGCTTCATGTCTGCGAATGAAACTTTCTCGTCTATATATAGACCTTCTACTTGGTGAAACTGGCAGTGTGATCTTGCAGAAATGGTTTCATTACGATATACACGGCCTGGTGCTATGATACGAATAGGTGGCTTATTAGAAGTCATCATCCTTGACTGCACTGATGATGTATGTGTTCTTAGCAGTCTATTTGCTGAATCTTTGAGATAAAACGTATCCTGCATGTCACGTGCAGGATGATCCTCTGGTGTATTCATAGCCGTAAAGTTGTGCCAGTCATCTTCTATTTCTCTCTCCTCAGCTACTACAAATCCTATTCGTTCAAATATATCAATGATCTTACCCATCGTAGTCGCGATAGGATGACGCGCACCTCCAAATCCACAATAGGCTGGTGCCGTCAAATCAATATCTGCAGCCGCATTATTTTGTGATTGCTTTTTTAGAAGCGTTGAAATTGTGTTAAACCTACCTTCAGCGGCTTGTTTTAGATCGTTTACCTTTTGACCAAACTCTTTCTTTTGCTCATTAGGCACATTTCGTATTTCTCCTCATTAGGCACATTTCGTATTTCTCCAAATATAGGCTTGATCGCGTTTTTTGAGCCTAAATATTGGATTCTAAATGCCTCTAATTGTTCCGCGCTATCTATAGTGTATGACTGAATCTCAGCCATCATCACGTCTATTTTATTGAATACATTATCACTCATAACTTTGCTTCTTTCTTTTGGACACCGCAAAAATAAGGAATTACTCTCTAGCATCCTGATATAAAAATGGCTCTGTAAAAGTCATCTACAGAGCCAAATTATAATTTAATATCGGTTGATATTATTGCTTAGTCATTATATTTGTACATGTGCCACCACCAAATGCACTGGTTACTGTAGCTGTAAAAGAAATAGTACCGTCTTCTAGTAGCGTACCATCTCCAACAATCGTAACTTCAAGTTGAAATACCGGCTCAGTCAGAGTTTGTGTTGGAATATCAAACATTGTTTGACTTGTCGCTTT
>OBMK010000863.1_pt1 | contig 27812 bp, 44 predicted proteins | sample 1539081 | NCBI WGS metagenome assembly OBMK01 (sample SAMEA3355528, study PRJEB22509) | marine metagenome | biome: marine; feature: river plume; material: water | place: USA | collected 2010-08-07 | depth 0.5 m | reverse complement strand
GAGTCAAGCCCTCATAAACAAGTGAGTCACCATTCAACTTAGCTGCGGAAAGGATAGCGATGTAGTCACCCTCATTAACAGTACCCGCAAACGTGATGGTAACAGTTGAAGTGCTTGGACGAGCAGTATCAACAAATATCGTTTCAAAAGTTGTAGAATCCACAACCTGAACCATAATACGTTGAGTATTGTAGTCGTGAGTGATGGTGTATGCATTTCCCGTCTTAGAAACAGAATCTTGCGTTGAATCAAGCGTGAACCACTTAGGAGCGCCAAGCAGGTCAGCAATCGTATTTACGTTTGCCTTCTTAATGATACCAGTCTCTCCCGCTGCATTCTCATACATATAGAAGAAGTCCGTACCATCAGGGGTCATCGTATCAACAGTACCGATGTGGAACTTCTGGTCTACAGTAGAGAAGTAGTCGCTTGTTTCGTTCCAAATGAACGATACATTGGAATCTGTTCCACGCTCAACTTCAAAGCCTGCATCTTGAGTAGCGGCTCCTGTCTCATCAGAGTTTAACTTGATGATTGAATCACCGATGTTAACCTCGTTAGAGTTTACGCTAGTGGTAGTACCATTAACGGTAAGGTTACCAGAGATAACAACCTCAGCGCCACCGAAGGTGATGGTCTCGTTGCTGCTAACGTCTACCGTGCGAGTGATGTTTGGTTGCTCAAGCTGATTAGCGCCCCACATCAACAGTTTATACTGAGTGAGGTTGCCAGCATTCTTCAACTGTACATCATTGGCATTTACCGTGATACCCGTACCTTCCCCAACAGTAAACGTGCGAGAGGTAGTGATATCACCACCACCAGTCAAACCAGCCCCTGCCGTAAGGTCAATACTATCGTGCGCCACGTTGCGTGTATGAAGCGTATCAAGAGCAACGTCATCGTTGTTTACGACAATACCAGTACCAGCACCAACAGCAAGGGTTACTGAGCCACCAGCGCCACCGCCAGTAAGACCACCTCCAGCAACAACCTCTTGAATGTCACCCTTGGTATCAATCCAAGCGCTTCCATTGTAGAAGTACATTGTGTTGTCAGTCGTATTGTAGTAAATCTGACCAGCAACAGGAGACGATGGAGCGCCCGCCAAGTTGTGTACCCTGGCATTCTGGAGTTCCAGTTTGCCAAGGTTAATAGAAGATAGATAATTAATAGCCATATCTCGTTAGTTAAAGTATGCTTTGCCACTAAAGGCTCCGACAAAGGTTAATCGCACAGCGTTTGATGATAAATATTCAACCTCTCCAATTACTACCGTGTCTGCCGAATCAACAACAGTTACCGATGGTTTTTTTGAAAGATTGTGAGTTACTTCCCAAACTGATTCAGGAGTAGATTGAGTATATACAAAATGAGAGTCTCCTTTCCCGGAAACAATACCAGCAACAGAGACAGAAGATGTTGGTTGAGATACAACAGAAAGACCTCCTGTTACTTGATTATTAACATCAAGGTTTACTTGTCCGCCATTAACAATGGAAATATTCGTCATGTTGCTACGTCCTCGTTAATTTTGAATATTCCATAAACCCAAGTCCGCACAACATTTCCAACCTTGCTCTGGAGGTCATATACATACACACCGGCTGGTTTTGTTTCCATTACATCATACTGACAAGTAATTGTAACAACATTTGCAGGGTCTACATCAAAAGAAAAATCACTTGTAGCAATAATATCTGCTGCGGATGTGTCAGTCTCTTTTACCGCCATACGAAATGCATGGCTGTCTACAGGCATATCGTCCCCATTGGTATCTGTAAATGTCAAGGAAATGGTAAACGTATCTCCCTTACGGCAGATTAGGTCTACTCTTTTTGCGATATCTAAGTTTACGCTCTGTGACATATTACAAAGATACTAACTTACTGATTACCAATAATTTGACTCAAGATGTCAGCCTGAGTATCTTCCAACTCTCCTCGCTGACCTTGGCGTTGACTAATCAATTTAGATTGCTCAACCGCTTGCTTCTTAACACGCTCATCTTTAGACTCTTCACGTTTCTGCTCCAAATTGGCACGGAAGGCCATGTCTTCCTGACGAGCGCCCTGCATGGCTTCGGCCTCAACCTTAGCTAGTTCCATCTTGAGTTGGTATTCAATCTGCAACAACCGCTCCTTGGCTTGCATCTCCGCTTGAATCTTTTGAAGTTCAACCTGACCTTTGATTTCAGTCTCCTGCATCTTACCCTGAGATGCCGCCTGAGCCGTCTGCTGGTTCATTTGCGATTGCATCTGTGAGTTCTGCATGGCAATCTCCTGCTGCTGCTTGATGCGCTTCTTACGTCTAACTACAAGCAACTGCTCCGCTTGGTCCACATCCTTCAGTCTTCTAATGGCGATAGCATCTTCGAGGTCAATCTCCTTCTGGGCGAGTGCCTGCTGGATGTTTTGCTCTAAGTACGCTTTATCCATGTCGGACATCTCGGCTACTACACGGACACCGAAATTATACATAGGAAGGTCTCTAAATGAAGAGAGAACGTCCATATTTGATTTACCGATAGCATTCTCATACGTCTTGTATATTACAGACTCTACGGGTAGGATTTGCAGACACTTAACGATGTCTTCGCATACCTTTCTGTACAGAATCATTGCTGAGTGAGTGATGTCATACGTAGCGTTGTTGGACGCTTCGATAGCTTGTTGGCGTACACCTACAAGTGCATCGCCCTTAGGGGTGGAACCGTCAACCACTTCGTTGAGACCTGTAGCGTCTCTAATCATTCTGAGGTAGTGGTTATATAGGTTCACCAATTCATTGATGTTCCGAATCTGGTTTGAAATCTCTCTAACGGGAGGGTTCTGGAATCCACCTTCTGGGTTTTTTGAGCGGTAGTAGAATACACCCGTCTGTTCGTAGATATCTTGAATCTCGAGGGGCTGAAGTTCTCCTCCCTTACCCAACTGAACGTTCTCGAGGCCCTCGATGTCAATCATCAGTCCGTCAGGCTTCGCCTTGGCAATGGCCTGCTGAATCTTGAGGTGAGTAATCTGGAGTTGGTCAGCAAATCCTGTAACGCCAGAAACCAATGACTTAGGAATCATCCCTCTCATATTTACCGAAGCAACGGAGTATGATAGCCTAGCACGGGTAATGTCGTGAACGTTTTTAGGGATGTTCTTCTTGAGGCCGTAGTCGAAGATGATGTCCGTTCCTATAATGTACTTACCTCCGTACAGAGTAGCGTAAGACATACGATATGGTTTGCGGTCATACACGCTGTCACGTGAGGGAACGTACTCGTTGCCCTTGTAGTAGAATCCTACGTTACCGAAGCGAGACTCTTTAGACTCATAGTAAATGTCATCTACGGAGATGAACTCAAAGTCGAGGATTTCCACGACAAACTCATCGTAGCCGAAAGACGTCTTGGTGGTCGATGAATCGTACTGGTTCTGATACATCTTGGCCGGGTCGTTGGTGTACTTGTTCTGCACACTCTTAGCCAGTTTTTCATACTGCTCCTCCGTGAGGTCGTCTCCAGCGATGCGCTTGAGTTCCTGAATGGTCATCTTACGGATGTGTCCTGCGTACGTCAAGTCATTCATCCCGGGGTCTTCCGTGGCTGAGTGAATGAAATAGGCTGGGTCTACGTAGTTTGTGCTGATACCATAATTGGGGTCATTCTCACGCTTAGTCACCGCCATACCGCAGGTAACTAAGTCATTGACGCAGCGTCTATAGACACTGTGATTGAAGTCATTCCAATCCAGAGTAAGGCTCGTGGCAATCTGTGCCGCAATCTCTGATGTAATCTTTGTATTGGCCTCCAAGAAGATTTCAGCCTCTTCGGGGCTGTCTGGGATTGTTTCAACGTCAGTACCCACATCAAGGCCGGCAGCCGCTGCCGTTCTAAGCAACTCCTTGTTCTTTACGTTGAACTTCACCTCCGCCTTCTTGCGTTCCTTCTCTGTGATAGATAGGGGGTCCGTAGCCTCTACGTTCGGATAAGGATTCCTAGATAGAATCTTATTTACGACAATGCGCACGAACTTGGGGAGGATGGGTACGGGAGACCAGTCAATGTTCAAGAGTGAGCCGTCTCCATTGTTTGGGTCGAGGGAGTTTAGAATCTGCTTATAGATTGACGTATCCTGTGTACCGTTGGCATAGTTTCGTGACTTCTCAAACTCCTTCATTCTCTTCTTAAAGAGACTTCCGTTGTCTTCAGTGCCGCCCCACTGTTTTTCAATGGCACGAGCGTATCTTAGTCCATACTTCTTCTCGCCTTTCGCTTGAGCAGGAACTAAAGGGTCGGGGAAATTCCCGTATCTGTTATCTTTACTAGCCATATTTGGATGGATTGCTTTTGACCCAGTTTATGTGCAAATATACCTATTTTATTGGCAGTCAATTAGTTGCGCACTTTGTACCTACGGAAGAAGACTTTGTCGGACATATCAGCCTTCTGGGTCTCCTTCTTTACCCGCTGGGCCGCCAGTAGCGCTAGACCCGAAGATATGGTTAAGTCAAACTTGGTTCTGTTATCGATACGGTACCCAATCCAGTCCTCTAGTGTGCGGTCGAAATACATCTTGCCGTACTCTCCGGTGTTGTGATTGCTGCCTACGTGCTCGTGGATGAATGCCTCAATCGCTTGAGCGTGAGCCTGTATAACGTCCTGTGAGTTCGATGGGATACCTTTTGTCTTAACGTTCGCTGCCGCTCCGGGAGCCTTTAGGTGTTCGGGCCTATCCATAATGTATCCGTCATAACCACGGCTCTCGAAGTATCTAACGATACCGTACTTATTGTTCTCTATAAGGAGTGGATAACCATAGAATACCGCAGCCATGAGTACGTCCTCATAGAATATTCTAGCGAGCGGTGGACGCTCTGCGTATTCAGCCACGAACATATTCGATGGGAAGTTCATGTTGAACTTGTTGAATATATGGCAGGCACCCTTGGAGCCTCTTCCGTCCATGGTGTTGTCAAGGTCATATGAGTCAACTCCACCGCAGCCTATATTGTCGTTCGATGGATACGTCTTACCGTAGTCCACTCTTTTTTTGTTTCTGAACTCCTCGGGGGGTAGCCACGATATCCTCCAGCGGCCGTTCTCGTCAGGGTTCCATATGACCTTTGTGTCCGGCGCTCCGTTCGCCCACATGAAGTTTCCACGGATAACTGGGTTTGGATACAACTCCCTGTTGTATTGCAACTGCTCGTAGATGAGGCCCACATTAAAGTGAGAACTCTTGGTCGAGTCACGGAACGCTTCGTCCTCCGACCATGGGAACTGACGAATGACCTCGTTTAGTTCATAAGGGTCAGAGCCTAGCGCTCTTCGTTCATTACTTAGATACGTTCTGGCACCGATGGTAGTTATGTCACCGTCCATGGTGAGCGTAGGCTTTGCGGGGTCTTCCACTATGGGGTTGCCGTAGACATCAAAGAAACCCTCAAGGGCCTCGTATGCGGGGATGAATATTCTATATAGACCGCTCTTTGTCCTGCCGTTCTCGTTTCTCTTGGTTGGGTCTGAATCAAAGTAGAGTTTGCGGTAGTTTGCACCGCCCTTATCCAGTGGGTTTACCGTGGAGCCTATCAGCGCCTTTCCGATAACCTTCTTACCAACGATAAGACACGTCCTATGGATACGCCATACCTCAGTGATATCCAGAGGATTCTCCCATTTACCGGCCTCATCCAAGTACAGGATGTGCAGTTTTTCACCGTCATACGCATTGCTTACAGTGTTTTTCCAGTTAATTATAGTGTCCAGTGCCTCACCTACATTGGAGGTCTTGTTTTTCTTAGTGATTCGCTTCGCTGGCTCCCTGAAGGCCAGTTCCATACGGGGGTTGGTCGTACCGTCCTGAATGGGTTTGAAAAAGAACGGATAGGAGCGGAACATCGGAAGCACCTTCTTCATGAAGATGTTCTCCTGTGCATCCTTACCGGTCTTGGACATCATACCCAAAATCTTATTGGATACCTGCGTACCTTCATCGGTTAGGATTGCTCCACTGATGTTCGTGTACCCTGAACGTCTACACTTGGTGTACACCTGCCCTAAACATCTTGGGTCCGCCTCACAGGCTGCGAAGTGTAGAAAAAGTCTCCTTTGGAACTCAAGATACGAGGCGTAACCGATATCCATTCGGCTCCATTGAAGGAGCATATAGTGTCTTCCCGTTATGTATGTCGGTGCTCCGTTGTTGTAGAACCACACGCCCTCACGTCTGCGCTTGAACTCTCGCTCAATATAGGTCGTGTACCGTGACCGGAACTCCTTGGGCTGCTCCGACCACTCGTCCATGGAGCGGATGCGGGCTAAGTCTCCGGGCATCTCCTGTCTTCTCCAGTGTTGTTTTTCTTTGGGTAGGTCGTTAAATAGAATCTCTGAATCCTCAGGAACCTTAGGTAATTGGATAAGAATGTCAGCCAATAGCATGACTTCTCCCTCCGTATCGTCAACGCATATGTTTACTACGAAGTCATCGTACCCCTTGATTTCCTTTAATCCAGCCATTACTTAGCGAATTTCTCTGCGAATCCTCCCGAGAAGTCACTGACCTGCTCCATGCAGCCACTGTCTCGTAGTGACCTAATCATCTCCTCGAGCCGTTGCCTTTCCTGCAACAGTTCACGAGCGTCTACTGCGGTCTGTTTGATGGACTGTAGTTCGGCCTTACGTGCGGAACCTGTGATATCCGGGTCAACGGGCTTCTTAATCTCCTCAATCATGTTGTTGATGGCGACCTCCATGGAGTTCATCAGCCGCTGGGCCGCATCGAGTGTAGTGAAACTAGGCTTTCTTGACATACATCAGGTCACTTATACGCATTCTCCATACCTTCTTGCCGTCAACGTCCATGGCGTAGTCGCTCTCCTTAGAGAATCCAACCTCGTCCCCAGCCTTTATGCCCAGTTCTGCGGTGGCCACGCTGTCGTATAGCAGAACACCCGTAGTAGGTGCCGCCTTGTCCATTGATATCACAAGACCTGAGGTTGAAACCTGTTCGTCCGTGTCGTATGCCTCAAGGAAAACCCACTCGTCCAACATATGCACTCCTATCTTGTTCTGATAGGCGTAGGCGTGTGAGTTATATCCTCCATTGGGGTCGTATAGGACCCTATAGATATCATCTCCCATCTTGTACTTGGATTCCAGCACCACGTGATGATGGAAATAAAGCGTGTCACCGGGATTTGCTCCCGTGTCGTACTTCTGTGGTACGGATACAATCTCCGCACTACAATAGCGGTTATTAAACTCATCGAACTTACTGTCTAGATACAGTTCAGTCCCTCCTACCGTAATCGTGTCCTTGAACTTCTTAGGTAGGTATACTAAGAAATCATACAGCGGTTTCATCAGAATCTACAATCGTGCTCGATAATGACTGGCATATTCTCAATGCGCTTCCACTTCATGGTCCCTTCCTCGCTCTCGATGAAGATGTCATACGACTTGGTCCCGTTCTTGATATAGTCTCTCTCGTCTAGTTCGATGGCTACCACCGTCCCTTCACCGGCCCTCATGCCGATGAAATACGCTAGGGCATCCTTTGGGTTGATGCCGATAATAATCTTTCGTATCATTTTAATTTAGTTTATATCACCGCCCATCCTCTTGAGCCAGTAATCAATTTTGCTTGGGTCATCTTTATCCTGCTGACGGTATCCCTCCGTTAAGAAAGACAGAATCTCGTCTAGGTCGTCTTCAGAATCTACGTTAATATGATAGGCTAGGTCCAGAGACGCATCGTCTGTTTCTGTGTCCTTAAACCACCCCACCGCTGAAAGCGAGAAGCAGTCATCCGTTAGCCCGTATTTAATGATGAGGTTATTTATGTCCTGTACTATATCGTAATACTCTCTATAAAACTCATCCAACTTATCTTTGTCTAAGCCCATTTCTATACAATTACATTCAACGCAAATATAATCCAAATGGCAAAGCGCTCTGGAGCGAACGGGCGGATGGACAGGGAGTTCTCTCTGCTCCCCGCTAGAAACGTTAACCGCAACTACCTCAAGTACTTACGTCACGTGACTAAGGACGCTCGTCAGAATTACGAACTGACACCTTTGATGCTACACTCTTTGTTTTTCATGTACGACCTTGAGTTCTTCACTGAGGAGTACCTGAGGGACAACTTCTCGATGATGAGTCGCATTAAGAACTACGAGATAGTTCTCTCTCCGCTGATTAAGTTGGGACACGTTGGAATATACTTCAACAAGAACTCCGCAACTAGTGAGACACGTCAGATGCTCAAACTGGATGGGGGTGTCGGGTATAAGGCTAGATACGCACTGACACAGCAGGGTCGCCTGCTAATTCAGCGGTTATATAGAAAACTGGAGGGTGACGAGGCTATTTACCTTGATGCTGACGCTTGACCTTGAACGGCATCTCTAGGCTCGCCCCCTTGTGTGGGACAAAATCGCCTGAGTGTGGCATCAAATAATATCTACCGCCCTCTGACATCCAATGATATCCTGATGGAGCCTCCACCATTACTTTGCTTTTACTTGCCTTCATTGTTTAATCTCTCTATGATGTTGAGGTTATTCTGCTGAATAGCCGCCCACTTGACTCCGTTACGGAAGTTGGGCCTCTTGTTGAGTCGCTTGTGGGATTGTGCCATCTTTTAGGTTGTTAATGTATCTAACTAGGTCCTTAATGGAGTAATAGAACACCACGTTGGTCACATCCCCATTGAAGTACTCATTGGAGTGCTCACGCTTGAATGCCGCCCACATCTCCGTGTATGGATTGTAGTGAAACAGATAATCTTGAAAGTGCTCTGGTCGCTTCATTATTTCTTAGACCTATTTCTTCTTTGCAGTATCATACGAGCCTCATCGTGGTCGTAGTCCTTACCGTCCCCGTTGCCGTACGTACCGGCCTGACGGTTCTTCTTATTTAGGAACGCACGATACTTCTTCCGCTCCTCCGTGGAGTGGTACTTCGTATCATACGCCTTCTTCTTCTCCTTCGCCTCAGGGTTGGAGTCGTAGTACTGCTTGCTTCTACTTGCTCTCATCGTTTTCGTATTGCAGATAGTCAGCCACTGACGTCAGATAATCATCCGCCAATGTAATCTTGCTGGCGACCCATGCGTCAACATCTACGGTCATATGTTTTTGGATACGCTTTAGTTTATCCATCATAGCGGTGACCTGAGTCATAGCCATCTCCATAGTCTCCGGGTTGTACATCTCAACCTTTCCACCGTGTTTATACTTACGTGCTTTCATCGTGTCATTCTTTTTGCTTTCTCTAAATCAGATACGGACTGTCTGTCTGAGATTCCGGGACGTACCTCACGCTCAATCTCCGTATAAGTCCTAACACCCTTTGAGTCGTTAAAGTTAGCCGTGGTTGTGGAGGGTCTTGATGGACCCACCTTAACGGGCGATGTAGGCTTACGCTTTCTTGCATAAGCGGTGGAAGCTTTTTCGTTCTCATTCTTTACCTCACGAACAGAACTTCCTGCTTCGTCCTCACCTCTGCTAACGCTCCTATATGAAGATGACCCATCACTGCTGACGGTTCTAGTTGACTCTGACTTAACGGACATCGGTAGGGTTCTTTCTCCTTTAACGGTTCCGGTAGTTTTTCTTTTACGTGCCTTCATTTTCTATACTTAGCCGTCTTCTTGGCTATCTTATTTGGTTGTGATACAAACTGTTTGCCTTCCTTGGTCCCCTCTCTCTTGGCTCTCGTTGTCGCAGCGTACTCCGCAGACGTGAGAGACTTAATGGCCTTCTTGGGTAGGTAACGCTCCCCGGTCTCCCCTGACGGCTTACCGCTCTTGGTACCCCAGTCCTGCTTCGTCCACTTGGAGAGTGAGTTACCGCCACCCTTTGAGCCTGAATATCCTCCCCCCGCCTTCTTGTAGATGGAGACAGCCAACTGCATGGCACGGGCTGAGTGCTTACCACCCATCCTCGCCTTCGCTTGGCTCTTCGCTCTCTCCCACAGACCGGGGTTGGTCTTCTTGGCTACCTTCATTTTTTCTTTTTCTTCTTCTTTATATATCTAGAGACATCGAACTTAACGAGTTTCTCCCTGTTGTCAGGACGAACCTCCGCCCTCAGCCCCTTGGGGTCCACTGGTCTACGTACCGCAATCACTTGTATAACATATAACGAGTCCTACCGTCCTTCTTATAGGCACGAAGAATCTCACCACGGTTGCCCTTGGCTGAGTAACTCACATGAACCCATTCTGGATTCTCCTGCGTACCGAACTCCCAAATCATCTGGTCGAACACTAGGTTCTCCTTGATGTAGTTGAATAACTTGGCGTTGCCCGTCTTCCCGGACATCTGGATGTCAACCGCCTCACCCTTACAGTGCTGGGACGTGACTGACCCCCCGATGGCCTTGTTAAGAGCGGGGACCCTAAGACCGCTGCTCACCTTGATGGGTTTATCGATTCCATCTCTGAGCGGTTGGAGTATCTTCTCTACCAATAACTGCAACGCAGCCAACTGCTTGGCATCAGGCTCATTGGAGATTCCCTTTGACTTGGCCGTGTTTGAAGCGGTTAACTCATTGAGAGTAAAGTTCTTACTTAGTTCCATAATGCAAATATACCGATTATTCAAAACCGTGTTTTGGCACTTGACTTTCTCATTTTTTTTCCGTAACTTCGCTTCACTGTGTATGAGCAGCCATCCTACGGCACACGTTTCACGTTAACCGAATAACAGCAGTAGTGCGTGGGCTTCCAAGCCCCAAGCACAACGTAGACACGAGAGCGATAGCGGTGACATCCACAGCGAAATACAAGGGGGAGCATTGTGTCCAGTCGCAGCGCTTCCCCTTCTTCTGTCATTGCCCCTGTTGTCAACCGCATACTCCCCGTTTTTTGGGGTTAGAAATATGTACCGTGGGGATAATTATACTAAGACGACGTCCGGCTCCCCAAACCGAAACGGAATCCTGACCCCAACCCCCTTGTTTTCAGATAGTTAGCATCAAACTTTTCAGCGTTTTGGGTTGGTTAGGCTACCTTAAACGTATTCATACCGATATCAGGTGGTTTTTAGTGGGGGAAAGTGGTAGATGTCAGGCCATCAATCCTCCCCTAAATTTCCTATACCATCTTATCAAACTTTTCTAGTTACAATTCGCATATCAGATTAGCATAGTATTCCCTTGGTTTCTATGGGCTTTAAATCGCATCTAATCGCTTCAAATAATAACATCGGTATTCGGTATCGTTTCCCTCCTTTTACTGCGTTAATCTTAAACATATGTATTCGCACTAATTCCTTTAAATACTGACATGAGTGCATCATTTAACTTATTGGTCTTCAGTTAGTTACGTCAGAATTAGTCGCATACCATTTCTTTAATCGGTTGATTTTCAGTCAGTTAACTCAAAACACCCCTTGAAAACTTATGGTACATCCTACCTTAACTCAACTATTTATCCTCTTTTTTAGTCACATCACCACTTTTTTTAGTCAATGTTAACTCGCTGACTATCAGGCAGTTACGCTTGATTTCCCTATATATACCTATTAGGGGGGAGGGATTTCTTTGGTGGGGCACTTGTCAGATTCGCCAAGTGTTCGTATACTTGTGCTGTTCAACGGAACAACGTTCATTTCTTTATCAGGTGAAAATCGAAACCCGGATGCGGATGCTGAGGGCAAGTAGATGAGTAGGTGGAAAAAGTCCCAAACGAGGATACATTAGATTGGCTGTAGGAACAACTCCTCCCAAATAATCTAAACCCCTCTTGTGAACCCCATACGATTCTAGCAGAGCGCCACGGCAACCTGCTAGTCGGGCGGTGGGGAGCGGAGTAGCAGAGCAGGTAGATTAGAGTAGGCGATGTAAGCGAAAATGAGCGTAGAGCGCAGTACACAGCAGGTCAATGAAAAGTAGGGAGGGCGGTTAACGAAGATACGAGCAAAGCCTAGTAGGCCGGCCGTAAGAAATCAAAGTTCAACGTAGTAAAGCGAGAGCGGCCGTGGCCGCCATCGTTACTTGTGAAGACAGCGACCAATGAACGCCGGCAGAACACCTGCGCAAATATCTCAATAATGTAAACTTGAAAACGGCATCAATCTCAACACGTTCGGTTGCAATCGGGCAATCGATAAAAGGTTGGCGCTGTTAGACCCAAACCCACAGCATATGCGGTATCGGGACGCTAGGCGTCCGCATCGCCAAAAGGGAGCAGGTCGTTAGTTTACTCTTTTCTTTTCTGCGGTTCGGCAACGTCCAATCGGGGGCTAGTGGTTCGACTCCACTGCGCAGACCTAATCCAACCAAAACAAAAACAACTAACTCAAGAGTGCAAGAGCATAACACGGCACATAACGACCATGGAAATTGGAATCAGCGAACTCAGCAATGCTATCAGCAAAGCAAATTGTTCTTCGGATGTTCTCGATGCACAATGTATCGTTTCACAAATCGAATTCCTTAAGTATATACTTGAGGATGTAAAAGATGAGCGCAATGAGCATGTGAGCATCGACAATCGTTACTCGTATCCGGGACATTCAAAAGCAATCGATGGATTGTTGAATATTCTCTCTTTGATGGAATCTAAATTGGCATCCAAATGAGCATGAGATTCTTTCGCAAGTTCAAGAAGGTAGATGTAGTCACCTACCAATCTATCCGTGCTATGTACGGAGATGAGCAAGTCATCTTCACATTCCGTGTGGTAAACGGACAGCGCCAAGGCGTGGCGCAAATGTCGTTCGTGCGACAATAAATAGAACATTAAGCACGAAGCGTGGGGCTACGGCCCCGGTTGTCTTACCTAAAACCCCTTTGTTATGTCAGTTATTAACATTCTTACCGGCCGTCAAATCATGGAAAGCCGTGCGCAATTCAATCGTCAGTTCGGCTTTTGGTTCGCACGTTCGGCCAATGCTATCGGATATAACTACGCTGATGAGGCAGGTGAAATTCGCAGCACTTCAATCCCTACAGCCATTGCAGAGCAGTACGAGATTAACATCCAAGAAAGCGTACACAGCAGTATGCTGTTAGAGATTGAGGGTTTCAAGTTAAACCGAATGCACGTACGTACCGAAAGTGAGCCACGCTTCCCGGAGAAAGCCCACGTGCTAGTTCAACTTCCTAACGGAAGCGTTGACATACAAGAACTCCCCGTGTACTTGAGTCGTTGGGCATCAAACGGCTATCGTTTCATCAATGAGGATGGCGGAGTAAGTTTGCTTAACTCATGCCGTTCGCTCATCGCTCAAGTGATTGCAAACATTCCGCAGTTAGTTATAGATGGCACGTACATCTATGAGAACATGGAAGCACGTAGAACACATGGCCCTACACCACAACTTAGTGGTTATCACGGCCCGAACCGAAGCACGGAATTATTACGTGACTCTAGCGTTGATTGGTTCGTAGGCATCGAGGTCGAGAAAGAAGACATGGGTGTCCGCAATCATTGTGCATACGCTAATTGTGACCTTGGTAACGGATGGATTGCCGAGCGTGATGGCTCACTTGATAATACCGGTTTCGAGGTAGTCAGCCCGGTGATGAATCTAATGGACACGGCATCCTTGTTCGCTGAGTATGACCGACTCGATTGGGTCATGAATGCGGGATATTCTCGCCGTTGTGGCGGTCACATCACCATCTCTCGCAAGGGAATGTCAACCGATGAATTGGTTGCTAAACTCATGCCATTCGTACCCATGTTGTTTTCCTTGTACGAGGGCCGATTGTCTAACGGATACAGCGGTGTCCAATCCAAGCGTGACATCGAGCACGGCTCACGTCGTGCTATTCATCGCAAGAGAGGAGGCGCTGTAGAGATTCGCATCTTCTCTGCTGTTCCCTCCTTGGATGGCATCAAGTTCCGCACAAAATTAGTTCAGTGGATTGCACGTGCTATTGACAGCGGAAAGTTCACTACCTACTCTGATGTTGCAGAGGCTATGTTCAGCGACAAGAAATTATTCAAATTGCTCAAGAGCCAATACGACAACACGAAACTGCGCCGCAAGCAGGCCTTGGTCTACTTGTTCGCAGGTTGCCTAGAGGACGTGAGCGCACGTAACTTCCTCAAGCAGGATGACCACGACCGAATGATTGAGCGCATCAAGAATGCGTACAACTCGATGAGCGTTTACGTTCGCCGGGAGGTACACGGAAAGTTCGGTGGTGCAACGATTGACAAGTCACTCGTTTAAGACCTACGTCCGTACACGTATTGGTTGGACAAAGGTGGTGTGGTACGGCACATCACCAACTCGTTTGGGCGAGTATAAATAGACATTAGGCCTAAAGCGGTGGGCGCTCACTATCACGAGCGCTCACGTTGTATTAACCACTTTATTTTATTATCATGACTCACTACGCATGGACTTATTTTGTTGGTAGTTTAACTGACGCACGAAAAATCGTAAACGAATGGAACGAAATAACGAACACCAAATGTTTTCAAATCGTCAACAGCGTCAAAGGAACGCATTTACTTGAAGGGTGCATCGATAAGAATACACTGAAAGAAACCAACATTGAAAATGAATTTGTAATTGCAGAACTATGAAAAGCAAAGACGTATCTAAACTTATGCTGAAAATCAGCATGACCATTTTTACTATCGGAATGTTCGGTTTGTTTTTTTGTGAAGAAAGCGAACTAATCGGTACGTTTATTTTGGGCGGAGCGTTTTCTAGCGCACTTGCTCTACTTGGTATCATCACTAACAAATAGAAATTATGTACAATCAAAATCAACTCGAGGCAATGTCCCTCCAAGACCTACGAAATCTAAACAAGACAATCGTAGAAATCATCAAAGCCAAGCGCAACTTGAGTGCGGCAGTCAAAAAGCAACGACTCATTATCGGTGACATCGTCACCTTGACTAGCCCCAAGTATGCAGGGCGTGAATTCAAAATCGTCCAAGTAAATCGAACCAAGGCAGTCATTACTGATGGCCGTGGCCGGTACACTTGCCCCATCGACCTTATTAAAGTATAACCCCTTAATTCATTATTGATTATGTGTATTGCAATTCTCAACCAACCCGGTTCATTCATCCCCAAGCATCAACTCAAGAATGCATGGGACAATAACAACCACGGCGCAGGTATCGCCTACGTTGACAAAGGCGCTGTGCGCTCCTACCACGAACCCGACTCATTCGACTCTTTCTATGAGGAGTACGAATACATCCGCACGTTATCCGACCTGCCCATCATGTTGCACTTCCGTATCGCAACGCACGGCAAGGGCAGTGATATGTTACACCCCCACGATGTCGTACCCGGACGTGTATCTCTTGTACACAATGGCGTTATCAGCGGACTAGGTGATGACAAAATCAGCGACACACGTGAGTACGCACAAATGCTAGGCAACTTCTTCCCGGACAGCGTATCGTTTCTCGAGCATCCGGGCATCTATGCGTTTGCTGTTCATGCGCTAGGCAACTCCAACAAAGTCATCTTGCTAGATTGGCGTGGTGACTACGAAATCCTCAACGACCACTTGGGTCACTACGATGCCGATGGTAATTGGTTCAGCAACAACTCCTACAAGCAACTCAATGGTTACGTGTGGGCAGGCAACAAGAAAGTATGGCGCAGTGGTACGTGGAAAGCGCAGACAAAATCTACTACCGCTCCTATCACCAAGACCCAAAAATCACTTTGGGAGGAGGAGATTGAGGCAGACGAAGCGGCACTTGCCGCATGGGAGAAGGACTCCGAATTTGAAATCAAGAACGATATCTCATCTTGGGATGACGATGGAATTCTCTAACAGCGGTGGGCTTCGGCCCTCCGCTTTTTTGTGTCCGGGCGTTCACTATCACGCTCAAAGTATGCCGAGCAAATTTATTCTAATTCAAAAATCATGAAGAAAATCTTAATTAACAGCAAAGCCATTTATACGGCCAACAATGGTTACACAAGTAAAGTAACCGCCAACTACATAACCGCAGATAAGCGGTGTTTAGGGAAACATAAGGTTTCCATTCGGTTCCCTTACGCAAAGGGAAATACGTACGTACCTATCGCTAACATTTCATTCATCGACTAACTATGAGTTACATCAGTCAATCCGGCGCTGACTTCTTAGAGATGTCAAACGCCAAGCGTTTAGATGAGAACAAACGCAAATTAGAATCAATGATTAAACTTCGTCAAAGCACGACAAAGTTTGCCTACACGTTCGACAAGGAAATCGAACATCTCAAGAGCGTAATCTCAAGAGCGGAGGCGTGGATTGCTAAAAACGGAGAGCCACCGAAGCGGTCATATGACATCTTCAAAGTTATCCGATGCCATGGCGAGGAGAGAAATGATGAAACTCGTCACTTCTTAGATGAATCCCAAGCGAGAGCATGGGGTCAATGTGCCGAGCATTACTATATCTTTAAGAATCAAGAACTAATCGATTAAGTTATGCTAACGGACTACGAAAAGTATCTCATCAAGAGATACACGAACCTAAAAAGGAACAGCGACAAGCAAGGCGCCTTTGAATTAAAGATGCTATGCAAAGACCAAGGTATGCGTGACGTAGTCAAGCAAATGAATCAAATAGATGACCAAACTTTAAATTACGAATTATGAAAATTGAAAATGCCCCAACCATCCAAGTAACCAAAGTAAAAGCATTCGATGGTAAACCTGACTTCTACCTGATGCACTACAAGGGAATGTTTGTAGCAACGGACGACAGAGATAAAGCAATTACGTTCTGTGCTAACGCAAAGCGGTGGTCAGAGAATCCAATCAATGTATTCATCACGGGTGACACCGACTTCATTAACGATATAAACTTTGAACTTGACTATGAGGAAGAAAGCATCTTATTTATTTGACCAAGTATCGGTCGGCCTATTTATCCTTTGCGTTTTGGCGGGGATATTCGAACGCAGCGGTTTATCGCTGCTTTTTTTATTGTCCGGGCTAGTGTTAGCCAAGTATTCACACAAAATAAATCAGTTATGATTACGAACTTTTCTCCAACGGGTTCACAGGCCCAAGACGTAATGCAGTTCCAGTATGTACGCATTCGTGCGCTAGAGAATCGGATTGCCGAACTAGAAAAATTACTGCAAGGCAAGAAAAAAACTTGACTTTGTCATTTTTCAGTCCTAACTTTGAAACACGTTTAGCGGTTAGTATTCACGCTAATCAATTTAAAGAAGGCCAAGGGGGGTGCCCAAGCCCCCCCCCAAGGCCGCTCTAGAGTTAGGAGCCAATTCGCCATAATTATGCACTAAAATTTGCATTAGTGCTAACTTTTTCCTACATTTACTTTAAATTCAATTCAAATGTCACACAATTTCAAGACAACCAACATCAAGGGTAAGCAGTACGTTGAGGTCAATCAGCGGTTACTCTACTTCCGCCAGAACGAAAAGTATTCTGGTTGGTCAATCGAAAACGAAATCGTTTCAATGAGCAATGACTCAGTTGTTATGCGCTGTATCGTGCGTAACGCAGAAGGAGTTGCTATTGCAACCGCTCACGCACAGGAGGACCGCACTTCATCTATGATTAACAAGACATCATACGTTGAGAACTGCGAAACTTCAGCAGTAGGTCGGGCACTCGCATTCGTGGACGCTATCGGTGTAGAAACTAGCATCGCATCCGCAGAGGAGGTAGGTATGGCTATCGCTAAACAAAACACAGCGCCTACTACTTCTACCGATACTCCCGAAATCAAGGGCGATGACGTATTCCAAAAAGCCATTGAGCATCTCAAGGCCACGGATAAGGAATCACGCACCGCTACGTACGAAAGCATCATCGCAAAGTACGGAGGTGTATTTTCAACGGGTCAGAAGACCGCTTTGAAGAAATTCATCTAATGAGTACAATCAAATTATTAGATGGAACCGATTGGGCCGTAGAGGAGTTACTTCAACATATGCTTGATGATGACTTCTACTACGGCTATCTCGGTCAAGCAGCATTATCATCTTCCTCATGTAAGTTGATTAACCAATCGCCAAAGAGTTACAATGCTATAGTTAAGTACGCTAAGGCATCTGAGGAAACTGCGGCGCTTACTACGGGTAAGTTGATACACACCATGGTTCTTGAGCCGCATGAGTTTGATAACCGCTTTACTGTTGTGGATACTTCAAGCAAGTCAACCAAGATTTGGAAAGAGGCAGTCTCCAACAAGGGCAAGGGAGTATCAGCACTCACTACCAAGGAGTATGATGACTCCATGAAGGTTGTCGATGCACTACTTCGCAATGAGATAGTCAAGCGCCATTTGAAGCACAGCAAGTTTGAGGTTCCTGCAATCGGCAACGTTCTAGGACTTCCTTTCAGAGCCAAGGCAGACATCTTACGTGAGGATGCAATCATTGACCTTAAGACAACATCAGAGATAAATGGCTTTAGATACAGCGCACTTAAGTATGGTTATCCCGCTCAAGTATTTATCTATTGTCAGTTGTTTAATATCCCGTTTGAATCGTTCATATTTATTGCGGTCGACAAGGGGAGTAAAGATATAGGCATCTTCACGGTGTCTGAACAATTTTACGAGGAAGGCAGACAGTTGGTCTCAAAAGCAGTTAAGACCTACATTGACTTCTTCATAAACGGTGAGGACTTAGATAACTACGTTCTTACCGGGGAACTTTAATTTTCGTTTCATTTCTAAACTCCATATCATGGAAAAACCCAAGCCCAATTTCATTGGAAGCGTATTCTACAATGAGTACGAGGGGAACTTCAGCGGTTACACGCTGTATCTCTCCAAAGCAGAGGTCGAAGATGCGTTTGCAAAGTTTGCGAATGCGGAAGGCCGTATCCGTTTGAACATTCGTCCCGGACGTGACCCGCAGAAACCATATGCGGTAATTTCCGAGAACAAGTCCAAGCCGTATACGGGCGAACAACGTACCGCTAATAACAGACAAGAATTGAATGACATTCCTTTCTGATGTTTGAAATAATGCCGAATCTTTTGGCATTGGAATGGGGGGCCGAACTCAAACGAGTGAAGCCCCCTATTTTTTTTGTCGAACAGAGGGGAAACAATTTCAGCGTCCAGTTGGTATTCGCAAGAGCCATCGGAGACGCAATTCAATTCGTAGACAGCATCTTAGATGCTGATTGGACGTGCGTCATTCTTCCCGAGAAGAAAGGCAACAACGTAGTGATGTGTAAGACTTCGCAAATTCGTGAAATAACACTTGGTAAATCTGCCAACATTCACGAACTTGCAGCGATAATCAAGTGGAAAATCGAAATGTCCTTTGAGAATGAAAACACCGATTTATTATATGCAAGTGGAGGTAGCGTTCAAGAAGGGCAGGGTCATCCACAAGAAAACTGAATGGGTTGTCACAACGTTCGATAATCCCTTTGACATAATGAGCAAGGACAGCAAGACAATGGTCAGCCTAGTCGAGCGGTGCTATGGGAAGATGTTCAAGGGAGAAAAGAAAATAATGATAACCAAAATCATAAATAAAAAAATAGTAGGCCATGCACAAGAGAGTGAGTGACTCAGAGACTGCGGTGAATATGCTCCGCATACTTGTAGACGATTACGGTATGACACAAACGTCTATATCAAAGCACATGATGTTTAGCAGAAACGCAATTAGAAATGTGATGATTGGCAAATCCAATCCATCTCAGCGGTTCATTGATAAACTAAATACGCTGCTCGTAAAGATTGAATCTGAAATTGCATTGCGATGAATAGGATTGCTGTTTACGGAACGCTAAAGAAAGGGAGAGGTAACTCCTTTTTTCTGAGAGATGCAAAACACATAGGGGACGGCAAGACCGAGGGCAAGTATCGCCTTTGCGTCACGTCATTGCCGTACTTACTTGACGAAGAAAGTTCATCTGGATTCAATGTAAAAGTTGAGGTGTATGACATAAACGAGGAGACGTTTAAAGCGGTTGATATGCTTGAAGGTCATCCTAGGTTCTATCGGAGACGCAAAACAAAAATTATCCTAAACAACGGGAACGAAACGGAAGCGTGGGTGTACTTCGTTGGGGAGGGATACGATAATTGTATTTACCATGAAGAGTACTGAAGAAAAGATAGTTGAGGCGCTACAATCGGTAAGCGACCTTTTAGTATCAAAGAACCGCTCGTACGGAGACAGCGCACTAGCACCTGCTAACATATTCGCTAGAGGTAGTGCGGTTGAGAACCTATGTAGCAGGATTGATGACAAGTTGATGCGCATCAAGAATCGAGGCATCAACGAGAAGACACTAGACACAATCGATGACTTGATTGGATACCTAACCCTATTAAAAATTGCAATTAACGATGAGCATCAATCCACTCGACAAGAAGATATCACTGTTCAAGACAGTGCAGACAGTGAAGGAACCGTATCACATAACTATTGGTTCAGCACTCCAACGTATTCAGAGTGGCAAGGTAGAGTCGTTAGTAGAGAAAGTTAGAGAGGGAGACAAGGCCGCCAAGCGTGAGTTACCAATCGCTTGTTGGTCGGGAACATTCTCAGAGCGCAAGGATGAGGCACTGATAGAACACAGCGGTTTCATTATCTTGGACTTTGATGATGTCAACGTAGACCAAGTTAAACCTGCTATAGCATTCGATGATTACACTTTTGCTTGTTGGGTTAGTCCTTCGGGTAATGGCATCAAGGCGCTCATCCCGATAACAAATCCGGAGAGACACCGAGACCACTTCCGTGCAATCGAGAAATACTATCAAAAGCAGTACGGACTAGAGGTTGACCCGAGCGGTATCAATGTAAGCCGGGCTTGTTTTGAATCATACGACCCCAACCTAGCCGTCAATGAAGAGGCTAAAAAGTTTGGGGGCATGATATCCGAGCGGGCTGAATCGCAAGAGGCGATGATGCCAACGGAGATAGTCACCGACTATGAGCAACTGAACATCTCATGTAAGATGATTCGGAGGGCCGCTGATGGAGAAAAACACAGCGTACTCTATCGTGCATCTCGTTTATGCGGTGGCTACATAGCCGCAGGCAAACTCGAGGAGGAAGAGGTGGTTCGTGTACTATTCAGAGAAATACAGAAGCGAGACATCGATAGCGAAGAAAACGCTATAACAACCATTCGTGATGGAATTGAGGATGGCAAGAAGATGCCCGTCAAGGAGGTCATGGATGAGCGTGAGAAGATTCAACGTGAGATGAAGATTCTCGATGGCGATATGTCGTTTATATCTAGTGATGATAGTGATTACAAGTGGATTGATGACTTTGCTGGTGGGCGCATTGAATTAGGGTTGCCAATCGGTATACCTAAAGTAGATGAGCATTGGAGGCTCAAAAAGAACTTCACCATCATCAATGGTCACTCAAACATCGGTAAGACAACTTTTGCTTTGTACTTACAGGTGGCGGCATCTATGTTACATGGTTGGAAATGGATGGTATACTCATCAGAAAACTCAACCGCATCCATCAAGATGAGACTCATGGAGTTTGCTATGGATATGCCAATACGCAACATGATGAACCATCAACGTAAGATGGCTTACGATTGGGTAAGTAAGCACTTCACAATCATATCGAACGACAAGGTGTATTCGTTTTACGACCTGCTAATCTTTGCCGAGAAACTAATACGAAATCAAGATTTAGATGGAATCTTTATAGACCCATATAATGGATTACGTATCGACATGGGTCAAGGCAAGAACCTTAGTACTCACGAGTATCACTACGAGGCGGTATCTGAAATGCTGACCTTTGCTAACTCAAAAGGCGTAGCCCTATGGCTAAACACTCACGCAGTTACGGAGGCTCAACGTATCAAAGGCCCGGATGGATTGCCTATTGCTCCGTACGCAGAATCCACTGAAGGTGGAGGTAAGATGGTCAACCGGGCGGATGATTTCTTGACCTTTCATAGAAAAATCCAGCACCCGGAGCCGGGTATGCGCAGAGTTATTGAGATGCACGTTCGTAAGATTAGAATGACTGAAACAGGAGGCTCACCCACTAGTATTGATGAACCTATCTTGTTTGAAATGAATAATTTACGAACATCGTTTAGATATGTTTTAGGAGGTATGATTTTCCAACCGCTGTCTACGATGCAGGAGCAGATATCGTTCTCTCCAAATGGAGATATCAACAACGCATTCTAAAAAAAGTTCATCTGGTGTCCGTCAATAACTTTATATTTGGCTATGGGGCGAAAGAAGACCGGGGCAATTAAATCCAAGAAGAAGGTCTATGATGGAAAGACTTTTCAGTCAAACCTTGAGTGGTACTGCTATAAGGAGCTGAAAAATGCCGGGCTTAAGTTCGGTTACGAGTCTGAAGTCATAGAACTTCTTCCCGGGTTTCGTTACGAAGGAACTTATCTTAAATCCACGGGCACAAAGAGGGACTTGATGGACAAGACTGGCAAGAAGGAATTGCCCATCACGTACAAGCCGGACTTTGTTTCATATGAACACGAGTTCTTTATTGAGACAAAAGGCTACATTCCATCACAGCACACGTTTACGGTGCGATGGAAATTATTCTTAAAGTGGCTTGTTGATAATGAGATGGGTCATTACAGCGTATTTCTCCCTAAGAATCAAAAACAAGTAGACGAGGTTATTAAAATCATAAAGGGGAAATGACAAAGGAGCAATTATCAGAATCGTACTGCAAGGCTACCTTGATGATACACAAGGAGACTACAGAATTATACGAGGCCCTTCACACTAACGGAGGTGAGCCTATTGACAGAGAAGACTACGTTAGACATCTGTGTTCGCAGTATTTATTGAAGGTTCGTTCTGAGCTTGATATGATTAAAAGCGCACGTAGAGAAACAGAAGATTGATGAATCATTCTGGGAAAATAGGAGAAGAAATGTGGGCTAACTATTTATTAGATAGAGGCTATGACATAACTCCTGCCCCGGAAAAAAGATTCTACGATTGGGATATAAAAGCAGACAAGGAGGGCAGGACCGTAACCTTTGAAGTCAAGTACGATGAGAAGGCGTACTGGTGGGCTAAGAGAAGGAAGACACCAAACCAACCAAACTTGTATATAGAATTTAGAAACACATCTAAATCTGAAGACAGCGGTATACTTGCGTCTAAGGCTGATTATTATATCTACATAATGAAAGAAGATAGCGACACGGCGTATGTCTTCAAGAGAAAAGAACTAGCAGAACTTTGCCAATGTTCTAACTTTCGTGTCGTTGGAAACGCTGCTACGGGAGACGATAATGCAGAAGGATGGATACCTAAACTCAGCGAAGTTATATCAGACAAAAATGTTTTTGTGATGGCAATTTCGTTAAGCGAAAGATAATTTCATTCCATATATTCGCATTCCAATCACGAAGGGGCTACGGCCCCTTTGTTTGTCTAATTAAAAACCACACAAGAGGTATGTTATTCGAGGATAGAATCCCATTTAAGCCGTTTGAGTATCCGATTTATTACACGGAAGGATGGCTGAAGCAAGCCCAAGCGTTTTGGCTTCACACAGAAATCTCAATGCAAAATGACGTTAAGGACTTTAGGGAGAACTTATCCGAGAAAGAGAAACATATCGTTGGAAACATCCTTCTGGGATTCGCACAAACTGAATGTGCGGTATCTGACTATTGGACGCAGTACGTAACCAAGTGGTTCCCCAAGCATGAGATTAAGCAGATGGCTATGATGTTCGGCTCACAGGAAACAATCCATGCAACCGCTTATTCCTATCTGAATGAGACGTTGGGCCTTGATGACTTTGAAGGATTCCTTCACGAGCCTGCCATTGCACAGCGGTTCGAGAGTTTAAGCAATACGAAGGCTGACTATAATCCTAGCGACTTACTGAAGGATAATAATGCACGGGCTGACGTTGCACGTTCAATCGCAATCTTCAGTGCCTTTGCTGAGGGTGTAGCACTCTATTCGTCTTTCGCTGTCTTGTATTCATTCCAAATGCGCAATCTTCTAAAGGGAATCGGTCAGCAGATGAAATGGTCAGTGCGTGACGAATCACTTCACTCCAAGATGGGCTGTCAATTATTCAGACATATGTGCGAGGAGTATCCCGAGCTAAAACAAGCGGTTCAGTTAGAAGTGGAAGAAGCTGCTCGCATCATGGTTGAGATGGAAATGCAATTCATTGACAAGATATTCGAGAAAGGAGACCTTGAGAACATGAAGGCAGAAGACCTAAAGCATTTTATTAAAAAAAGATGCAATGAAAAGTTGCTTGAGTTGGGATATACAGGTATCTTTGAGTATGATACAAATAGAGCGGCTGAACTGGACTGGTTCTACCACCTTACTGGCGGGCACACTCATACTGATTTCTTTGCCATTCGTCCTACTGACTATTCAAAGGCGAATGAGGGGGAAGATTTCGAAGACATCTGGTAATAATCAATTCATAAATAGAAAAGGACTACCCATGAATAATGTTTACAGACTCGTTAAGATTTGCGCTGAGGAGTTCAACACGGACCCAATGAAAATGCAAGGGAAGACAAGAAGACAAAACGTTGTATTCGCAAGGCACACAGCCATGAGCATCATGCGCAATGACCTTAATCTTTCTTACTACGAGATTGGATTCATGTTTAATCGTAATCACTCAACCGTAATTCATGCGGTTAAAAGTGTTAACACGATGAGGGAAATAAATAAGGGATTCATTAGACGCTTTGATGCGGTGTACGACAAGTACCTTGACGATAAATACGAATTGTAATGGCTAAGAATTTTGGAGAAGAGTTTGGCTGGGAAATCGGTCAAGACTTTCCTGCGTGGGGAAACACCGAGGAATACGTAAAGACAATCACCAAGGGATATCTATATAACGGAGAGACGCCTAGAGACGCCTATATGCGAGTCTCCAGTGCGGTAGCTAAAAGATTAAACAAAAATGAATTGGCGGATAAGTTCTTTCAGCTTATCTGGGACAACTGGCTTTGTTTAGCGACACCCGTTCTCTCTAATACCGGAACAGACAGAGGTTTACCAATCTCTTGCTTCGGTATCGATGTAGGCGATAGCATCCCAGAAATCGGAGGGAAGAACCTTGAGATGATGCTACTGGCAAAGCATGGCGGTGGTGTTGGTATCGGCGTCAATATGATTCGACCAGCAGGTTCTCCTATCGCTAACGGAAACGGCACTACAGATGGGGTCGTTCCTTTCTGTAAGATATTTGACAGCACAATCCTAGCCACATCACAGGGCAACGTTCGTAGAGGTGCGGCATCCGTAAACCTGAATATCGAACACGAAGACTTTTATGATTGGATTGAGATTCGTGAGCCAAAGGGTGATGTCAACCGCCAATGCTTGAACTTGCACCAATGTGTTGTCGTATCCGATAAGTTTATGCGTAGACTTGAGGAGGGAGATGATGACGCTCGTAGACGTTGGTCTAAAGTATTGCAGAAAAGAAAAGCAACGGGTGAGCCTTACGTTATGTACAGAGGTAACGTAAACAAGCAGAATCCTGATATGTACAAGCACAACGGATTGAAGGTCTTTATGACCAACATCTGTTCTGAGATTACACTACACACAGACGAGTCCCACTCTTTCGTCTGCTGTCTTTCGTCAATGAACTTGGCGAAATTTGATGAGTGGAAAGACACCGATTCAGTCTACTACTCTACCATGTTTTTAGATGGGGTTCTTGAGGAGTTTATCCAAAAGGCCAAGAACATGAGGGGTTTTGAAAACTCCGTGCGTAGCGCAGAAAAGGGAAGAGCGTTGGGATTGGGAGTCCTCGGATGGCACACGTACCTTCAGCAGAAGGGCTTGCCCTTTGAGGGTCTCCCCGCCCAATTCGCCACACGTAAAATCTTCTCGCACATCAAGATGGAGTCCGAGAGGGCTAGTCGTGATATGGCTCGCACCTACGGAGAACCGCTATGGTGCCGAGGTTTCGGAATGAGAAACACACACCTGAGAGCAATCGCACCAACCGTTTCAAATTCAAAGTTGAGCGGTAACGTATCAGCAGGAATTGAGCCATGGGCGGCAAATGTATTCACTGAGCAATCAGCCAAGGGAACATTCATTAGAAAGAATCCAGAGCTTGAGCGTGTATTAAAGAGAATCGGAATCAATAACAAGGAGACTTGGGACAAGATTCTTGCTGACGGAGGTTCAGTTCAAGAACTACACGAACTTGATGGATGGGGATACGTCAACGGGAAGCTGACTAATATTGGTGATATTACAGAAGAATACGACACAGTAAAGGATGTATTCAAGACGTTCAAGGAGATAAATCAACTTGAGTTAGTCAAGCAGGCCTCAATACGTCAGGCTTACGTGGACCAATCTGTATCGTTGAACTTAGCGTTCCCGTCAGAAGCCTCACCTAAATGGATTAACCAAGTCCACATGGAGGCGTGGAAGGGAGGCATTAAGACGCTGTATTACATGAGAACAGAATCAGTTCTTCGTGGAGATATTGCGGCAAGAGCCATGAATCCCGATTGTTTGAGTTGTGATGGATAAATGACGCCCCCGTAGCACAATGGATAGCGCAACGCACTTCTAATGCGTAGGTTGCTGGTTCGAGTCCAGCCGGGGGTACTAAACTAAATGTTATGTCCGGAAAAGATTATAAGTTCCTCTACTGGGACGACTTTGAAGATAGCGAAGATGAAGCCGAAAAGCGTATGCAAATCATTATGCGTAACGGCAACTCAGGCGAACATTACGACATATATGATGATGGGGAAGAGCAGGATGTTGAGTAACTACTCGAAGATAATGTGCTGATGAATACTCCCTAAGTTCTTGCAGTCCATGTCGTTACAAGTGTTGCTTACTGGAGCGTAAGCCGTGCTCGCTTCATAAGCACCGCATGATGATAGTGTGAAAAGCGCAATGATTGCTAAGTACTTCATACTCTGAATGTTAAGTTAGTGTTAACAAATTTAGTGAAAATAAAATGGATACCAAAATCTGCAACACGTGTCACCAGAGCAAAACGCTAGATTCATTTAGCCCGCAGAAGAAGAACGGAGTGTTCGCCTACTATAAGGGCAGATGTAAAGAGTGCTACGTTGATTACCGTAGAAAGCGCAAAGCACTAGGCTCTAGCGATGGAATCAGAAAGTCAACAGTTAACCAATACTGGAAGCACATATCTTGGCTATGAGTAGGTTGTTGGGAGGCGGTGGATTTAATGGATGATAGAAGCCGTCTCCCCCACTCAGTCAAATGTCAAGCGTAACGATTACCCTTGATTCACGAACGAGGGTAAATTAACACCAAAGAGATATGACTAAACATATAAAATGCAGCAATTCGGATAGATTCCGAGTAAATGCATATATCTTTGACAAGATGTGTAGTAAAACGCACTTTAAGAGTGCAAAGTTTAAAATTGAGCAATGATTTATACTATTAGTGCAACTTATGGCACATTATTAAACCTTTAACACCAACGAGAAATGAATGAGGTTGACATCTTTATCAATCGTATGAAGCGTATCGGTATTGAGCTTGAGCTGATGGGTAACATCCCTTGGATATACCTTGTCTCAGTAAACGGCAATAGACTACAGGAAGAGGACTGGGATGCCAACTACGGCTTCACCATTGCTTGGTATCCAGTGCGTGTCGGAGACACCTACAAGCTGGCTGATGTCAAGAAAACATTTGAGCTTATACGCAAGTACAAATGAGAGCGTATAACACCAACGATGTCAAGTAAACTGCACAATATGCTTGACACCTTGACCGCCAAATAGCTCAATAGAAGAGCTAATACGGCTCAAAGTGTAAAGTAAATGAGCCACAAAGTGTAAAATGATAACCTTTAACACCAAAGAGAAATGAAAAACAAAATGGCAAAATTTAAGAAAGGCGACC
>OBMK010000859.1_pt1 | contig 27865 bp, 29 predicted proteins | sample 1539081 | NCBI WGS metagenome assembly OBMK01 (sample SAMEA3355528, study PRJEB22509) | marine metagenome | biome: marine; feature: river plume; material: water | place: USA | collected 2010-08-07 | depth 0.5 m | reverse complement strand
GTGTAGTTTGCGTCGTCTGCGCAGTTTGTGATGCTGGTGTCGTCTGTGATGCCGGTGTCGTCGGTGACGCCGGCGCGGTCTGGGGCTTGGATGCGGTCTGTGGTGCCTGGGCAATCTGAGGCGTAGGCGCCAAGGTCACGGGTTTGCCATTAATCGCCTGCGGTTGCAGCTGCCATTGACCAGAGGTTTGCGCCAGCGCCTTGAGGGTGACCGCGTCACCGGGACTGAGCCTTAAGCCGCGCGGCAACTCAATGGCACGCCCCTGCAAGATCAACTTCAAGCGCTCGCCACGCACTTCGGCGATGGCGTTCACGATCTGCCCCTGTGTCAACCCTAAAAGGCGGGCTTCGGGTGCCTGAATAACGGCTGCACGCGCGTCGATAACCAGCGTATTCAAACGCCCGGCAACGGCCATGGTTTCGGGCGAAAAGAGCATGGTGTGTTCGCGCTAAGGAATTACGGGAATCGCACCCAACCGCGTTTGTCTACGGGTTCAGACGGCGCCATATTTTCAGCGGAGGCTTGGGCCGACAACGCGCGACCACCACTCAGCGCCTGTAAATCACCCACCGTTGGCACCTGCAAATGCGCGCCTGCGATCATGATATGCGGGGTGCCACGCGGAAAGGCGGTGGGGTTGAGCATCACGAATGCTTTACGGATTAATTTGATATCAGCGCGAATGCCCGTCATGGACCGCGCGATTACACGGTCCAAAGTCTCACCTTTATTCACGGTGTAGCGCTGGCGGCTACCATCTGCGGCCATTGAGACGGGTGCCCCCGGTACCTCGGTCATCATCACTTGCGCGCCCGTGGCGTTGGCCGCCGCGCTATCCATGGGCATATCTTTGCCCAGTAGCGCCTTGAGCGCATCGTTTGCCAGCATGTTGGCACCCTGCGCGTGGGCTGCACGGGGCACCAGTGCCCAAATCGTCGCGGCAACAAGTGCGCCGACAAATGCCGGCTGCCAATGGGAACGGCGTTTGGTTTGGGATTGGGTCTTTGAAATCATGGCTTTCTCTCATCAATAGGGCATTGCCACCCAGTCGCCCTGGGGCTTCTCGGGTAACTGTGGGCCAGCGACTTGTCGCAAAACCGACTCGGTTTCATCCACTTGGGCCACCTCAGCCAGGGCCAAACGAGCGGCTACCCCTGCGTGCAACATTCTCGCGGGTAAGGCGCGGCTGTCAACCATCACGAGGCGATCGCCCACTTCAAGGCCGTTGAATCGTCCGCCGTTGATGTGGACCTCACCCCCCATTTTCTCTTTCATCGCGAATTGCAGGGGCTCACAGGCCATGCGTTCGTTGATGGCTTTAATCCACTTCTCGGATTCCCAAGCCAAACCGACTGCGACGTTCTCGGGCAACTTTGGGGGAATCAGGGTCGCCTCCGGCATGGTCCAAGTGAGCTTGGCTTGCTGGACCAGCGGCGCAGCTTTACTGAACATGGGCTCCAAGCGCAGTGTCAATTGCCAATGACGCAATATTCGGGTGTCGGGCGCATTACCAAACAATGCGAACTGGGGCGCGGGCGTTGCTGCGGTTTCGGGGCCCTCATCGGCGCGAGCGATGGTCATGAGCAAGCGCCACTGCCCTTGGTCGGGACGACCTCCCGTGGTACGGCCCAACAGGGCTTGTTCGTAGGCATCACGCTCGGCTACATTCATGGGGCTTTGTTGCCAACGCCGGGCATACGTTTGGCTTGCACGCGCCCACTCGGTGCGCCAACCCGCCAACATCTCGTTGGCAAAGTGCAAGTCTTCGGGGCGCACATCGGGTGAGATTCGAGACATTACGCGAACGTGCTGGGTCCACTTGGCGGCATCGGGGGCTGCACAAATGGGTCGATTGGGCGCCTGCATATCGACATCGGCCTTGATAGCCGCCTTGCCATTGGCCGTGTAATTCAGGACTCGCACGCCCCGCACGCGCATGTCATTGGTCATCTGCGCGTCTTCATGCAAACGGCCTTGATCGTCAATCCAAGCGGTCGAAACCACACGGGTGGGGCCCTGCAAGGCCTTTTCGATCAGGGCGTCGCGAATGGCGGCGAGTTGCGCATCATAGGGCGTAGCCTCAGCGTCTTTGGTTGGTTTCTGGGGTGCTGAGGCTTTCGCTACCGCTTTAGCTGGGGTGGTGTTCGTACCCAACAACGCGCGCATGTCAGCAATTTTCTTTGCCTTGGCGGCCTCTAGCCGCCGCTCTTCATCTGACTGAGGTGCCTTGAAATTCGCCCAGTCGATGGGCTCAGGTTTGAGGGGGGGCGGAGGGGTTGCAGCGCCACCGGCCTGCGCAGGTGCTGGTGCGGCGGCCCCATTCGCGGCCTGTACTGCGGTCGTCGCTGGGCCAGGCGTTGCCGGTGCAGGCGCTGCTTGGGCGATGGGGGTTGACCCGTCGGGTATGCCCGCTTGCGCCTCCAAAGCTCTCAGTGTCGTGGGGCCAAGCTGGGCCTGTGCGACAAGCGGCGAACCGGCAAATAGTGCCAGCAAGGCGCCCTGGCATACAAGGCGTTGTGTCAATGTGGGATGCGATTGGTCGACGGTCATGGCAGTCTCTAAAGTCATGGCATCCCCAACGCATGCAAACGGCGTGCCAGACGCCGTTGCCGCTCTCAGCGGATGTTGGATGCCAATTGACCCAAATACAGCGCACGCAAATCGTCAACCACACGCGCATCCAGCGACAAAGTGGTCTCGTAGGTGTCGTCACCCGCAGGGGTGATGCTGACCAAAACAGCGCCGTAAATCACGCCCTCAACGCGGGTACGGAACGTATCGCTCATCACGGTCATGTCGGCGACGGTGGTGGTGGCATCCAAGTGTTGACCATAAACCTGCTCGGTCAGGGCGCGATAGGCGTCCAGTTTCGAGGCGCGGATGGCGAGCAACCGCTTTTGCGCTGGTGTCTTGTGGTTTTGGATGCTGACCACCGCATAGCCCGTGGCCGTGATGGTCTCGCGGGTCTCGACGATAGGGGCAATCATTGAGGCGCGTGCTGAGCGAACGGGAATCGGTTCCACTGCGGGCGGAATAACTTCCGCTTTTTTCTCTTTTTCAGGGGTCTCCATCATGGCCTGCATGGTTTGACAAGCGGTCAGCGCCCCCATCAACGCCAGCAAGGTGCCGAAGCGTGCCAAACGCAATGCTGTAGATTTTTGAGTGAGGTTACGCATGAGTGAACTCCTGATTGAGACATGTTAAGCCGTGCCAGCGCGGCGCACTTCGAGTTACTACTGGTATCGGCACAGACACGCTGGGCTTTAGTTGTGATCAAAAGTAAAAACCAAAGGCATTACAAATGTAATTTCAATAACTTAATACTATTCAATACAATTCTCATCAATCTCGATAATGAACACTAACTTTTGCTATCTTGGCGCCCGGCAACAAGCCCCTCAGAATCGCGTCTATGCCATCAAAAGAGAAAGTTGCGACGCCCATTATTGGACGCGGAGAGGAAATGCGCGCATTGCGCGCCCTCATCGCCACCGTTGCCAGCAGCCACGCCACTGTCCTGATCTCTGGCGAGAGCGGGACCGGGAAGGAGCTGATCGCGCGCGCGCTTCACGACGAGTCTGATCGGGCAGGCAGTCGCTTTGTGCCGGTTAATTGTGCCGCAATTCCCCGAGAATTGGTCGAAGCCGAGCTGTTTGGTCACCGCAAGGGCGCTTTCACGGGGGCGGTCAGCGACCGGGTGGGCCGCTTTGAGTTGGCGCACGGTGGGACCCTGTTTTTAGATGAGATCGGCGATTTACCGCTTGATATCCAGGTGAAGCTGTTGCGCGTCCTGCAGGAGCGGGCCGTGGACCCAGTCGGTGCGATGAAGGCGGTCGAGGTCGATGTGCGGGTGGTTGCCGCTTCACACAAGGACTTGGAGGCGGAGGTTAAGGCCGGCCGTTTCCGCGAGGATTTGTTTTACCGACTCAATGTGCTGCCTTTGCAGTCGCCTCCGCTTCGGCGCCGTGTGGACGATATTCCTGAGTTGGCAGCCTTCCACGCCAAGCGACTAGCCCCTAAAGGTCGTGATGCCATCCGCTTCAGCCCGGACATGTTGTTGGCATTGAAAAGCTACAACTGGCCGGGTAATGTGCGTGAGTTGATCAATTTGGTCGACCGCTTCACGGCGTTATTCCCCGGGCAAGAAATTGGCTTGCGCACCGTGCCCGCCGCCATGCTGCCCAAGGGCCTGGCTGCGCTGCGTGACGAGTTATTCGGCAAAATTGCCGCCAGCAATGTACTGACGCTGTTCCCCGAAGTGCCCGAGGAGGCGCGGGAAAGTCTGTCAGAGGTAGACGCTGCAATACAAGCGACTGCGGATGATGACAACGCCGTACAAGACATCATCATGCTGGCCCAAGGACTCGATGAATTGCCCAGCGAGGGCATTCAATTGAAGCAGCGCATGGCGGAGATTGAGCGCAATTACATCGCGCAAGCCCTTGAGTTGTCTGAGGGCAACGTGTCAAAAACGGCCAAATTGCTCTCGCTGCAACGCACGACCCTGATCGAGAAGATCAACAAATACGAGCTGCGAGTCGCCTAATTCACCAACAGCAAAAAGGGTAGCGGGCTCTCTTTGAGTTCGCGGCAGAACTGGTTGCCGCTGTAGGTATAGGTGGCACACCCCATGAGGCTGTTGCTGCCACTGCCCTCGGATGACCAGTAATTACTCACCAGCATGTTGGGAAACACGTTGGGGTTAACCGACGGGTTCACGCACTCTGACAAGTTAATGGTGGCCATTTCACCTTGTGTAGGGAGTCGCCACTTGCGACCAGACGCTTTTGAAAACTCTTCCGCGTAGGCCATGGCTTCGGACTGGCTGAGGTGCAGGGCCTGCCCAACGCACTGACCGTTCTGGTACCGCTGGCCCGCATTGCAGCGATACCAGGTTTGGCCCGTTATCTGATCAACGGCGAGACCATTGCTGCTGACCTTGAAATAGCCAGTAAACCCCTCCTTGATAGCGACGCTGCATTGGGGAATCTCTTCGTAGCGACTGCAACCGATCAGGATCACGGCAAACAGCACCACTGACAGGCGAGCCCATGCGCGCCACAAAGAGCTGTGGCCAGTAGCGAAGCGGGTATCGGTAGCGTTCATAAGCAACTGACGTTCGTCTGTGATGAGGGATGGTTTCAATGAAGCAAGGATTGCGCCGACCAAAAACAGACACTTTTCGAAAAAAATAAATTCTTTCGTTTTCAAATTATCACAAACCACGACCAAGCGTCAAGAATTCCACCAAAAAGTCGACGCCCTGATCCGGAACTGCCAAAATTTACGGCGGGCCTCGCGCTCGCTCGCCAAAGCGGCAAACCGTCATTGGCACGTTTCTCGCTTTGAATCCGCAAAGTGTCGGCTTTTTGCCGCCCCATAACCGTAGCTTTACGAGACGTACACCATGGATATCGCAACCATCATTGGATTTGTTGCCACCTTCGGACTGATTATTTCAGCCTTGGGTGACCCAGCGCCCTTTATCGACGCGCCATCGATTTTGATTGTGGTGGGGGGCACGGCAACCACGGTACTCGCACGCAGTACCTTCCCCGAATACATTGCGGCCATCGGTGTTGCGATGAAAACCATCAAGTTCAAAATCGATAAACCCGAAGACTTGATTGAGCAGCTGGTCAATTTGGGAACCATTGCCCGCAAAGACGGCATGATCGCGCTGGAAGGTCAAGACATACCGAACCCCTACATGGCAAAAGGCATTCGCATGCTGGTCGACGGCACCGAAGGGTCGCTCATTAAGGCGGCGATGGAGCGCGAGAAAGACATGATCTCTGCACGCAACTCGACGGGTATCGCCTTCTTCGACTCGGTGAAGGAAGTCGCGCCTGCGATGGGCATGATTGGTACGTTGGTTGGTTTGGTGATCATGTTGGGCAACATGAGTGACCCCAAGTCGATTGGTCCCGCGTTTGCGGTGGCGTTGCTCACAACCATGTACGGCGCGATTATCGCAAACGTGATCTGCATCCCCTTGATTCAGAAGTTGCAGAAGTTGGATGCCGCAGAGTCTTTGAACAACGAGCTTATTTTGGAAGGCGTGATGTTCATCCAAAGTGGCGGCAACCCCCGCATGCTCACTGATGTCTTGATCTCGTTTGTCGACCCCAAAGGGCGCGCCAAACTTGAAGCCGCAGCCTAACTGAACACAGGAATCGCACGTGGCGACCGAAGCAAATACACCCGACCCAGACGCGAAGCCTGAGACAGTCGCACCTGTCGAGGAACCGACGCCTGAAGTCGTCGTCGCCGCGGGTGGCGAAGACGACTGCCCGAAATGTGACGACTGCCCTGACTGTCCACCGGTCGGCGCGCCCGCTTGGATGGCGACGTTTGCGGACATGGCGACTTTGCTGATGGCGTTCTTTGTGTTGATTTTGTCGTTCGCAGAAATGAACGTCCCCAAGTTCAAACAGATCAACGGTTCGCTGAAAAATTCATTTGGTGTGCAGCGTATCGTGCCTGTGGTGGAGTCCCCCAAAGGCACCAGCATCATCGCGCGGAACTTCTCACCTGCGATCACCGAGCCGACGCCCATCGAAAACGTCACGCAACAAACCACGGACGAGCGCAAGCCTGAACCCGTGATCAAGACTGACGACAGCTCAGGTACCAACGGACCTCAGCAAGCGGCAACCGAAGTGCGCCGCTCACTGGCGAACGAAATTGCCGCAGGAAAAGTCGAGGTCACCACCGAGGAAGGGAAGGTGGTTGTTTACGTGAACAAACCGCCATCTGGCGCGGGTGACGGTCAGTCTGGGGTGCAACAAGGCGGGCCCGCCGCCGCCAATACCGCTCAGGGTGGCAGCAGCACCGCCGCACAAAACGGGGCCCCAGGCACTGGTGCGCAAACCGGTGGCAGTGCGCAAGGCACCAGCGCAGGCGGCGCAATGCAAGCCGCCCAATCGGGTGGCGCGGCAAGCGGTCAAGTTGCTGGTGGCAGCGCAGCCAAAGGCGATAAACAAGGTGGTGCTGTACCGCAAGAAACCATCGACCTCTACGCCAAGATTGCCGAGGCCCAAGCCGCAGTCACTGCAAAGGTAGAGGTGCGCGACAGCCAAGATGCCAATTCACAGAATGCGGCACAAAAAGGTGGCGGTATCGGTAGCGGCAGTAAGGCGCAAACCGACGCGCAATACGCCCGAATCCGAAAAGATTTGGCCAAAGAAATTGAGGCGGGCAAAGCCGAGGTGGAGCGTGATGGTGCGCGCATCATCATCCGTTTGGCCGAACAGGGCTCATTTGCATCCGGATCAGCGACTCTGCAACGCGGTTTTACAGAAACCCTGAACTCGGTTGGCAAGACGATTTCGCAGAGTACGGGCCGCATCTTCATTGAAGGCCACACAGACAACGTACCCGTCGTGTTTAACGATCGCTTCCAGTCAAACTGGGATTTGTCAGGCGCCCGCTCCGGCGCAGTGGCCGACTACCTGACCGCGAAGGCAGGGTTGACCCAAGGGCGTGTCAGTGTGAGCGGCTACGCCGATACGCGCCCGATTGATACCAACGACACCCCGGCGGGTCGTGCCAAGAACCGCCGAATTGAAGTCATCATCGACGGCGGCAAGTAAGGCCTTTCAAACGCAGGTCTTACTGCTTCGCTTTCTCGGGGGTCTTGGCGTTCTTGGGGTTCGGGTATTGCAGGATCACCTCTGGGGCGCTTGCTGTGGTCGCTGTGCGTTGTTGCTGCTGAAGCGCCTCTAAATAGCGCTGCTTCTGCAGGGTAATCAAGGCCTGAACATCGCGCTTGAGCGGCTCAACATCGCCGACCGCGCCCTTCAAGTCTTTGACTTGCGTACCGAGCGAGGCCATGGCCTGCGCTTGCTTTTTCATTTGCGCATCCAACGCGCCCACTTGGGTTGAGAGGGCTTTGTTGCTCTCCTCCACCGACTTGGCGGTTTGCGTTGGCAAATTGGTAACGAGCGCCTTTGACTCACCCAAGCTGGCTTTGATCTGCTCCTCTAACTTCGCTTGCGCAGCCATGATGGCGTCGGTACGGTCTGAAAAGCTGGACAGCGAACGGTTCATCGCATCGATACCCTCGATGCCTGCATTTAACTCGACCACGCGCTTGCCGACAGCCAGCAACATGGCGTCGGCTTGGTTGATGCGACTTTGCAACGTCATGGACATCGCCGCAAACACGGCAACCGACAAAAACAACACACCACCGGATACACCCAGGACTATCTTGCCTTGACGCGAAGCTGCGGCCAGCGCCGCACCGACTGTTTTGACGGAGGCCTGCAACTCGGCAGCCAAGCCCGTGGCCGATGCGGCGGCGTTGGACGCGACATCGGCGGAATCCAGCACCACCGAGCTCAGGGCATCGAGGTGGTTGCGCACATCTTGGGGTAAAGCTGGCATCTCGGGCGCTCCCTTTAGCTCTTCATCGGGCTCGTCGATCTCGTCAAAAGGCGAGGGCTCAGGCGCGCGACGGCGGCTTGATGGTGCCCTTCCCCCAGCAGCGCGCGCTTCCGCCCGCTCTGTTTCGCGCAGACGCTCTCGCCGAGAAGGTTCACCCGGTGGTGGACCAGACGGCGCGGCATCGTCGGCATCGTCAAATGCCTCATCATCTTCTGCGCCATCGGCGGCCTCAGCGACTTCAGCGGCTTCAGGATCAATGACGTCAACGGTCTCAGGGTCGACCTCTGGCACGGCGTCGCTGGGTTTGAAATCGGTATCGGTTTCTTGTGTTTTTTCGGTTTCACTCATCTTTTTCTCCCCGACGTGATGGCTTTTCCATCAGCGCGCAACTCAACAGTTGCCAGCTGATGCGCTTCATTCGTAAGTCGCCGTTTGTCAGACACCCTTGGGCGCTCGGCTTCAATGGCCTGTATGTTGCGGGTGAGCGCAGCATTACTCTCGCGCAAGCGATTGATGCGCTCGCTCAGATCAAGGCCTCTATTTTTAAAGACAGACGATGCGCTGGGCGCGGCACTTTTTTGACGGGCTTTTAAAGCCTCGACCAACGCAGGCGGCGGGCGGCTCGGTTTGATCCGCGGTATTGGGCGGATCACCACATGCGCGTTGCTCAAAGCATCATCGGCAGCCCCCGGCACTCGGGTGCGCTGGGATCCCGCTTGCTTGACGTCACCCATACCCGCCTCACCGCGGGGGCGTTGAGCCGAGCGCATGCCCTCCGGAATACGGACTTCGCGCGAATTGCGCGAGACCAATATGGCTGTTTCTTCAGGCATGCGTTACCGTTTTAAACGTCCTCAAAATCACGGCGTGCGCAAAACCCCTTTCAAGGATTTAATGCTACGCGCCCAGTACTCTTTAGGGGATTCGGCAGAAGTTGCGAAAGCTTGTGCTTCTTCGCGATTTTTAAATGCGCCATACACAACGACATAGTGCGGTAAGCCCGTTTTCTTCACCACGGCGACCGCGTGCAGACGCTCCAGTTTGGGGTGGGCGGCGATCCAGTCACGGGCTTGATCAGCAGAAACCACCGAGGTGTATTGCAAGACCCAATAACGCTCAGGCTGGCCGTTTACCCAGTTATGCCCCAAGCGATCATCGGGATTGAGGTTCGTCACTGGCGCTGGTTGTGGGGGTGGTGCTTTGGGTGGTGTCGCGGCAGGCTTGGCTTCAGGCTTCGGCTCGGGCTTGGGCTCCGCTTTAGGCTCGACCTTGGCAATGGGCTTCTCTTCGGGTTGAGCCGCTGGCGCTGGCGCAGGCGCGGCATCGGCTGCAGCGACCGTCGCGGGCGGCGGGAGATCGTTGACCTTGAAGCGGTCATCGACCCACAGACGGCGGGCATCGGGCAAGAATTTCTCGGCAGCCTCGCGATCAGACAGGTTCCGCAGCTCGCGAGACATTTGAACATCGGTACGCACATCGGCCCAAGGCGGGAGGATACCCGGTAAAGGCGGTACGACCATGCTGGGAATAACGGTTACCGCGGGCACCGCCGCGGCTGACTGGGCTGGTTCAGCCGATTCGACCGCTGCAGTTGCTTGCGTCGGCTCTGCAGGTGCGGCAGGCTCAGCGGTTGCCGGGGCCGGGGCTGGAACCGGTGCCGGTGTGTCGTCTTTGAATGGATCGATCACGGCGGTTGCTGCCGGCTCGGTCGCCGTTGGCCAAAGCATGTGCATCACCGCGTCACGGTGCTTGGGATAAAGGCTCAGTACCAGCAGCGCCGACAACACCAGCAAAACGGGGACGAGCAGAATGATTAGCCAGCGTCGGCGGCGCTGACCGGTCGCTAGCGGGGGATCAGTGGGCGACAAATCCATGTCGGCAAAATCGGCCTCAGGGAGTTCTGGCTCAGGAGGCACTTCGTAGATCCCCAGACGGTCAATGAGCGTACGCGCCGCCCCTTCTTGTCCTTGCAATGAGGCCTTATCGATGAAGGCTTCGGCGGCGCCGACACTGGGCTTTTCAATGGTCCAGCGGGAGGTGCGCTTACCAAAGGATGACAGGTCTAGCGTGGCGTCAGCGCTGGTGTTCATGAGCATGACCAAGCGCACATTGGCGCCAGGGAAGTCGTTGACCAAACGCGCCAGTAATTCAACCTGTTGACGCTGGACAGCGACCGCATCGTGCATGACCAAGACCCGCGCCGGCAAGACAGGGCCTTGCGTGGCCATCGCATCTTCGACGGACAGCGGCGCCAAAATATCGTTGAAGCGCTGAATCAGGGCGTCCGTACTGCTCGGGAAAAACACCTCCACCTCGACATCCGTGGTCTCGCGCAGCATCCGTATCAACATGCGCCCGTAATGCTCGAGCAGCACATCGCTGTCGCTGATCATCAGCAGGCTTTGCCGCTTGGTGACCAACACGTTGTATGACATCGCCAGGCGCTCGCGATCACTGTCGCGCAGGAACAAGTCCTCTGGAGAAAACGTCGGTGTCATTTCTGTAGCATTCATGGGGTTTTCAAGCAATTTCGCACGTGTCGAGCTTACCGCACGATCAATCGGCCGTTTTCATCGAAATGCATGTCGGCGGGCACTTCTGGGTTGGGACGCGCCATGCCCGGCTTTCCGGGTGTCACCGTACCCAAGCTGAACACGTAGGCGATGACCTGCGCGACAGCGACATACAAGCCTTCTGGGATACTGCGGTCCACCTCTGTGGTGTAGTACAACGCACGCGCCAATGGCGGGGCCTCAAAAATGTGTACCCCATGGGTGTTCGCCTCTTCACGAATGCGCGCAGCGATCAGGTCAGCGCCTTTCGCAACCAAGGTGGGCGCGCCGTCCCCAGTGGGGTCGTAGGCCAGGGCCACGGCAAAGTGCGAAGGGTTCGTAATCACCACGTCGGCGTCTTTGACGTTGGCCATCATGCGTTGGTTGGACATTTCACGCTGACGACGACGAATCTGGGCCTTCACCTCCGGGCGACCTTCGATGTCTTTGTATTCGTCCTTGATTTCCTGCTTGGTCATGCGCATGCGTTTCATGAACTCATGCTTTTGCCATGGGACATCGATACCAGCGATCACAATCAACGACAGGGTCACGTACAGCGCTGACTTCACCACCATCTCGCCCGCAGCATGCAGTGCAGGCTCCAGCGGCATGCGCCCAATTTGAACCAAGGCCTCCAGGTTGATGTTGATCATGAGGGCCAATACGCCGGTCACCAAACTGAACTTCAACAAAGCCTTGGTCAACTCAACCAACGCCTTGATGCCAAACATGCGCTTGAATCCCTCTAGCGGGTTGATCTTGCTGGCTTTTGGCGCAATGGATTTGAGAGAAAACAAATAGCCCCCGGTCGCCCCTGAGGCCAAAATCGCCAGCACGATGGTCACAATAAAAACCGGCACCACCACCAGATAAGCCTGCACCGCTTGGCTACCAAAGGTCAGCGGTAGCAGGTCGGGTGACAGCAGGGTTTTGTTGTCAAACACGAAGCCCGCTTTGAAGACAGCGGTCAAACTGGTAATGAGCCAGCCGCCCATCAACACCATGGTGGTGACCGCACCGATCATGACGGCAGCGCCTGGCAGCTCTTGAGAGCGCGCGACCTGCCCATCCTCCCGCGCTTTTTGGAGTTTTCGCGCGGTCGGTTCTTCGGTCTTTTCTTGTGCGCTTTCTTCAGCCATTACCGCACCCCCGCCCAATCACGCAATACCGTGAACGCCTCCAGCCATAACCACTGAATGCGTCCACCGATGCTATCCATCGACAGAATCAGGATCAACAGACCCGCTAGCAACATGGCGGGAAAGCCCACCGCAAAAATATTCAAACTGGGGGCCGCTTTCGTCACGACACCTAACCCCACGTTGATAAAAAGCATGCTCACCATCACCGGCAACGCGAGTAAAACGGCACCTGCAAACATCATCCCGCTCCAGGTCACCAACCGACCCCAATGGTTTTGATCTAAAAGGGTTTCGCCAATCGGTAGCACATTGAAACTGTCGAGAATCAACCCCATCAGCAAAGCGTGTCCGCCGACGCCCACAAATATCAGCGTCGACATGACCAACAACAACTGCGCCAGCACCGGCACGTTACCCACGTTGGGATCAATCATGTTGGCCATGGATAAACCCATCGCAGCCGAGATACTCTGGCCCGCGACCGTGATGGCTGCCACAACAATCTGCAACACCAGCCCCATGCTGGCGCCGATGAAAATTTGGTTCATCACCTCAACCAAGCCAGCCGCCGATGTGGGGTCAAGCTTGGGCCAATCGTGTAGGGGGTATATGAGCCAGGTCAGAACCAAACCCAACAACACCCGCAAACGCACGTTCACGGCATTTTGCGAGAACAGCGGTGCGGTCAGCAACAGCCCAGAGATGCGCAACATCGGCCACAGGAATGTGTAAAAGCGCTCAACGATGTCGGCAACCAACAAGTTCATAGGACAAACTGACCTAGGTGAACAGCGTGGGTATGCGCTGAAAGATGTTACGGGTGAATTCCACCAAGGTCATGACTTGCCAGCCGCCAAATAACGCCATCGCCAAGCCCAGTGCGAATAACTTGGGAATGAAACTCAAGGTCATTTCGTTGATCGAGGTCGCAGCTTGCAAAATACCAATGATCAAACCGACGCCCAATGCAACCAAAAGCAAAGGCGCTGAAATCAGCGCGGTCATCCACAAGGCGTAGCGCCCCAAATCGACCACAGTAGAGGTATCCATTTGCGTGACTCCTTATGGCATTGCGAAACTGGAAGCGACCGAGCCCATGATGAGTGACCACCCATCGACCAGCACAAACAGCATCAACTTAAAAGGCATTGAGATCATCATGGGCGACAACATCATCATGCCCATCGACATCAATACGCTGGCGACGATCAGGTCGATCACCACAAAGGGGATGTAAATCAGAAACCCAATGGTGAAAGCACTTTTCAATTCTGACGTGATAAACGCGGGCACCAACGTGCTGAAGGGGATGTCCTGCGGTGAGTTGAACTGTGTGTTGCGCGCAATCTCCATGAACATGGCGATATCGTCTTCACGCGTCTGGTTCAACATGAAGGCACGAAAGGGCTTCTCAGCCAGCGCCAGCGCCTGATCAAATGGCAAGGTCCCGTCGAAGTAAGGCAATAAGGCGTTGGTGTAAACGTCCGTGAGGATGGGCTGCATGATGAACAGCGTGAGAAACAACGCCAAGCCCACCAACACCATGTTGGGCGGCGTTTGCCCCGTCCCCAAGGCTTGGCGCAGTAACGACATCACGATGATGACGCGCACAAAAGAGGTCATCATGAGCAGTAACGATGGCAACAGCGTGAGCGCTGTCATCAAGGCCAACAGTTGCAGGGTCAGGCTGTATTGGCTGCCCCCTGGCGCGTTGGTCACGTTAATCAGTGGCACGCCCTGCGCATGCGCGACAGAGAAGCCGAGCCCCAGCACCAATAGCACGGCGGCAATCACGCCTTGTTTGATTGTCAAGGAGAACCGGTGGTTCATGGCGTGTCTTTCAATTGCGAAATGGTTTGCGCGAAGTTGTTTTTCGGTGGCATTGTGGCATGGTGGTCATCCAACCACCCCGTCAGTGCTTGCATGTGATTGGGGCCAACCCCAATCAACACGGCACGATCGCGCACCCGCACCAACATGATTTTTTGCCGGACACCCACCCCCAGCGTCTCGAGGACTTCTAGCTCACCATCTTTACGACCAAAACCACGGTTGTTTTGCAATCGACGCAGCCACCACAGCAAGGCGAATAAGAGGCCAAGGACCAACGCAAAACTGGCTACAAATTGTAGCCAGTCTGTCACCCCGATCGTTGAAGTCAAGGGCGCTAAGGGGGGAGTATTGTTCATGGTTAAGCGCCTGTTTTTGCGTGTAGTTGGCTTACAAGTTCTTCATGCGCTCCGAAGCCGGCACCACACGGGTTAAACGAATACCGTAGCGGTCATTCACCAGCACGACCTCGCCTTGCGCCACCACCGTATTGTTGACCAACAGGTCCAGCGGCTCACCCGCAATTCGGTCCAGCTCAACCACGCTGCCCTGCGTTAAACGCATCAAGTCTCGTATTTTAATGACGGCTCGACCGACCTCGATAGATAGCGTCACCGGGATGTTTTCCAGCACATCCGGATTGATCGTATCTTTTTCGACCATCTCGTTGCTGTTCTCGTCGCTCATGGCTGTCTTCCTTATTGATTGTTTCGCGCGTGGGGCTTAGAGCAGGTTGGGGTTCACTGGTGCAATGATCTTCGCTGCAATGTTACTGCCGACGCTACCGATTTCGACATCGAATGAGGGTAAATCGCTGATGTACACACGGGCCATATCAGGCTTTTTAAAGTACATCACATCGCCCTCTTTCATGCTCTCGAGCTGGCTCAGTGCCATGTTGATGTGGCCCAGCAAAAACTGCATCTCAACGCTTGAGTCGTGCACCGCTGTTTCCAAATCGCTGCGCCACTGTTTATCGGACTCTTCATTGCCATCACCCGACTGCACGCGGCTGCGCAACAGGTCGCGGATGGGCTTGAGCGCCGCATAGGGGTAGACCAGATCGATGAAGCCCTTACCCTGCGCGGTTGGCTCGGCGTCAAAACGGCTCAAGATGACCAGGTCATTCTCATCCGCAATTTGCGCAAATTGGGGGTTGATCTCGGAGCTAACGTGCTCGAAATCAATGTCGTAAATGGGCGACCATGCATCTTTGAGCGATCGCATGAAAACATCCAAAATCATCTTGATGATGCGCGTCTCGGTGGGCGTGAACATGCGTCCTTGGGGCAACTCCCCCACACCTCTACCGAAGCCACCAAAGAAACTGTCTAATGAGCTGAACACCACCGTGGGCTCAATCACCACCATGGTGTACCCCCGTAGCGGATTGGCCCGAATAATGTTGACAGACAACGGCGCTTTGAGCATCTTCAGGTAATCGCTGAAGCGCAGTATTTGGACCCGCGTTGGGTTGATCCGCGGGCTGGTGCGCAAGACTTCCAGCAAGCCCAAACGGAACTGGCGAATGAAGCGCTCGTTGATCATGTCGATCGACGAGATGTTCACACCCAGGCTGCTGTCTTCACTGGCCAGATCGTGCTTGCGCACTTTGGCACCGGTATTGAAGCCCGTGTCCACCTCGATCGAGCCGCTATCCAGGCCTGCGGCCAGGGCGTCTAACTCTTCGGGTGATAGGAGCGGTTGATCAGCCATGACTCATTCTTTCAGGTTGCGCCTTACTGCACCACAAAATTGGTGAAGTACACCTCTTCAATGCCACCAAAGTCTTCATATTTCTCGAGCACGGCGTTCATCTCTGCCTTGAGGTTAGCGGCCAACTCGCGACGGAAATTGGGTTTCAACAAATCAGCTTCCGTGACCTGACGCATGAGATCGAGCACCGCGTTGCGCAGGGCAAACTCGTGCTTGGTCACATTTTCGAACACGCGCTGGTCAAAGTTGGTCATGACAGCCAATTGCAGCTGCATGACTTTGCGTGAGTTGGTCAGGTTGGCGAGAAACTCACGTTCGATTTCCATGTAGTGGTATTCGAATCGGGTCAGTTCCGGGCTGTCCTTGGTCACGCGCTTGGGCTCTGCCTTGGTGGGGTCTGCTGCGTCGGCGGCGGCGGCCTCCAGCGCTGCGACTTTCTCCTCAGCGGCCTTTTCATCCTGCTTGTCGAAGAAACCGGTGAAGAACAAGGTGCCGAACACGGCGCCCACCAGCAAGACGAGGACGAGGACAACGATCAAGAGAATCTTGACCAATCCGCCGCCTTTTTTACCGCCTTCTTCTTCTTCAATTTCATCAGCCATGTGTTTACCCTACTTTCTTTGAATGTCGCCGATCAACTGGTTACACCAGGATGTTCAGCGTGCCATCGTCCCGTCTATTTTCGCTTACTGCCGCGTTTTCGCGCCCATCTGTTTCAGAATCCCCAGCCTGCATCGCCGCTTTTAGGGGCGTGCCGCTGGGTTGCGGTGTCGACTTTCCGTGCCCGGACTGACTTGCACCCGCGTCTACCGAGACTCTAGCAATATCCGTTCCAGCTTGTGCCAAGTTGTCTCTTAAACGCTGCGCGCCATCCTGTAGCAGATCGCGTGTGACGGGGTTCGCAGATACGAATCGGGCCTCTAGTTCGCCGTTGTGCATGCGCAAGTCGACGTCGATGCGTCCCAAACTGGCGGGCTTCAGGGTCAATTGCATGGTCCATTGCCCCTTGGCAATTTGCCCCTGAATGCGGGCGCCCAAAGCGTCCACCAGTCGCTGTGAGATGGACTCATACAACGCGCTGCGCTGACTCGCAGTGCTACCCAGTGGTTCACTGGGTAGGGCGACGCCAGTCGGATTGGCCGCGCGCGGCACCAGCAACCCCGTGCGTTCCAGCCCCAAGGCATCCAATGCGCCCGGTTTGCTGCCGGGCAGGAATGGTCGTAAGTCCTCATCGGTCAGACCCGCCACAACCAGGGTCTGAGCGACCAAGGCTTGGGGATCCAGCAACAAAGCGCTGGCGCCGTTGGTCGCGGTCGGTAGTTGTGCGCCTGTCGCGAGTGCACGCGCGTCCATGATTTGGCCCAGCAATTGCGCGGTTGACTGTTGGCCACCCGCAGCACCCGCGCGCAATAACACCAGCGGGTCAAGCGTTTCGCCGGAGGTTGCGATGTCACCCTCGGTCGTCGCGCTAGGGGATACGCCCCCGACCAGTACCTTGAGCGCCTGCGGGCTCAGGCCTTGCGCTTGGGCAAAGGCCAACAGGCTGGCCGCATCAGGTCCTTGTGTGGGCGCGATGATCTGCATGCCACCCGCCAACGGGACTGCCTGCAAGTCGCCCGCCAACTGCGGTCGACCTGCGCCCAATAGCCAAGTGGCCGCTCCGAGCGCCACGGTATCGGCTAACGCCAATGGGGCGGCCTGAGCCGAGGGGTTAGTTTCCACAAGGACGTCGGTCTGCGGCGAGGGGTTGGTCTCCACAAAGGCATCGGCCACCGCCATGCGGGGATCTGATGACGTTTCAGGCGCGTCCAAAGCAGTGTCAGGCCCCAACTCGCCCACTGCGGGTTTTACAGTCCCGGATGCAGGCGTGCGTTCGGCTATGGACTGGGTAGCGTCCCGCCCTGACGCCGCTTCCGTCTCGCCAGCCTGCGCAGGCTCGTCAGAGGCGGTGTTCAGTTTGGCGTTCGAAGGCGTGTCCCGGTCGGAACGGGCTTCCGCGTCGGTCTGCTTGGTAGCGGCCTGAACCGGCTCCGGTCGAGAGGCTGCCGATCGCTCTTGCGTTTCAACTGGGACTTCCACCCGTTCAGGGGCGCCCCTAGTTGGTGGGGCGGCAAGCTTTTGCCTGTGGTTAACGGCGGCCACCCGCTCAAACAGCTGGCCAAAGTTGCCATGACTGCTGGGCCGGTCACGCAGGGCGGTGCCCGCTGGTGGGCGGCTGTCTAGCAGCGTTGAGACGGTCATCGCCTCTGGGGCGGTGCTGAAAGTCGTGTTTGATGACATGTGTCGCTCGGTGCGGTTCGGGATAAAAACGGGCGCCGTCTAGAACGCCTCCCCGAAGGCTTAGCAAGAATCGTGACCGGAAGGTTCTTGCCGCTGCGGCGCAAACGTCGGGAATCAGGCGACATCCCGTGGCACGTCCCTTGCTTAACCCTCCATGCACGGTGCAAATAGTCTTGAATTTGCAACCAAAGCATTAACTTTGAATGGTTTTAACGCATGAGCACACTTAGCCTGTCAACGATTCGACAAAATTTGTCGGCCTTTGACCTCGCCGGTCTGGGAATTCCCACGCTCGTGCTGCTGATCATGGCGATGCTGGTGCTGCCGCTGCACCCGCTGCTGTTGGATATTCTGTTCACCTTCAACATCGTGGTGGCACTGGTGATCGTGATGATCTCCATCGGCACCCGTAAACCGCTGGAATTTTCATCGTTCCCCACCGTTTTGTTGTTCGCGACGATGTTGCGGTTGGCGTTGAACGTGGCATCGACCCGCGTCATCTTGGTCAACGGGCACGAGGGCTCGACCGCTGCGGGCGAGGTCATCGCGGCCTTTGGTGAGTTCGTGATCGGTGGCAACTATTTAGTCGGTTTCATCATTTTCGGCATCCTCATGATCATCAACTTCATTGTGGTGACCAAGGGTGCCGGTCGCGTATCAGAAGTCAACGCCCGATTCACATTGGATGCCATGCCCGGTAAGCAGATGGCGATTGACGCCGACCTGAATGCCGGCGTGATTGACCAAGACGATGCAAAGAAGCGACGCGAAGAGTTGAGCCAAGAGGCAGACTTTTTCGGCTCCATGGACGGTGCGTCAAAATTTGTCAGTGGCGACGCCGTAGCCGGCTTGTTGATTTTGATCATCAACATCGTTGGTGGTCTTGCAATCGGGTTATCGCAACATGACTTGTCCTTCTCTGAGGCGGGACGTATTTATGTATTGCTGACCATTGGCGATGGCTTGGTCGCACAAATCCCCTCTTTGTTCTTGTCACTGGCGACCGCCATCATCGTGACGCGTGTGACGACCTCGCAGTCCATGACGGAGCAAACGAAAACGCAGCTCTCTAATCCGACGGCGCTGTTTATCGCCTCTGGCATCATGACCTTATTGGGTTTGGTACCTGGCATGCCACACATGGTTTTCCTCACGCTGGCTGGGCTGACCGCCGGTATCGGCTACATGGTGGTCCGCCGTCAAACCATTGATGAAATCGAAGCGGCCGCACCACCACCCGAGGCTGCTGACAGCGGCGCGCCGAAAGAGTTGGATTGGGATGACGTCGACCAAGTGGACCTGATTGGTTTGGAAATTGGGTATGGTCTGATTCCCCTGGTGAACCCGGAAACCGGTGGTCAATTGATGCCACGCGTCAAAGGGGTCCGCAAGAAACTGTCCGCTGAACTGGGCTTCTTGGTTCAACCGGTGCGCATTCGTGATGCACTGAATCTGCCTCCCGACACCTATCACATCACCATGAATGGCGTGATGCGCGGCAAGGGTGAGGTCAAAGTGGGCAAAGAGTTGGCGATCAATCCCGGACAGGTTTACGGCAAGATCGAGGGCATTGACACCAAAGAGCCCGCTTTCGGTTTGGATGCGGTGTGGATTGATCCGGCACAACGCGACACCGCACGCACGCTGGGTTATACGGTTGTCGATGCGAGTACCGCCATTGCAACACACCTGAACAAAGTGCTGCGTGACAACGCCGCCGAGTTGCTGAGCCACGATGAGGCACAGCAGTTACTGGATAAGTTAGCGTCCAAGTACCCCAAGTTGGTCGAAGATTTGGTGCCTGGCAAGCTGTCATTGGGTGTACTGACCCGCACCATGCAAAACCTGCTGGTCGAGGGCGTATCGATTCGCGACATGCGCACGATCGTGGAGTCCCTGACGGATGCAGCGACGCGTACGCAAGACCCCGAACAACTCACCACGCTGATTCGCCCGAAATTGGGCCGCATGATTGTGCAGTCATTGGTTGACGATGCAGAGAGCCTCTCGGTCATGACACTTGACCCCTCGCTGGAACAACTGTTGCACAACGTATTGCAACAAAACCAAGGGTCTGGGATGGTGTTGGAGCCGGGTTTGGCAGAGAGCCTTTTCAGCGCCTTGCGCCAGGGCACCCGCGAGGTTGAGGAAAAAGGTCATGCCGCCGTACTGGTGGTGTCCCCCAGTATTCGCGCGTGGCTGTCGAAAGCGGCACGCCACCGTGTGGCTGACTTGACGGTGCTGTCCTACAGCGAGATTCCGGACGACCAAGGGGTCAATGTGATCCACACCGTTCAAGCACAAACAAAAACGGCTTAAAGCCCCCATTTATCTAACGCGATAACGAGACGACCATGGAAATTCAACGCATTTTGGCACGCGACACCAAGACCGCGACCGACAAGGCCATCGCCCAGTTCGGTCCGGACGTCTTGATCATTTCGAATAACCGCGTGAATGGACAGACCGAATTACTCGTCGCCGCGGATATCACGCTGGATGACGACTTCGACACCCAGCCTCAAACAGAACCTGACGCCAAGCTGCCGCGTAAACCCAAGAATGGACGCGCGCAGGTTCATCAGGCGGATAGCGTGCAAGCGCAGATGGCGAAGTCACTGAATTCATTTGAAGCAGCGTTTGAAGAGACGATGCTCCAGCGCCAACAGGCACGACTGGCAGGCAAGAAACCAACGCAAACGATGCAGTCGGTTGAGCGCAGCAAGCAACAGGCGCCCTTGTTGAAACCGGTCGAGGATGCACGCCCCAAACTCACCCAAGCAGAAACCGGTCAACCCGCCGTGGCCCCCACGCCCGCCACACGCCAAGAGCCCAATGTCGACTTCATGGCGCTTCAAGCTGAGCGTGACGCGGCACGCAGTCGCGAAATCGTGGACTTGGTGCGCGACGAGATCGCGGCCTTGCGCCGTGAGTTTTCAATTACACAACGCATGAATCCCTGGCAGGATGCGCTACCCATCGCACCCGCAGTCAAACCGCTGATTGCAGCGCTCGGCGAGGCGGGCGTGCCAGCGGGCCTTCGAGGTCTGCTGATCGACCGAATTCGGGAAACTCAGGATCTAGAAGAAGCCATCGTTGCCCTCAGCAGTCACCTGCTGGAGACACTGCCCAAGTCCGGCGTCGACATGCCGGAACAAGGCGTTCACGTGATTTGTGGCCCGACGGGCGTGGGCAAATCCCTGATGGCGGCGCGCCTGGCGCAAGCGGGCGCCTTGGCGCACGGTACCCATAACGTCGCCGTGGTGAGTTTCGCGGACAACCGACCCGGCGCCTGGAGTCAAATGCAGATGTTGGCGGCCCAAACGGGCGTTGAATGCTTCCGCGCCCACGATGCCAGCGGTTTAGCACTGCTGGCTGACGAACTGGCGAACCGTAAATTGCTGGTCGTCGATACGGCCGGTGTGCAATTTGAACGCACCACGGCCCACGTGCACCAAGTGCTGCCCAAAGCGTCCTTACATGCCGTCATCGCCGCCGACGCCTCAAGCGTCACGATTCGCCGTGTTCGGGAAGCGTTCCGCTGGACCTCTTTAATGGTGAGTAAATTAGACGAAGCGACACAACCATGGCCGTTAATTCAGGCCTTGTGCGACAGCCCCCTCCCCGTCTCCATGATGAGCCCCAGCGAGCGCCTCAGCGAGGCCGTCTTGCCCTATGCGGCAAGCCAGATTGTCACGCAAGCATTGACCCATCTTCAGATCGGAAAAGAGCTTGAGCCCTTATCAAAAGGCGTTAGCATTGAGGATCGTTCGTTCGGTGCTGCCACGCTGACGCCGCAGGCGCAACCCGCGCCGCCGGTTGATGTACAAAGTATGACCGCACAGATTCTGCAACTCCGCGCTGCCCAAGAAAGAAATCTGAATGGCTAACACTCACTGCCCCCGCGTCATCGGCGTTGCCAGCGGCAAAGGCGGGGTCGGCAAAACAACCGTCTCTGTTAACCTGGCTGCTGCATTGGCAGCCAGCGGACAGCGCGTTGCCTTGCTGGATGCCGACATGGGTTTGGCGAATGCACAGATTGCGCTGGGAAGTCGAAGCCCGCTCAACATCAGCCACGTGCTGTCAGGCGAGCGATCGCTGCGCGAGGTGTGGGTGAAGACCAGCGCGGGTGTGATGCTCATCCCGGGGGCATCGGGCCGACGGGATCTGGCAGCAATTGGTGAGGGCGAGATCTCCACCGTCATCCAGTCGGTCGATGACATCGTGGACGATATTGACGTGCTGGTGGTTGATGTGGCCGCGGGTATATCGCCGTCGGTGATGTCAATTTTGTCTGCCTGCCATTACCGTTTAATTGTTTTGCGTGACGAACCCTCTAGCATTGCTGATGCGTACGGCACGATCAAAGTGATGACCACCGAGCTGGGCCTAGACGAGGTGTACTTGGTCCCCAATATGGTGCCCTCTCAGGGCAGCGGTTGGCAGTTGTTCAAGCGTATGAACGATGTGTGTACGCGCTTCCTCGGACTGTCGGTGAATTACCTCACCTCCATCGAAGCTGACGAGCTCATCATGGATGGTTTGCGCAAGCACCAATCCGTGTTAACTTTTGCGCCGGGCTCATCCGGCGCCAGAGATTTCCGCCGACTGGGGGAATTGGTATTGGACTTGCCCGCTTTAACGGACGTGCAGGGTCAGCGGCAGTTTTTCTTTGAACGGCTTCTAGAAGTCACGCAGGAAGGCTAGGACATGGCAGTCGCTGTTGATCTCTACGAATCGGTGCAAGGCAGGGGTCGTGATGACCTCGTGATTGCCCACATGGGTATGGTCAAACGGGTGGCATTGCACCTCAAGGCCCGATTGCCGCCTTTCATGGAGGTGGACGAGCTGGTCCAGGTGGGTATGCTTGGCTTGATCGAAGCGGCGCGCGGGTTCGATGCGTCGAAGGGCATTGGGTTTGAAAACTACGCCCACAGCCGCGTGCGGGGCGCCATCATTGACGAGGTACGGCGCCTATCTGCGCTACCGCGTTCTGCCGTCAGTTTTAACAAGAGCCACAGTGCAGCGACACAAAGCCTAGCCGCAGAGCTGGGCCGTACGCCGACGCAGGCGGAGATGGCTGCGCACATGGGCATGGACGACGATGCTTTTCAAAAAGAGCGCGGTCACGCCAAGCGGTTCGAAACCTATTCAATGGAAGTTGTGAGCGACGAGGTCATGAACATGGCCGATGACAGCCACCGCCAACCGGACGCCATCGTTGAGCACGCCGAGTTCATGGGGGCTGTTACAGCCGCCATCGAGGGTTTGCCCGAGCGCGAGCAGCTGATCATGCAGCTGTACTACGTCGAGGAACTGAACCTGAAGGAGATCGGCGAAGTCTTGGAGGTGAGTGAATCACGGGTCAGTCAACTACTCACCGCCACCGTGAAAAAATTACGCGGCTCGCTTAACATTACTGTTGAGAAGTGAGCCTTCCTCGATAGCCAGGCTTCAGTTTGTTCTGGTGCCGTCGATACCGTACTTGATATGTTGCCAATTTTTAACACTGCTAGCCCCGCCCTTCTGAAGAAGAATGCGAAAGAGCTGTTCGACCAGGTATCGCAGCTGGAGTCGGACTCACGCGCAACGCGCTCGGCGCGGGCGCGGGCGGGCGTTATGGCGCGTGCCTTCATCGATAAAACGTTCATCGACGGTGCCGAGAAAACGGCCCATTTTCAAGACGTCGCCATGGCATGTCTCGCTCAAGGACAACCCATCCCAGACGAACCTGTCGCCAGCGTCTTTCAGCAGGTCGAGACAGCAGCTGGGAAAATGGTTTGGGTTTATTTGCCAGAGGAGTATGCGCAATCGGCCTTTTACCTTGGCGGCCGCTACCAGCGGATGGACGTGACGGCGCAGCAAGCGATTGATGGCACACAGAATCTGCTGGATCAGATTTGCCGTTACGAGTTTAAGCTAGACGACCCCCTAATGGCACTGCAGTTTCTGCGTGACGAGCTCGCGGAGGAAAGCGGTGATGAAGGGGGTGAAGGCGCTGACGCGCCCGAGGATCCGCCATCTTGAGTGCCATGGACGCCATTTTTCTCGCCATACTCGCGATTGTGGTTTTGGGAATCATCGTGGTTCTCATCTACCTGCTCGACAAGGTCAATCGCCTGGAAGGCGCGTCCGCGCTGAGCGCGATATCCGAAGTCGTGACGGGAGCCCAGGCGGCAGGAGCTGACAATGGCTTGAATGGTTTATCAGGCAAGGCTCTATGGGATGCGGTTTGCGGCAAAGGCGCGGGGGCCAACCTGGATGGCGACGGCTTGGCTTCGCTGCGCCAGCGCTATCAGCCGATCTTGCACAAACATATCCTGACGGTTGTCGAAAACGGCGCCAAGGATGCGCAGGCGGGTACGAGCACCAATCCGACACCAGACCTGGAAATCGCGACGCTGCGGGCCAAGGTCGAGTCCTGGTTGCCACCGCAACATGTGAAGGCAATCTACACGGCGGGTTATGAGGCGGCGTCCAACCCGGAGGATATTCCACGGCTCGCTCAATCCTTGGATGAGACCTGCGCGACGCTCTACGCACGAGCCGAAATAGAGTTGCCCCCCACGCCCTACTCTGGTTTGGTTTTCGGTGCGACACCCGCACGCGCCGAGGGCGCAGAAGGCGCGGCAGATGACACCGGTATGGCGGACGCGTCCGACACCGATGCCACCGCGGATGACGACTTCGATATCAAACCCGTCAAGCGTAATTAACGCGGTTGGGTCTAAAGTTTTTCGGGTTCTCGCCGATTCCATTTATGTCCAGGGTTGCTGGATGTGAATGGAGTAAACGACAATGCGAATCAACCAGAAAGCTTTAGAGAGTTACGGTGCCGTCAAGGTGGTAACCGGCGTTTCAGGCGCCAATAGCGTGCAGTTGATCCAAATGCTCTTTGATGGCTTCCTTGAGAGCTTGTCAACGGCCAAAGGCCACATCCAGCACAAAGACATCACCGAGAAGAGCAAGGCGCTCACTCGCGCCGGCCGTATTGTTCTGGGCTTACAAAACGCCCTCGACTTCGAAAAAGGCGGCGATCTCGCTAAGAACCTCAATGAGCTGTACATGTACGTTACTCGCCGCTTGTTGCACGCCAACATCCACAATGATCTGGCGGCTATTGACGAGGTCTACGGCTTGATGAACGACATTCGCCAAGCTTGGGAAACCGTACCCGCGCTGGTGCCCCCAACCACCCTAGAGCGTCCCGTTTACGCCAATTAAGGCCGGGGCACAGTCGGTCTCCCCAACAAAAAAGGAAGCCTCGGCTTCCTTTTTTTATTCGGCGTAGGCCACTTCTACCCTGCCCTTGAGCTTGATTAGCAGCGGGTTACCTTTGCGGTCGAGTGTCTTACCTGCAGGGACCTTGATCCAACCCTCGCTGATGCAATATTCAGAGACATCCCAGCGCTGCTTGCCGTTGAAGGTGACCGCGATATCCCACTCAAACACCGCGGGCACGTAAAAGGGGCTGTTTGGCTCTATCGAGAGGTGGTCGGGTAACGCGGGGCGTTCGTTGGTAGCAGTCATAAGCGATCCTTGTCGGCGGTGGTATCGGCCACATTGTATAGGCGCAAAAAAGCCCACCAAGGTGGGCTTTTTTACCAACTGTGTTGGTTGCGCGGGCAAGATTTGAACTTGCGACCTTTGGGTTATGAGCCCAACGAGCTACCAGGCTGCTCCACCGCGCGTCAAGCTGTGTAGTGTAACAGGTTTACTCGGCAGAATCGTCGGCTGCAGCGTTTTCTTCGGGTGCGCGATCGACCAATTCAACCAATGCCATGGGCGCGTTATCGCCAGCACGGAAACCCATCTTCAGAATGCGTGTGTAACCACCAGGACGGTTAGCAAAGCGGGGGCCCAACTCGTCAAACAACTTCACAACCACATCGCGGTCACGCAGGCGGTTGAAAGCCAAGCGACGGTTCGCAACCGTAGCGGTCTTCGCCAATGTGATCATGGGCTCGACCACGCGGCGCAATTCCTTGGCTTTGGGGACGGTGGTTTTGATGGTCTCGTGCGTGAGCAATGAGTTCATCATGTTACGCAGCATCGCCAAACGGTGGCTGCTGGTGCGATTGAGTTTACGTAATCCGTGTCCGTGACGCATGATATGTTTCCTTTGCGTTTATGTTTCCTTGAGCCGTATCAGGTACTCAAGTCTTTCTTTTCCCACCGCCAAACCAATGAATTAGCGGCAGGGCAGATGCTTAAAAATCAGTGTTTATCCAAACCAGCTGGTGGCCAGTTGTCGAGCTTCATACCCAAATTCAGACCACGAGAAGCCAAGACTTCCTTGATCTCATTGAGTGATTTACGACCCAAGTTCGGTGTCTTGAGCAATTCGTTTTCTGTGCGCTGAATCAAGTCACCGATGTAGTAAATGTTTTCGGCCTTGAGGCAGTTGGCAGAACGAACGGTCAACTCAAGCTCATCAACTGGACGTAACAAGATGGGGTCGAATGAAGCGCCACTGCTGTCGCCACCAATCAAGCCACCTTCGCTGCCACCAGCGCCGCCGTCAAGTTGTGCAAATGAAGACAACTGATCCATCAGGATCTTGGCCGATGAGCGAACCGCCTCTTCAGGGCCAATGGAGCCGTTGGTTTCGATTTCGAGAACCAACTTATCCAAGTCAGTGCGCTGCTCGACACGAGCGCTTTCGACCACATAGCTCACGCGGCGAACGGGTGAAAATGACGCGTCCAAAACAATGCGGCCAATTGAACGCAATTGGTCGTCATTACGGCGCATCGTGCCCGCGACATAGCCACGACCTTTTTCGACCTTGATCTGCATGTCCAGTTTTGCATTCGGACCCAGCGTCGCGATCACGTGATCGGGGTTGATGATGGTCACATCATGCGGTGTCTGGATGTCAGCAGCGGTAATCACGCCCTGGCCATCCTTACGCAGGCTTAATGTCACCTCATCGCGGCTCTCAAGCTTGAAAACAACGCCCTTGAGGTTCAAGAGGAGGTTGACCACGTCCTCTTGCACACCATCAATGGTGGAATACTCGTGGACCACACCAGCGATCGTCACTTCGGTTGGCGCATGACCAACCATAGATGACAACAAGATACGACGCAAAGCGTTGCCCAAAGTGTGGCCATAGCCACGCTCGAAGGGCTCAAGTGTGACTTTGGCGCGGTTAGGGCCAGATGCCTCGACTTGAATGGACTTGGGTTTTAGCAGTTGATTTAGCATGTACTTCTTTCAATACCCTCGGCTCGTTACACCGATAAGGCCGACGAAGAGCGTCCCACGCCACCTTTGGCGGACGTGGGGACTAGAGAGCTGATTAACGTGAATACAATTCCACGATCAGTGATTCGTTCACATCGCCTGCGAACTCGTCACGGTCAGGCACCTTCTTGAAGACGCCTTCGGTTTTGTCCTTTGCCACGTCAACCCAAGCAGGGAAACCAGCAGCAGAGGCCAACTCGAGGGCTTCCAAAATACGGGTCTGCTTCTTTGACTTTTCGCGTACCGCGATCACGTCTGAGGGCTTGACTAGGTAAGAGGGGATGTTGACAGACTGACCATTCACGGTCATTGCCTTGTGTGAAACCAGCTGGCGAGCCTCAGCACGCGTTGAGGCGAAACCCATACGGAACACGACGTTGTCCAAACGTGACTCGAGCAAGCTCAAGAGGTTTGAACCGGTGTTGCCACGGCGGCGGTCTGCTTCAGCGAAGTAACGGCGGAACTGACGCTCCAAAACGCCGTACATACGCTTCACTTTTTGTTTTTCTCGCAACTGCAAGCCATAGTCAGAGGTACGCTGACCAGATGTGCGGCCGTGTTGGCCGGGCTTGGAGTCAAATTTAGCCTTGTCTGCGATTGAGCGGCGTGAGCTCTTCAACAGCAGGTCGGTGCCTTCACGGCGGGAAAGTTTGGCCTTAGGGCCGAGGTAACGTGCCACAGTATTTTCCTAGGTTATCTGCT
>OBMK010000843.1_pt1 | contig 28382 bp, 11 predicted proteins | sample 1539081 | NCBI WGS metagenome assembly OBMK01 (sample SAMEA3355528, study PRJEB22509) | marine metagenome | biome: marine; feature: river plume; material: water | place: USA | collected 2010-08-07 | depth 0.5 m | reverse complement strand
TGGTATTGCCATGATATATGTTTTTATAATACAAAAATATGAATATTCCCAGACTTATCTAAGTATCGTTATAAATTAAAATAATTAAATATGTTAAACAGTTCTAACTTTTTTTGTTAGAATATTTTATACTGGAAAACAAAACCATATCCCACAGTACTATTAACTTGTGCATACACTCTAGCACCCAGAGTTATTTTTTTAAGCTGTACATCTGTTTGAAAATATAGAATAGGATCAACTAAAGATGCCTGAAAAGTTTGAACACCTACAAAACCGTTAAATTTGATAGGTTGTTTCTTGTTTATTATGTCTTCTTGTATAGATATGAAGTCATTTTTAGTAGATATAATACTATCTTTTAATCTTATTCGATGTAAAAGAGTAAGTTCTTTCTGTTCAAATAAAGATAATCTATCTTCCAACTTTTCTGTTATAAGTTTAAGACTATCGTATTGGATTAAATCCTTTATTACCTGTTTAGCTTGACTCTCAGTTAGTGTTACTACTGGAGGTCTCAGAGTATCTTTCTGTGAAAAACTCTTGAAGGTCACTAATAGGCATATTATCAACCATTTTAATTTGTACATATTCTTTCTCTTTGATGGTTCTTATTTTCTCCACCACTTTAGTATCTAAGGTACTAAAACTATCTACAAGAATTCGCATACGTTCATCTTGTCTTTCGTAGATTTTAATTTTTAAGTCTAGTTCTTTCAACTTTACTTTGTACTGTGTTATAGCTATATCTGATTGACATTGCATTATTACTAATACTATAATAATTAGAAGAGAGAACCACTGCTTTTTAAAAAACTCAATTATGTTAATTATTAATATCATTTTTTAAAATGTTCTATTATGTCTTTATATTCATCTTCTACTATAAAACTTGGACATGCTTTGTTTGAAAATTCATTATGTCCATGTAGAGTTGCACCATCATAAGAACACATTAGCATTCTAATTAGTACATCAAGAGAAACTTCCTGTGCTGTTGTTCTAGTATCCTCAGCATCCCACTTTCCTTTCTTGTTTTTTACATTAGATACTCCTCCAATATAACAAATCCCAATTGAATTTTTATTATGGCCTCTAACATGAGCACCTGGAATTTTTAAATCTCTTCCTATGTGTATACTTCCGTCAAGATAAATTACATAGTGATAACCGATGTCTCTCCAACCTCTGCCTTCAACATGCCATCTTCTAATTTCATCAACGTCAAAGTGTTTACCTTTAGGTGTTGCTGAACAATGTAGAATAATTTTATCAATCTTTCTCACTATTTTTTTAATTTAAAGAGCCTTTCAACAATATCACTTACACCTTGAATTGATATATAAGCCGTAGCAACTATCACCCAATCAGTAGAAGTTAATACACTTGAGAACAATCCAAAAGAAGCTACAACAAAAACTGTAAGTTTTCTGCTAATCCATTTCTTTAATAAGTTATCTAATTTTTCTTTAGTGCTCATATCATTTTGTTATATAAGTTAATAAAATATTGTATAATTACTGCTCCTGCGGTAACAAGTCCAACAGTCCAAGAAAATTTCTTCTTAAACTCTTCTTGTTTTTTAACTTGTGACTCTAGAAGCTCTATTTTTTGTTTTAGTTCATCAATGTCATTAACAAATCCACCTGTTTTAGTTAGTGAGTTTCCTAATATAGCATCGACCACTTGTGTTAATTTTGCGTCAATAGAGTTCATCTTTTCCTCCATCTCGTCTAGACGATGATCCATATTTTTTAATTCTTGTTTTACCTGTGTTTGATATGAGGTGGGATTGGCCATGTGTTTTGTTATATATAATGAAGATACCACTGTACACTTAACCAAGAAGATCATGGTTTTAGGCTAGTGTCAGTGGGTAAATAGTTCTTTAACTGTAGAGTAAAGCAAATATAGATAAAGTTTTAAGAATATCAAAACTGTCATTCAAATTATTTACATAATATAGCATAAACTTTTAATTTATTTTACTAACTTTGTTTACAAATATAAAATCTTATGAAAGTAGATAAAGCCTTTGTACTTTATGCTAATGAGGCATATCATGATGTTGTATCAATGGCAGTAAAAAGTATAAACAATGTTAGTGATATACCTGTTATTGTATACATGATGAACTCTACTGTATCTGTAAGTGGTGCAGATATGACAATACCCTGGAGCCTAAATAGTGTAAATACTTCAAAAAAAGACTACATTGATAGAAGTGATCCTAACATATACAAGCTTCTTATACAAAGGCCAGCAATTATATTAGATGCTTTAGATAAATATGCAGACACTGTAGCATATATAGACTCTGATACGGTGGTAACTAAAAACATAAACAAAATATTTGATCACTACCCTGATGGTTGTGAACATCCTTACTTTGTAGAAGGTATATATGATTACCTGTTTATAAACGGACGTGGTGGTGTAGAAACTAGAGATGAATTACATCTTAGTTTAGAGTATCCAGCATGTGATCTATTTGATGTAGATCAATCGGTTAGAAGCAAGTATAGACAAACAGGATACTTTGTAGCAGGACAGCAATCAAAAGACTTTATAAGTGAGTGGTCATGGATGTGTAACCACCCAAAAGTTATAGCTAATCACCAGTTATATGCACCGTACCATGAAGAAACAATAGCAAATGTACTATTATGGAAGTATAATATACATGAAGGACTTCCTATAATGTATATAAACTATACAAATGATGTAGATCTAATGACACTAGAATTCACTGGTAGTATCAATCATACATCAGAGTGGGTAGCAGTTCCTGCAAAAGAAGAGCACCTTATGGCACTACATGGGGAGAAAAATACAATCCTAATGCAAGATATGATAAATAAAGTTTCTACAAAAGTATTGTTTCTAGCACCTCATCTTTCTACAGGTGGTATGCCTGAGTTTCTTTTGAAAAGAATAAAAGCTCTTAAAGGTTTTGATATATATGTAGTGGAGTGGGCCAACTACAGTGATCATTTTGTTGTACAAAAGAACCAGATAAAAAACCTTGTATCAAACTTCTACACATTAGGTGAAGATAAAACAGAACTACTAAAGATTATAAAGTACAACGATATTGATATTGTACATATAGATGAGATGAGTGAACATTTAGGAGATGGTTCAGAAGAAGTGCTACCCCTCCTATATAATAAAGACAGGTCATGGAAGATAATAGAAACTTGTCATAACATCTCTTTCAGACCTGATAGAGATAAGAGGTATCACCCAGACGCATATGCATTCTGTACACCCTATCACCTAGAGACATTTAAAAACATGCCTTCTCACAGAGAAGTTCTAGAGTTTCCAGTAGACGCAGTAATACACGACTGGCAGAGTAAGATGAATGCTAAGTATGACTTAGAGTTAGATATAAATAAGCAACACGTAGTTAACATAGGACTGTGGACTAAAGGTAAGAACCAGGGAGAAGGTATAGCTCTTGCAAAAAAACTACCACATGTAGAGTTTCATTTTGTTGGTAACCAAGCTGGTAACTTTCAAGACTATTGGGAACCATTAATGGTAGACTTACCAAGCAATGTCACTGTATGGGGAGAACGTAATGATGTAGATAAGTTCTTACTAGCTGCAGATGTATTTATGTTTAACTCTGTATGGGAATGCAACCCACTAGCACTAAGAGAGGCTATTTCATACGGCCTACCTATACTAGCACGTAACCTTGCACAATATAAAGATATGTTCACGCCTTACATAGAGGATCTAAACCCTATGAAGATGAAGAACCAACTTAAACGTTTACTAAGTGATCCTGTAAAATATAAGGTGCCTAAAGATAACACTAGTGTAGTGTTTGGAGAAAAGCACTCTAAGTTTTATAAAGATGTACTAAATCTAGAGGTTGATAACCGTGATTACCAAATAAATCAAAGCTTTATAGAAAAGCCAAGAATAGAAATTACAGGTACATCTGAAAGCGAATTCACTGTTCATGTGTATGATGAACAAGAGCTTATATATGACAATGTCATGAAAGTTAACCACTGGTCAACTCTTGATAGACAGTACTATACAAAGTGGAAAACTGTTGTGTTAAAAGACGGTGTAGAGGTGTATAATGAAACATTAAACTTAGAAGATAAGCGTGTGTACATAGCCTTTGACAGTAGCTCCTTAGGAGATTCTATTGCTTGGATACCTTATGTGTTAGAGTTTCAGAACAAGCACAATTGTACGGTGATTGTCAGTACATTTAAGAACTTCTTATTTGAAGAGGTGTATCCTGAGCTTGAGTTTGTAAATCCTGGTTCAGAAGTACCTAACGTACATGCAATGTATAAGATAGGTTGGTTTTATGATAAAAATAGAGAGCCTAAGTTGCCAAATACAATTCCGTTACAAAAGGCCGCCTCCAATATTTTAGGATTGGAATATGATGAATTGTTTCCTAGAGTAAAAGAAGATTGGGGTAACGTTATAGAAGGACAAGAGTATGTCACTATAGCTACTAACTCTACAGCCGGTTGTAAGTTCTGGACAAGAGAAGGGTGGCAAGATGTTATAAACTTCTTACATGAAAAAGGTTATAAAGTAATTAATACATCTATAGAAGACAATGCTTTTGATAATTGTGAAAAGATATCAGATACATCTATTGAGTATACGATAGATTGCATAAGACAAAGTGCGTTCTTTATAGGACTTTCTAGTGGACTTAGTTGGTTAGCTTGGGCCATTGGTAAAGAAGTGGTAATGATTTCTAACTTTACAGAAGCTGATCATGAATTTACTTGTCATAGAGTTACAGATGAATCATTATGTCACGGTTGTTGGAACAATCCTAACCATAAATTTGACAAGGGAGACTGGGACTGGTGTCCTGAACATAAAAATACCCCTAGACATTTTGAATGCCATAGAGGTATAAAATCTGATAAGGTTATTGATATGATTAAATCTATTATTTAGTTTTTGTACAATACACAACTGTGCCTTTATTATTTGTAAAGCCTATTTTACCATTTTTGTCATCAACACAAATTGATACAACATAAAGATCTGTCTCTCTCATACCACATACATCAAACCATGCTATTGTTGCATCACTTCCAGCGTTACCTTGAGGTCCTCTAGCTCCTGTATCCCCTTTACCACCAGTAGCACCTGTATTACCAGTTGCACCTTGTATACCTTGTATACCCTGTGAACCTGTAGATCCAGTTGCACCTCTAGCACCGTTGACACCACTTGTACCACTAGTACCATTGCTACCTGGAGAACCAGTACTACCTGTGTTACCTTTAGCTCCGTTTACACCTGAGGTACCGTTAGCACCTGCTGAACCTGTGGCCCCTGTAAGTCCTTTAGATCCTGTAGACCCTGTATCACCTTTAGCACCATTCACTCCACTTGTACCAGAGGTGCCTGACGTTCCATTAGCTCCAGCATTACCCTGAATACCTTGTGCACCTGTGGCACCTCTTGATCCAGTTGCACCTCTTGAACCATTTACTCCACTAGTTCCATTAGCACCAGCATTTCCTGTATTACCCTGAGCACCTGTTGAACCTGTTGCACCTTTAGCACCTGAAGTACCAGATGTACCATTTGCTCCGTTTGAACCAGCTGCACCAGTGTTTCCTTTTATACCTTGAATACCTTGCGCACCTGTTGCGCCTGTCGCTCCTGTAGGTCCTTGTATTCCTTGAATACCTTGAGCACCACTTGTTCCATTGGCCCCAGCATTTCCAGTAGGTCCTCGTAAACCTTGAGATCCTGTTGCACCTTTTGCACCATTCACACCACTTGTTCCATTTGCACCTGCAGCACCAGTGTCACCTTTTGCACCAGTTGATCCTTGAGCACCAGTGTCACCTTTAGGACCTTGAATACCTTGTATTCCCTGAGAACCTGTTGTACCTTTAGCTCCTGTTTCACCTTTGGCTCCACTAGTACCACTAGTACCATTGGCACCAGCTGCACCTGTTGAACCAGTGTTTCCTTTTACACCTTGATTACCCTGTGGGCCAGTTGGTCCTTGAGAGCCAGTATTTCCAGTATCTCCTTTAGGTCCTTGAATAGAACCACCACTTATCCAACCTTCATCATCTGTCCATAACCAAATAGAATCATTTGACTGAACAATGTAAGCATCACCATTAGTATTACCTGTAGAAGGTAGATTATTTTTAGTAGCCACTTCACCCTTCATGGTTATACCCCATCCAGCATCTCCTTGAGCACCTGTATTACCTTTTACTCCTTGTATACCTTGTGCACCAGTATCTCCTTTTACACCCTGAGCACCAGTGTTTCCTTTAGCGCCATTTACTCCACTTGTACCACTTGTTCCAGCATTACCAGTGTTTCCTTTAGCACCAGTTGTCCCTTGAATTCCTTGAACTCCTGTATCTCCTTTAACTCCTTGTATTCCTTGACTACCTGTATTTCCCTTAGCTCCACTTGTGCCACTAGTTCCGTTAACTCCAGCATTACCAGTATTACCTTGTATTCCTTGGCCACCTTGATCTCCCTTAGGACCTTGTCCACCAGTTGCACCTTGAAGTCCTCTAATTCCTTGTATACCTTGTGCTCCCTGAGCTCCAGTTAAACCAGTGTTACCTTGAATACCCTGTGCCCCTTGATCACCTTTTGGACCTTGCGCACCAGTGGCTCCTGTAGCTCCTTGAGAAGAAGCTTTTGTACAGTCTTTTCCAAATGCACAAACAGTCCATGTGTAAAGATCTTGTAAATCTTCCCTTATAGATTCTAAGTTATTTATAATCGGTACAAGATATTCAAACTTACCATTGTCTGAAACACTATCTATAATAGTTGAGTGAGCAGCAATATCTTCTGTCTCACTACTAGGTGTTCTCACTACACCATCATCATCCTTTCCTGGTCTAGTTCTTCCAGGATCATTCTTGTATAAAGGATGTGATAGTTGTATATCATTATTTAAATTACTTGCTGCCATGTTTATTTATTTTGTGTATATTCTATAATGAATGTTGCAGAACATCCATACATGTATCCTGTACTTCCAGAAGCTACATAAGCAAATTGAATTCTATCACCTTCACTAAACGTTGCTTGAGTGTCATCAAAGTTTCTTACTCCCATCATTCCGTTAGCCCCTCCATTTGTAACTGTCGGTGATAAACTAGAAACATTTGATCCATTTACGTAAACTCTAAATGATGCAAAACTTGTTGCTGTTGGTGTTCCTGTTATATTTTTTATTCTTATCTGTCTCACTCTTCCATCATAAGGTGCAACAAAATTGTTATAATATTGATTACCAATTGTTTCACTTAATGTTCCTGCAACAGGCATGTATATTACAGTTCCTGATTGCTGATTACTTGTGCTTGCATAGAATGTAGAAACTAATGTTTGTTTTTCCCAGCTCCACTCAGCAACATTTTGACCCTTAGATTTTAAGTTTTGACCTGCTGCACCATAAGAACCACCAGCATCTCTAATTCCTGAATCTTCAAGAAAGAGACTTCCTTTCCAAATGTGTAACATTTCCGTAGGGGTTCTATTAACACCTACATTAACACCATGTGTTAATGTTTGATTACCAGTATCCCATAAACTATATGCATTACTTCCACCCCAGTAACCATCAACATCACCAATTTCAATACTAGCACTACCATTTGTACCTCCTCCTGGTGAAGAATATATTGTACTAGATGTTCCTACCCCTCCAGTTTTAGCAACAGCAAACTCACCTCTAAAATAAGCATCTCCCATTACGTCAAGGGTAGCTATAGGTGTAACCTCATCTGTACCAATACCAACTCTCCCATTGTTATCAATAAACACTCGTGTTAGAGGTGATGCTCCAAGACCTGTAGTTGCTGTTCTAAGTTTTAAAATTCCACCACCTCCACTACCACTACCAGGTGCTTGAACAACAGTACCTATTATTTCAGAAGAAACATAAGAGGTGCTACTATCATCTTTACCTCCAAACATTAGAATTCCTAAATCTTGACCAGCTGATATAGTTGTGTCAGGATTGTGTAACAAAAGACCTCCAGGTTCTGAAGAATTTATACCACTAATTATTACATCTGGTGCATTAGTACCAGTAGCAATTGAACTAAAAGCTAGAGGTTCCACATTAATACCAAGCGTACCGTGTGTAGTGCCAGCCCTTTTAAGGTAAGTGTAACCATTCGTAGCATAAACATTGTTTTGTCTATTACCTATACCTCCCCCAAGAAAAATTCCTTGACCACTCTGAGCATATAGAAGCATATCACTATTATATGCTCCAATATAATTATTAGTAGTGTTACCTACATACACTATCTGAGCATACATTTCACCATTTACACTAAGTTCTACAGTGTTTCCAGCTGGTTGAGATGTGCCATTAATTACAACCCTGGCACTACTGTCCATATAGATTCCTCTATTACCACCTGTATATGCACTGAATGTACCAGTAACAGATTCTATATACATCTCATTAGCAATCCCATCAACATCTCCTAGTGAAAATTCTCCATCACTAGAATCAACTGTAAAAAGTCTATCACCAAGCAATCCATTTGTTACTTCAAAATCCTGACCAACTTGTGTTAATGAACCATTATCACTATTGTTTGAGTTACCTATAGTAGATGCACTAGTAAACTTAACTATTCTATTGTTAGTTCCTGAAACAGTTACAGAAGATCCACTAGAACCACTCGTACCTGTTGTACCAGATGTTCCTGCAGTACCACTTGTTCCTGTAGTACCGCTAGTTCCTGTTGTTCCAGAGGTGCCAGACGTTCCTGAAGAACCACTAGTACCACCTGTTCCATTAGCACCTGATGTGCCACTAGTTCCGCTAGTGCCACTAGTACCATCATCACCTGATGTTCCTGAAGAACCACTATTACCACTAGTTCCTGATGTCCCACTAGTTCCATCTCCACCATCTGCACCACTGGTGCCAGATGTACCACTAGTGCCAGTTGTTCCTGATGTACCATCATCACCTGATGTACCACTAGTTCCTGAGTTTCCACTAGTACCTGATGTACCAGAGGTGCCATCATCCCCACTGCTCCCAGAAGAGCCACTAGTTCCAGATGTTCCGCTTGTACCAGAGTTTCCACTGGTTCCAGAGGTGCCTGTTGTACCACTTGTTCCTGATGTACCATCTCCTCCATCATCACCACTTGTACCACTAGTACCACTGTTTCCAGATGTACCACTAGTTCCTGAAGTGCCAGATGTTCCATCATCTCCAGACGTACCTGATGTTCCTGAGTTTCCACTGGTTCCAGATGTACCACTTGTACCATCGTCACCACTTGAACCACTCGATCCTGATGTCCCACTTGTACCACTTGTTCCAGAATTACCTGAACTGCCAGACGTTCCAGCAGTACCAGACGTTCCACTAGTTCCAGTATTACCACTAGTACCACTAGTTCCTGAAGTTCCATCATCTCCTGAAGTACCACTTGTACCAGAAGTACCACTACTTCCATCTCCTCCTGTAGCCCCATCAAGATTTATATCCCATGATGTATAGGTTCCAGAACCAACCACTCTTGTTGGAGGAGCAAAACATAATTGTCCATTAGCAGAATTATAACTTACTACCTCACATTCTTGATAGTTTGATGCGTCATGTGCTATTATTATTGATTGGGCAATTGTATAAGCTAATCCTGTTTCTACAGTAACACAAGCGTTAGATGCATTATTTAAAGTAAATGATGTAGTAGATGTAGTGGCATATTCATCACCTGTTTCTCCACTAGACCCAGAGGTACCACTCGTACCACTGCTTCCAGAGGTACCTGTTGTACCTGAAGTTCCATCATCTCCACTGCTTCCACTAGTTCCAGATGTTCCACTAGACCCAGTATTACCACTAGACCCACTTGTTCCAGACGTACCAGATGTACCTGTTGTTCCACTCGTTCCATCATCACCACTAGTACCTGATGTACCACTGTTGCCTGATGTTCCAGAGGTTCCACTAGTTCCATTTGCTCCATCTTCACCACTGGTTCCTGATGTTCCTGTTGTACCAGATGTACCATCAATAGCTGATGTACCTGATGTACCACTAGTTCCAGATGAGCCACTATTTCCTGATGTTCCTGATGTTCCAGACGAACCATCTTGAGCACTTGTTCCACTACTACCAGATGTTCCTGAAGTCCCAGTAGTTCCACTAGTTCCATCTTCACCAGATGTCCCAGATGTTCCACTGTTTCCACTAGTACCTGATGTGCCGCTTGTACCGTTTGCTCCATCTTCTCCACTAGTACCTGAAGTACCTGATGTCCCACTTGAACCATCAGTTCCAGAGCTACCATCATCTCCAGATGTTCCACTCGTACCACTGTTACCACTAGTACCAGAAGTTCCAGACGTTCCGTTATTACCATCTATTCCACTCGTACCTGATGTACCAGTAGTTCCACTTGACCCACTATCTCCACTAGTTCCAGACGTTCCTGTTGTTCCACTAGTTCCAGATGTACCTGCTGTACCTGATGTTGCAGATGTTCCACTGGTACCACTTGTTCCAGACGTTCCATTATCTCCATCATTTCCTGAGCTACCACTCGTGCCACTCGTGCCACTTGTACCATTTATACCATCTTCTCCAGAGCTACCACTAGTACCAGCAGTACCAGAAGTTCCACTTGTACCATCGTTAGCACTTGTTCCTGATGTACCTGACGTACCGCTTGTTCCTGAAGTTCCATCTATTGCAGATGTACCAGATGTGCCTGATGTGCCAGTTGTACCAGAGGTTCCATTGTCACCATCTAGTCCACTAGTCCCTGAGGTTCCACTAGTTCCATCATTACCATCATTAGCAGAAGTACCACTCGTTCCAGCAGTTCCAGATGTTGCTGAAGTACCACTAGTACCTGTTGTCCCAGAGGTTGCACTAGTTCCAGAAGTACCTGTAGTACCTGACGTACCAGTGTTCCCACTAGTTCCTGAAGTACCACTGCTACCGTCACCACCAGTTGCACCATCTAGGTTTACTTCCCAAGATGTGTATGTTCCACTACCCACTGTTCTAGTAGGTGCTGCAAAACATAACTCTCCTGTAACTGAATTGTATGTAACTACTTCGCTTTCCTGATAGTTACTTGCATCATGTGCTATAATTATAGACTGTGCTGTAGTGTAAGCTAATCCTGTGTCTACATCTATACATCCAGCAACTCCTAAAGTAAAGGAATCTGTTGATGTTGTAGCATATATATCTCCTTGTTCTCCTGAGGTTCCAGATGTACCAGAGGTTGCACTTGTTCCACTAGTTCCGCTTGTTCCACTAGTTCCAGCAGTACCACTCGTACCTGTGGTACCAGAAGTACCATCTACAGCACTTGTCCCAGAGGTCCCACTTGTACCACTTGTACCTGTTGTTCCTGAAGAACCGTCTGTACCTGTTGTACCAGCTGTTCCAGAAGAACCACTAGTTCCTGATACACCGCTGCTCCCTGAACTACCACTAGTTCCTGAAGTACCTGATGTTCCATTTGCTCCATCGTTTCCTGAAGATCCAGAACTCCCTGAAGTACCGCTTGTACCTGAAGATCCACTTGATCCTGTATTACCACTTGACCCAGAGCTACCACTTGTTCCATCAGTTCCTGAAGAACCACTTGTTCCAGTTGTACCTGCTGTCCCACTAGTTCCTGCAGTGCCACTTGTTCCTGTGCTACCAGATGTTCCAGAAGTAGCAGATGTTCCACTACTACCACTTGTTCCACTAGTACCTGTTGTTCCACTAGTACCGTCTTCTCCTGATGTGCCAGCTGTACCACTTGTTCCAGATGTACCATTTATACCAGAGCTCCCTGAAGAGCCACTGCTTCCTGATGTTCCATCGTTACCACTTGAACCACTTGTACCAGTGGTGCCACTAGTTCCAGCAGTACCAGAAGTAGCACTTGTTCCAGATGTTCCACTCGTACCAGAGGTACCATCGTTAGCAGATGTACCACTGCTACCAGCTGTACCACTTGAACCGCTTGTACCTGTAGTTCCAGATGTTCCAGTTGTACCACTTGTGCCAGAGGTGCCTGAAGTACCATCTACACCTGTGTTACCAGATGTACCTGAAGTTCCAGAAGACCCATCGCCTCCTGTTGCTCCATCTAAATTAACTTCCCATGAAGTATATGTACCTGAGCCTACAGTTCTTGTAGGTGCTGCGAAGCAAAGTTCTCCAGTTACACTATTATATGTTACAACCTCAGATTCTTGATAATTATTTGCATCAAAGGCTATGATTATTGATTGAGCTGTTGTATACGCAAGTCCTGTATCTACGTCTATACAACCTGCAGAGCCTAATGTAAAGGAGTCTGTAGAAGTTGTAGCATAGAAGTCTCCATCTAATCCACTTGTGCCTGATGTTCCGCTAGTACCTGTTGTACCTGCAGTTCCACTAGTCCCAGAAGTTCCATCTTGACCTGTTGTACCTGATGTACCACTGCTACCACTTGTACCAGTTGTCCCTGAGGTGCCACTAGAACCATCTAGTCCTGAAGACCCTGATGTTCCAGAAGATCCTGCACTTCCACTTGTCCCAGACGTGCCAGTTGTACCTGACGTACCATCTATAGCACTTGTACCAGAGGTTCCAGAGCTACCAGAGCTACCAGAGGTTCCACTTGTACCAGAGCAAAGACCATTAGTTCCTACAGTACCACCATTGCTTACAGTAGGTGTTTGTCTTGCGCAAACATCAATAGCTGTTCCTTCTGTTACAGTTACAAATCCATTTGAACCATCACAGAAGTTTACTCCTGCCAAACAGTCTCCACCTCCAGATGGACATGTAACATTATAACTGTTACACGATTTTCCACTTGATCCACTAGTACCACTTGTTCCATCCTGTGCAGATGTACCAGATGTACCAGACGTACCTGATGTGCCAGTAGAGCCACTTGTACCACTTGTACCAGCAGTTGCTGATGTACCTGAAGTTCCACTAGTTGCAGACGTTCCAGAAGTTCCAGAAGTCCCACTAGTACCTGATGTCCCTGATGTTGATCCTACAGACACACCAATTTGCATAGTATTAAATACAATACTAGGTGCAGCAGGTTTTGTATAAGGAGAGCCTGAGCTTGAAGTAGCATTAATATGTACAGATGAGTTTCCAGATGCTATAATAACTTCTAAGTAATCATTTGCATCTAGGTTTACTATAAATTCTGAATAAGGTAGCTGTACTACACTATTATTAACCTTAGTTAAAATTCTATCTTTTCTTATAAAATCTGTGCCATTCTTTTTTAGCCAGATATCAACAGTCGTATTACCTCCAGAAGACTTACTAACTTGTAAAGAGTACCCCACTTTATAAATACCAGCATGTGGATATCTAACTTGTTGACCAAAGTCTAATGCAATACCATTTGCCAACTCTACAGTGTTAAGTGTAATAGCTGTAGGTGTGTTAGCTGCACTTACAAATTGATCTGTGTTGTCAGAAAAACTTGCATACCAGTTAGCGATAGCTGCTCCTGATGAACCATTGAGACCACTTGTACCTGCAGATCCTGAAGTACCAGTTGTTCCAGAAGTACCACTTGTACCACTAGTGCCACTAGTTCCTGTAGTTCCAGATGTACCACCTGTGCCACTAGTACCACTTGTACCAGTTGTTCCAGATGTTGCAGATGATCCTGACGTACCAGCTGAACCAGAAGTTCCACTAGTGCCAGAGCTACCACTTGTACCTGTTGTACCACTCGTACCTGTTGTACCACTTGTACCACTAGTCCCAGTTGTACCTGAGCTTCCAGAAGTACCAGTTGTGCCGCTAGTTCCACTTGTACCATGTGATCCATCACCACCTGTAGCACCGTCTAAGTTTACTTGCCAATCACAATAAGTACCACTTCCTACAGTACGTGTTGGTGCAGCAAAACATAAAGAACCTGTTGCTGGATTATAAGATACCACCTCACACTCTTGGTAGTTGTTAGCATCGTGTGCTATAATGATTGATTGAGCTACTGTGTAAGCTAATCCTGTATCAACAAATATACAACCTGAGGCACCTAGAGTAAAACAAGTTACAGAAGTAGTTGCATATTTATCACCATCTTCACCTGCTGTTCCACTAGTCCCACTTGTCCCACTAGTTCCTGTTGTACCAGAGCTTCCACTTGAGCCAGTAGTTCCACTGGTTCCTGTTGTACCAGAAGATCCAGAAGATCCACTAGATCCACTTGAACCAGAGGTTCCAGAGGTACCTGTTGTTCCACTTGAACCAGATGTTCCACTTGTTCCAGAAGAACCAGAGCTACCTGATGTGCCAGATGTACCTGTTGTTCCTGAACTACCTGAAGTACCAGAAGACCCAGACGTACCTGAAGTGCCAGAAGTTCCACTGGTTCCATCAATACCTGAACCACTGCACAATGCTTGGTTGATACTTATTAATGCGTCTTCAACTGTTTGATTGGTGTTGACTCCAGCGCATATTAAATTAGGGCCTTCATAGAAGACACAGGCGCTACTAAGTCTGATTGGACATGGGTCCGCTGCACAAATTAGGTTACTCATCTGGAAATTATTTATTAGTGTACTATCTTTAGAATATCACTTGTTCTGTATAACTGTCCAGCAACCAAGCCAGAAAACAACGCTGCAGCATTATTAGCATATTCAGGTACTCCAGCTATTGGAGCAGTTAGTAGTTGATCAAAGTCATTTGCTGTACCAGCATTAGATGCATAGTACACCATAGACGTATTGCTATCAACATACAATTGTCCTACGTAAGTTGCAGGAGAATTAGGGGAACCTGTTCCTGTTTTAGGAACTAAGTTCTTATCAATGCTTCCTAGGATGTTTTCTAAGTTATCTCCAGGGTTTACTACTGCATTGGGTAAGTAGGGGCCATTGTATATAATGCATTCAGCATTTTGATATACGGCACAAGTTGGGCAAATTTCAGCGGTTCTCATAGTTACAAAGTTATGTTTTATATATGTGTTTAAAAAATTGTTAAAGAAATATAGAGCTATAATATAGCGTTACCTATTTCTCTTTGGGATTGTTACGTCCATAGCCTTAGCCCACTCCTCATCAAACATTGCAAGATAGTTCACAAATGACTTAGAAAGTGGAAACATCTTCATTAAATTCTTAGTTGGTTGTGCTCTCTTTCTAACCTCTTTAATTGATCTATCAGGATTAGATATGTCAAACCCTGAAATCTCTTTCATAAGATGTGTTGCAAACTTACCAACCTGTGTTACAGTTCCAAGAAGAGGCATTCCTGAATCAAGTGTACTTGCCATCTCTACTGGATTATAAAAGAATCCTAGCTCACTAATAAACTTATCTATAACTTTTTGAAAGTATCTAAATTGGTTCTTCTTAGCTCTATCTTCATCATCATCTGGAGCAATTGCACCAATGGCAAATGACAGTGCAAGCATGTTAAGTAGAATTAGAAGTTCTTTTCTTTGATTATATAGATTAGTTTGTATTAAATCTGCAAAGTCTTCTTTAGTAATATTTGCTTGTACACCATTTTCTTTAAAGTATTGTTTAGTGTATCGTACATACAGTTCATCTATTTTTAATATACCTTTATCTGAACCTTTTATAATGTCTTGAATTAAATTACTTTTAGCAGCAATGCTTTCAAGAAGCATTCCTCCCCATAATCTAACTCTACCAATCTCATATCTTTCACCTGTAGTTATTCCATTCTCATCTATTTCTACGTTGAAATCATCAGCAACTTTTCTGAACTCACTAAAACGTGTGTCAAAAAGTTTAGGTATCCAACCTTTAAATACCATCAATGAACGAAGCCATATGTTCATGTTCACTCTCATGTTATCAAAGTCTGTCATACCTCCTGTTGCAGTTCTAGCAATAGTTCTTGCTACATTAGTTAGACGTTGTAACTCTTTTCTATTACTTAAATCTAATCCTGGTACAACAAGTTTGCCATTTTCAAGTTTTTTTATAGAGTTTATAGATCTTGTTTTCTGTAGCTCTTTAATCTCTTCTTCAATCTTTGGATTTAATTCTTTAAACTTTTCAGAACTTTCATATCTTGCTTTATATTTTTTCTTTACAAAGTCTCTAATGTTTACAAGTTTTCCATCTTCTACCATCATATTGTCTAACAGCGCCATGAATACAGACTTCTCTATATGTAATTCAGGTTGTCTAAAAAAGAAAAATAAACTGTCAGAGAAATTTTCATCAGAAGCTAATTGAGTCCACTTAGTAAGACCTGCCTTTTTGAACTTTTCATATGTAGGTTCTTCTTTCAAAGGCATGAAGGTATCTAGTAATTCAAGAAACATTGTTCTCTCATCATTGTTTACCCACTTATTACCTATAAGTTTATGTTCATACTTTAATACTTCTCTATATTTAAAGTATTTTCCTGCTAGTGCACTTAGTTGAACATTACCACCAAAAGCATTTACAGAACCAGAGATGAACTCAAAACCTAAAGATCTTGCTTGAGTATATCTATTTAAAGCATCCATTGTTTTTTGTATAGAATATATATTATCTGTTCGACTAACGATATCTCTACCAACTGCTTTGTTTATAATGTCTGTTACTTTTGATAGGTTAAATCCTATATCAGAATCATCTGATGCATATTTTTGACCATACAACGTAGCTCTAAAAAATTGATCAATGATTTCAAGGTTTTTCTTTGAGCCTGCCTCAAGTACTAATCTTCCATTTTCTTTTATAGCACCTCCAAATCTACCTGTTTTTATATTCTTCTTAAACTGTTGTACAGTTTTAGCAAGAAGAAGTTGATCCTCTATTTCAGTTAGATACTTATACTTATTCATGTGATTAGTATAAAGTAAGAGATTCTTAAATATATCTAAACTAACATCAGAATAATCATTAGGACCATCTTCTTGAATACTAAAGTCATTAACATAATATTTAGGTATGGAGTTTTCTAATTCATTTGTAACCTCATTAATAGATCCATATCCAACATCATCAGCTTTGTTTTGTAATCTTTCTTTAAATCTAGAAAGAGGAGGTAGTGAACCGTCCCAAGCAATACTTTCTGCCATACTTTTTCTAACAAAAGGTAAAAATGTAGAACGTACAGCATTGTTTATGTAACCTATACTTTGAGCTTTGACATTTAGTTTAGTAATAAAGTTATAAAGTTCAAGTAATTCAGGATCTTTTTTAATATCAAGATACTCTTTACTTTGCCACTTCTCTTGTGGGTGTCTTTTTAGTACGAAATTACCCCAACCATTAAAGTCAGTTCTAAGAACATCCCACATTCTATTAGCTTCTAATATTAACTTTTCTCTACGCTCACCCTCTGGATTGTTTTTCTTTATTCTAGCAATAGACCTATCTAATATAGGCTTAGCCTCTTTATAGTAAGCTGGTAAATTAACATTATCTTTAAGCCACTTCTTACTTCTTGCACCTTCTTCTGAATTTGCTTTTAACTCTGAGTAATACTCTGCCTCATATTGATATATAAGTTTATTTACAATACTATCTTTTTTATCTCTTTGATATATCTTAGATACTATATCTTTTAAATTACCACCTCTAGCTTTTAGTCTATCTCTAATATCTAATAACTCGTTAGTTTCTTTTAATGATTCTGCATTAGCCTTACCCATTGCAGAATTAGCCATCTTGTATAAAAGAGTTGTAGCTGCTAAGCCTATATCTGACAACCCTCTAAACAATGATTTAAGTCCTGTCACAACCTTCTCTGGGTTCATTAATCCTGTAACAAGGTTACGTTCTCCTATAAACTTAGAAGTGAATTCTCCAGAAAGTTTTTCAATTTTTCTTCGAGACCTACGAATAGATTCTTGTTGATCTTTAAGTTTTTGAACAAGCTCTTTACGTGAAGCTAAATTGTCTTTGTCTTCTTCTGTAATAGCCTCTACCTCCATTCCCTTAGTGTAGATTAAGTCACCTAGTTCATCTGCAAGAGTTCCAAATATTTCTGCAGACCCTATGTACTCCATCATACTTGCAGAAAATTCAGAAAGAGCAACATCGTCTAAATCTTTATCATTAGCTGGCCTTCCCTCATAGGAGGTTATGTATTCTGAAAGTATATTTGTACCTTCTCTTTCCATTATTGCAATTGTGTCAACCAATGGTCCAAGGTTTTGATTACCTCTTAGAGATCTAACTGCTTTTTTTATAAGGTTTACTCTTTCTATTTTGAATTCATACTCATCATCTGTCTTTGTAGATCTTTCTTCTAATGATTTTTGAACAGCAGATAGTTGTGAGAGCACATCATCAATAACTTCTACTCCTGTTAGTTCTGTTTTTTCTGATACAGGTGTTAGTGTAAGAGGATCTATTTTTCCTGGGTCAACACTACCTATCTTAATACCTTTAATTTCCAGATTACTTTTTTGATCTTTGGGATTTGCTCTTTTCAAATCCATTATAATTGGTATAGCCCTGTTTTTATTTATGGTACTAATTCCGTAATTATCTACTAGTATCTCTTTATATCTACGAAGCTGAATATCATACGCACCTTGTTTAAACCAAGCAATATCTTCAGCATTTTTATAAATACTCATAAACTTCCAGTCATATATATTAGCTGTGCCATCTTCTTCTACAATAAGTAAATCAATAGTACCTGCTTCTTTTTCTTTTTTATCATATACCTGCAGCTCAGTAAAAACTAATGGGTTCTTACCGTTTTCTGAAAAGGATGCGATCAAATCAGTATAGTAGGTTTCTAATTTATCATATACTTGACTATCAACACTATTTGAGAAGGTGGGTTTTGGACCAGGGTTAACTCTTCTGGTACCATCACTATTAAAAAACCTATCGTGTATATCTTTTTCAAAGAAATCATGATACTTAGTACCTAGCAAACGCTTTACTTCATTGTCTTTATCTTCTTGAGCAGTAAATCTCTTATCACCAAGCTTGTTTTTATACCAACGTTTAACTCTATCAGTTACCCTTTTTGTAATTCTCACGTATTCACCATCAACAAGAAGTTCGTAGTAACTTGTAGCTTTCTCCTCATCTGCTAATAAGGGGTCTGTTTTTTCATTAGTTTCTATCTTTCTTAAAGAAGATTTAGTTTCTTCTATCTTTTGTTGAAAATCTTTTTGAGCATCTGATAATTGATAGTATATTTCTGTGCTGTTTAGATCAAGAATACTTCCTTCAAACTCACCACCTAATACTGTCTCAGCTGTTTTAGAGAATATATCAATGTTTGCTTTCTTATACTGCCCTCTAAACCAATCAGTTATAGTATTCCACATTCTTCTAAATAAAGATTGGTCTACTTCTTCTAAGTTTATATTGGGGTCGTTTGTAATTACAGCTGCGATCATTTTATCTACAGCCTCTTTCTTTATTTTACGAATGTTTGGTTTACCATTAGGTAGTTGATACGCCTTAGAGTCTTTGTACTCAGCTAGAGTGTCTTTATATATTTGAAATCTACCTATCTTAGATATCATTTCTGTAACAAGCTTAGGATCACGTTGCTCAATAATAGCTGTAGCAATGTGCACCATCTCTTCTGTAAGAGCTACATCTTCATTACCTTCAGACACAGCAATTATACCAGCAGTAAGATCAGCAAGAGCGTTAGCAGAAGAAACATCTACAGCAGGGTTTTGTTTTGCATATTCACTAAGTGACTGTACATCAACGCCCATCTTCTTGATCACCTTTTTAACTTTGTTTAATACCTCAGGAGATGCTTTTTTTGCTACAGTTGTTTTTCTTTGTAATAAAATAGACTGTTGTAGTATCTCAGGAAGAATTGTTACCTCACTCCAAGTGTTATTATATTCATCAGTTATTTTATTTACATTATATAGTTTATTAAGAATATTAGTAACCCTATTAGTATAAAAAGCTTCTACAGGTTTAAGTTTCTCTAAACCCCCTGTTTTAAGGCTATTTCTTCTTTCTGTTTCAATATCAATTTCTTTTTGTACTTCATCTTTGTATTCTTGAATACTTTCATAAGATTTTACTCCAAATGGAGCTGTAGATATATCTTCTTCTAAAATATAAGGTCTTGAATTATCTTCATAATACTTAATTAAAGATTTATTTTTACCTTCTTTTAATTTACTTATTCTTGCATCAATAACTTTAATTTCATCAGCAATAGTTTCATGACCTTCTACTTTAGCAGCAGTTTCTCCTGTAGGAAATAATACTTTCTCATATCCTTTCTTAGCACTATCTTGTACTATAGATTGTATAAAGAAGTTAACCCAGTTACCTTTTTTGTTTAGTAGTTGTAGGAAATTGTTTTCTTTACTTTCTTTTTCTTCTTTAATACTAATAGGCTTTATTGATACAGAGTCATCATCTGTTGCAAAAGAACGGATTTTTCCATCAGACATCTTAATAGTAACCAAACCAGGCTCACCTGGTTCCCATTGGTTTTCGTCTCGTAAGAACTCAGGTTCAGTTTCTTCGGTGACTTCTAATACTATACCTTTAACTCTAATCTCTACATTTTCACCAGTTTCTGGATCAACATTATAAGGAGGAATAACTTCAACTTGATCTCCTACTTTATAACCTGCAACTCTTTTTGCAGGCATCGTAGTTAAATCGTTTTTCTTTCTACCTTTCTGAAATAAATCAGATTGTACTTCTAGTATTCTACGAGTTTTAGTTACATCACCTTTAGTTCTATCTGGATAATTTTTAAGTAAATATTCTTCTAAAGCTTGTTCAGAACCGTCAGTTCTAATCATAGCTTGTTCCATTTGCTCAGATGACCAATTTTGTTGTTTTAATGTATTTAAAGTTTTTTGGTTTAAACTTCTATCATCACTTCTAAACCAACCTATACCTTTATCAGTACTAAATTTAGCATGACCTTTAATATTAGGTGTAATACCTGGTGTAGCTATTTCATTTTCTGTATAGTTAGTACCTCCTGGAACTGTTAGTCTAGAGTAATATTGAGTAGGATTACTACTCTGCCTAGCATTATTAAACTCTTCTTTAGTAATAGTTTTACTTCCTCCTTCATTATCAAATACTTTATAAACATTTCTAGTTGGGTCAGAATAGTAGTAATCTTCTCCTACTTTAAATTCTGTACTATCTTTAATAAGCCCTTCTTTTACTTTAGCAGTATTAACCTCAACAGTAAAACTATTATTAGCTAATATAGATGTAACTAAATCTTCTATACTAGGTTCAATTAACTTATTAGTTTCAGGATTAACATATGATATATTATCATAAACTTCTTGTATGTAAACTTTTTGATCTTTAGGTATTTGAAGTTCTGTCAGAGTTTTATTTAAATCCCATCCAACATTTTTAGCTTTAGAAAATATTTGTTTAGCTTTTTCACTAAGTAAAATATTAACTGATTTTAAAGAATAAGAAACTTTATTAGGTGATACATCGTACTCAGACTTAGGAACATTGCCACCATACTTATCCCATAAAGCATAAGCCATGTTTTCTCCCCTAGCGTCTACTAGTATATTCCATTCTGGTAAATTTATATTTGGACATGTTGCCATTAGCCTTTACATTTTGCGTTAATTATTTCACCAGCTTGTTCTGGAGTGTATCCAAGTTTTCCGGTTAAAGTCTCATAGTTTATCATAGAACCTGAAAACGATCTATTGTTTACAGTTACCCTATCTCCCTTTACAGTTATTATTAAATCTCCTGTTTCAACTTTATTATAAGATTTTATTGTCTTTGATTTTACAATATAAGGAACTATCTCTTCATCTATCACTTCATTTTTTACTTTCATCATTCCATTATCAATAATAGATTCTCTAGCGTTTGGATAAAACTCATTAGCTCTAAAGCTATCACCAAGTGCATTAATTGGTTTGTATATAAAATAAAGTCTACCTCTACTATCCTCTGTTGTAAGAGGAGTTATTTTATCAGCATCATATACCTTTTTATATAATCCTTTATTTAAGTAAGAGTAATCTCCATCCTTACGCATTGTAGCTCTTTCTGTAGCTGATATTTTAAGATCAGTCCAAGTAAACACTTCAAACTCTCCACCTCTTCCACCACTTACCAACTGTGGTATTTGATCTGATTTCATAGCATTTCTTAAATTAGTGTACCCAAAAAATGATAAGCTTGGATAATAATATCTCCCCCTTGAATCTGGTATTGTATTTAAAGATGTAGAAGGAGCTACGTCACTATCATTCCAGTTGTTTCTCTGAAATACTGAAAGGTTATAAAAGTCTTGTAAGTTAGGTAATTTTTCTATTCTAGACAAGGTTTTATTATATATCCTTGAAAAGTCTTTATAGGGAATGAGTGATGTAAATGATATAGGAGAGTTACCAAGACCTGATTGTAAAATAGCCACCTTAACTATCCTATCATATAAACTTTGTGAGCCTTCTAAATATTCTCTTAGTTCACGAAAAGCATATATAATATTATTTTGATCATATACCTTATTGTCTCTGTTTGCAAGTTTTAAATTAGTTGGTGTATTTCCAACTGCTGGAGAAGATACTACCTCTAATATATTTATAATCTCATTTTGATATAATGGATGCTCTTTGTTTTTCTTTACAGTGTCAATAAAAGATATAACTTGAGAACCTACACCTGTTTCAGATAATAATAAGTCTTGTAATTCTTTGTTTAAATTTTGATCTGTTTGTACAGACCAATCAAATAAATCATTAACTGCTTTCTTAGCTAGCTTTACAAATACTTTATCAGGTAAGTTTGCGTAAGGTGTCAACACCTGTTCAAGGACATCTCTAACTCTACCTGTATCAGAAACAAGGAAGTTAGCTACTCCATCTCTAGCATCATTTATTTTTTCAGATAAGTTTCTAATAAAAGAATTATATAATATATCATCTACACCTGAAATAATACTATCTTGAGCCTTAACAAGTTGAAGATTTTTCTTAAGTATTAAGAATGGATCATTAAAGTTTGTAGTATCCCAATTTGTTCCGTCCATAACTGTGCGTAATTGGTCAGCCATTTTAGCATACTTCAAAAATTCTCTAAAGATAAATATCTGTTCTATCTGTTCTTCTTTAGTAAGTGTGTTTGTTAGAGTATCATCTGTAACTTCGTCTCTTGCACCGCTTGGTAGTTTACCTAATGTACTATATAAAGAAGCTTTACTAGGTATTTTATTAGGTAGTTTATCCTCTTGTTCTTTAGTTAATCCTCCATACTTACTTATAGTGTCATCTATAAACTGATCTATGTATATAAATCTATAACCTTTATTCTCAATTGACTGCATATGATTAAGAATAATTGGTTGGTTCATAAAGTAGGCTACAGTGTCTGCTGGTACACCTATGTTTATAAGAAACTGGTACGTAGATGTTAAGTTTGGTGTAGCTCCCATTTCCATAATCCATGGTCCGCCAGATCCAGTTATATCCACGTACCCATTTATAAATTGACTGTTTATATTTGATATTAAGTTATCATCTGCATTGTCTATACCAGACAATGAAGGATATTCTTGACCGTCTAATACAACCTTGTTATATTTTTCAAAATTAACTACTCCATCTCCTAAATATTTTTGATCTTCAAGAGCTATATCTTTTAAATTATTTTTGTTTACATATACAACACTTCTTTGATTAAGTGAATGATTGGTTTGAGTCCTTGCAGCAATACTAATAGCTTGTTTACCTGACACAAAAGCTTGCCTTAGTCTAGACATATATCTTCTGTCAAGTAGATTTGATACACTTGAATAATCAAAAGTCTTACCTGTTATTTTTTTAACAATGTCCTCAGAAATCTTTTCTAAACTAGTAGAGTCATTTGGTGTAGTAAGTCTTTTAAAATTTAATTCGTGAGTTACTAAATTCTCAGATGATTGTATAAATTCATTTTCTAAAGACTTCTTATATAGGCTATTAACTATTGTATCTTTTAACCCTAATTCTTTTAAAGTTATTGCAAACTCTTCTATTACATCTTTCTCTGATGAGAATCCAAGTTTACCTAAGAGTTCAGCTAATTGTCCATCTTGCTCTATTTGTCTTTCTGTAGAGTTAAAGTCTAAGAGTAATCTACTAAGTGCATCTTTTTGTTTTTTGTCAAATAATTTACCTTCATCAAACATTTTACCAAACTCATCTTTAGCTGTTTTACCCATTCCAAAATAGGGTACCATTCTGAGTTTTTCATTTTGATAAAATACATTCTTAAAGTAAATTGATAATTTATCAATATCAAAATCCGATCCCACTTTTTCTACAATTGCAGCTGGTACAACAACACTATCTCCAAACTCCTCTGGTAAAAATTTCTTTATTCTTATTGCATCGATGGAGTTTTGTGCTTGTGTTGGTATACGGAAAGCTAATCCAGATAAGATCTTCTTACCTTCATCAGTAGTGTTTAGGTATTCTAAAAGTTTCTCGTCAGATAAGTCACTCTTAAACCAACGTCCAACCATAACCTCCATTACTCTCTTACCATCTGCATCTTCATAAAAACTAAGAATGTCAGAAGTATATCCTTTCTTACCGTTAATATCTGTAATAGCAGCACGAGTAGACTCAAACATTGCTGAACTTATTTGCACTAATTGTGAGCCTGATATTTTAGGACTAACAATTAGTCTGTCTACAGCAGAATATAAAACATTTCTAACTATTTGGTATGCAGGTGTAGCTTCAAGAACAGCTTCACCATTTAAGAATGCTTCAAGAGCATCAGAGATATTGTCATTTGTTTCTCTTTTAAAGATTTCTTCACGAAGTGTTTCAACAGCCTTTGATCTACCCTCATCACTAAGAGAGAACTCTCCATTTTTTTCAGTGATACCTAAACTCTCAAGTAAAGTTAGGTACCCTTCGTTAGTCATCTCCTCTAATAACTTTTGATTGTTAACAATTTCTTTGTATAGCTTAGAGTTTGTTTCTCTTTCTTCTTGAGATAAAAGATTCCACTGAGTAAAATCACCTTTATAATCAATAGGTACTCCGTTATTCATAAAGTCCATAGTGATAAGCTTAGTAACCTGAGACCCTCGTGTAACCGTTGCAATATTTTTAGACGGTACATCAGACTGTAAGCTCATTATAGATAGCGGTACGTTTACTATAGACTCATACTCAGCATCATTAAATGCAGCAACACCTTTATCAGTTTGTTGTGTAGATTCAACATATGTATCATGAGAGTTTTCAGCTCCCACTTTTCTACTAGAGTCAAACACCATGTAATCTACGTTCTCTTTCTGCATTTTATTATACAGCCTAACTCCATTATCTGCACCAAGCTCTTTCATCACTCTGTAAGATAAAGGATACAGTGAAAATTTATCAAGTACTACGTTATTGTATGGAGAAGGGTTTCCATCCTTATCCAATTTAGGTCCTGATGTTATAGGTTTTACTGGTGTGAATGCACTCTTTACTTTAGGGTTTCCTTCTTTTAATAACTTTTGTTCTTCTGGTGATATGTCTAAGTTTTTATCACGTTTCTCCCAAGCAACCTCATATCTATATTGTTTCTCTTCATTCTCATTCCAATTCGCTGTTCTAATTCTAAAGTTACGATAAGCTTTAAAAATTATACTACCACCACCATCAGTCTCTTCAAACTTACCATAGTTTGGAAGATCTATAACACCAATAACATCTTTATGAGTAACTGTGCTCATGTAATCTTTGGTAAAGTTAGTATATCCCATATCATCTTTACTGTATCCCTTATTATAAATATTGTTGTAGGCAACATTCATTTTAGGAGAATTACTTACAAGCGCTTGTCTTGGAGATAAAAAACTTTTGATACGTTTAAGCTCATCTTTATATTGATATGGATCTGAATAAATTACTTTATGCATTTCTATATTAGCCACCGTATAATTTACACTAAGGAGTATCATCTCATTAGCAAACTGTGACCTGTTTAGGTTTGTTAATCCTTCTACATTCTCTACTGTATAATTTTCTCCAACTTCTTTTAGTAAATCAAATCTTTTTAAATAGGAATTTGTCCTGCCTACATCAGTTAATATAAACTCTTTTACAGCACTATCTATTTCTTTCTGATGTATTTTATATACTTCTTCTGGTGTACCACTAGTATCAAGTATCTTGTTATGCAACTTCTCACCTAGCATGTTTTTAAAGAACCTTAAATCTGTAGTCTTTCTTTTTTCAAACTCTGGAGTACCTGTTTTGTATTCTACTTTTGGTATAGGTCGATTATCTCTAGATAGTTCTAGTTCTGATATAAAATATCCTTTAAATATTTCATTTATATCAGTCATTCCTCTATTAAGGTCAGACATTTGTATAGCGTTACCCATATATAACATGTGCTCAATAGAAGCATCACCAGGAACTAAATTAAGATATTGACCATTGCGGTTTAAATTAAGCTCTTGTATAAATCTCTGTCTTGCACTTAATCTACTAGAAGGTGTAAGTTTGTTTTTAATCTTATTGTCGATACCACCTGCAGATCCTGGTTTTAAAAACTTATTAGCTCCTGCTTTCTTTGCACCATCTTCAGTAAACATTCTTCTAAGAAGGTTAGATCCTTTAACAAATACATCTTTTAATAAGTATTCATACTTCGTACCTGCTAATTCATTTAGATTATCTATTTGAGAAAGATTATCATGTAGTTCAGAAATAGCATTAATACCTAAATAAACTTGTACACGTTCACCCTGTAGGTTAAAATATGTACTACTAAATTCAGGATTAGAAGCAGCTTGTTGAAGAATTCCTATCTCTAACAATCGTGAATTCATATCTAGAGTTCTTGTAGAGAATGTAGAGAGTCCTTTTCCTTGTGATAAAGTATTTAAACTTTTAAGTAATCCACCAAGAGTAGCTTGAAACTGTTTTTTATTTGCAGGAGTTAGCTTATTATAATCTGCAGCACTAAAAGGTATACCTAGAGTTGATAAAAAGTTAAGTGAACTGTCCCTTGTTTGTAAATTAACCGCACCTAATCTAGTTCTATTTACAGTATACTTACGTGTCTTTTTATTATAATTAAAATATCCTTTGTCAGCTTTTGATAAAGTAGATATGGCACCAATGTATCGATCTTTTAATTGGAGAGCTGCACTAGACAACGAAGCACTACCTATAGTAACTTCACCGTTTTCAAATATAAATGTATTCTTAACATCTAAATTTGCTTTTTTAAATGTCTTCCACAAACCAGAAAGTAACTGAATACCGTGTGCTGTATCAATGTTACTAAAGTCAACTCCAGCTTCATTAATAGAGCTTCTTGTTAAACGTGAATACAACATTTCATAAGTAGGATCTTGAACTGCTAGATCTCTCAGTCTTTCAATCATTTCTTCTACGCTTCTAGACGTGTGTAGATTATTCATTAATGTAATAAATGATTTACTTGAAGAGACAAGTAATCTTCCACCAATAGAAGACACTACAGACTTTCCACTTTTATCTACTACAGGATTAGAAGCAAGAAGTAATTTAATAGCTGTATTTGCTTTTCTAAAATTATCTATTTTTGAAGCATCAAATCTATTACTCTCTCTAATTTTATCCTCATCATTTATTTGTAAAGAATCGTTTTCATCAAACTCTATACTGTATGCTCTTATATATTCTTTATGTTTAGCTACAAGTCTTGGCCAGTCAGCAAGTATATCTTCTTGTAATTTACGATTGCTTTTAATAATATCTTGCAATCTTTCTTTTTGTGACTTAGTTAAATCTTCTGAATTATTAATAATATCATTGATAACAATTTCTTTACCTCTGACTGTTGCTAACACACCAACCTTTAACTTTTGATAAAGTTCTGTTGAGTTTACTTTTTCTATATTAAACAAGTTTTCGTCTGACTTGATAAAGTCATTCAACATTAAGAATGTCATTTCTTGAACAGTATCAGATGTTTCTTTATCACTTAATGTTTTAGGTAATACATCATCTTGTTCTGAATCAAAACCGTCATCAATAGGTGTGTCACGGAATTCTATTTCAGGAATAGTACCGTTGTACTTAGCCCATAGATAATATGCCTCACGCTCCCCTTTAGCAGCTACGAGTCTTTTCCACTCAGGTAATTTTATATTAGGACATACTCCCATCAGTCTTTACATTTTTTGATTAATATTTCCTCTATCTCTTTCTTAGAAAACCCTTCCAATAATAAATCTTGTACATCAGAACTATCAAATCTATCTAAGTTAACATTCATTTTTTCTTTTATAAGACCTCCAAGTTCTACTGAGTTAACATCTGATATACGTTTGTTTATTAAATCATTTAAACTATCAAGCTCACTAGTTTGTTGTGTTGGTTGTACAGGAGTAATATCATATACATACAACTTTCTTTTACCTGCTAAGAAATCTTTTGTTGAAGAAAATT
>OBMK010000833.1_pt1 | contig 28593 bp, 49 predicted proteins | sample 1539081 | NCBI WGS metagenome assembly OBMK01 (sample SAMEA3355528, study PRJEB22509) | marine metagenome | biome: marine; feature: river plume; material: water | place: USA | collected 2010-08-07 | depth 0.5 m | reverse complement strand
ATCTTGTTCTGCATCTTTGATCACACTATCTGCAAATACTTCTGGATTGACGATAGCAAGACATTTACTGTAGTCTATATTATAACCGCATCCACGAAGAAAGTCAACAAAAGAATCAAGTACGTCATCAAGATCTGAACCTTCTGGTACTGAATATTCTATTTCGTTTCCGTAATCGTTCTTATTACTAAATTTCATTATGTGCCGCCTCTATTCCCTTTAAGATTTCGTTAAGATCTCCTGAGCAATCAGGACAGACATCATATTCTGCCTGTCCCTCTGCCATCTCCACCGTCATCTTAAATGATTCTGATTTGTCGAACGTAGTACTACAGTAGAAACAATCGACCATTACTTGTATTCACTTTCAATCATAACTTCTGTTAAGAACGCACACATGTTGATCTCTTGATCACCAACAAAGTTTGCTTTGTACATGTAGTCTGCAGTTGTTACACAGAACGCAGGCAATGATCTGAATTCTACTTTGTCACCTGCGACATCATAGATCCTACGGAACATCTCGTTCATGTCTTGATCTGAGTTCTTTGCAACCCACTTGCGCATCTCAGTAAAGTTCTTTGTCTTTAGGAAGTGGAACAGTTCATCGATAGACTCCTGTTTCAGATTGACGAAGATACCTTCATCGATCATACCAGAAGCTGAATAGGTTTGAAGTTCTGTGAGTACACGACGAAAGTCTGGGAAGTACTTCTGTACGACTTTGGCAATAACACCCTTGTCATACTTGACGTTCTCGTTTTCTAGAATTTGTAGAACACGTTTGTAGAACGCACCTGCCATTGCAGGTTTCTCATCATTGTTAATAGAAAAGTCTACCTCAGAGAGGCGTGACCGTAGTGGTGAGATGATACGGTTCTTAAAGTTACACGTGAAAATAAATCCACAGTTCGATGAATACTCTTCAATGAAGTTACGTAGTGCAGGTTGCACGTTTGCAGCGTTCAAGTAATCCGCTTCATCGAAGATGACATACTTACGACCACCTGTCAGTGATACTGCAGATGCGAATGTAGAAATGTCGTAACGGATTGAGTCGATATTCACATTAAGAGAACCGTTCTTAACGATGTAATCGCATCCCAACTCTTCCAACATTGCTTTTGCGATTGTTGTCTTACCTACACCAGGACCACCAGTGAGTAATAGGTTGGGGATTTGTTCATCTTCCACAAACTTTGCAAACATGTTGCGTGTTGTTTCGGGAAGGATTGTGTCAGAGATTTTGTTTGGACGGTACTTCTCTACCCATAGTACCTCATTTGATTTTGCATCAACCATCATTATTCACCTAGATCATAATATAATAAAAAAGTTTAAAGGGGCGACAGTGCCGCCCCTCTAGAGTACAATTACTGTACCTTGTCTGCTAATGGTGCAACGTCTGGGCCGCCTTCGGCGACATCAGCTTCGTTTGCCATTACATCTTTAGGATCTGGTTGTGGTGCACGTTGGTTTACATACGCAACTAGTTTGTTACGAAGTGTACCTACACCTGCGAGTTCCTGTCCCTCGAATCCGCCACGGCGGGAGACTGCATCGATTAGTTGTACGACAGTACTAATATCTGCCAAAGTTAGTTGGACATGTTCTTGCTGTCCCTGCATTTGTTGATTTTCCATATGGTATTACCCCTTGTTATAAGTCGACTTAGAATCAATTGCCACGAAATATGTGACATTTTCACCTTTGAACTCAGAGATACCTTTCGAACAAAGCGTAACTCTGTAGTCCTGTGGTAGTAATTTAAGATTATCTGTTTTGATAATAATCTTAAACGTATCGCTAGTTTCACCAATTTCGACACCGTAGTCGTCGGTTCCTTCATTAGTACTATCGATTGCTTTAAGATAGCATGTGCCGTTTTCTCCGACAAATGCAACCTCATTGAACTGTAAAACGCCTGCGGCCTTTAATACAGATTGCATGTCATCCCATGAGACATCCACAATCACATCAGATGAAGGAATTTTGATTTCCTTATCAGGTGCGGCGTGGATCATAGAAACGTCTGCGAACAAGTATTTAGTCCTGCGCTTCCCCTCTGATATGATAAAATATTTATCGTGGAATTCCACGTCTGGATCTGCATAAAGTGACAGGATCGAAAGAAATCGACTCATGTCGTAAATACATGCCTCAGATGGAATCGTATCTGGGATAGTTGCAGACGCAATAAGTGTGCGTTCTGGTGTTATTGTCTTTAAGGTGTTGCCTTCCTTCATCTGAATAGATCGGTTGATGGTAGCAAAACTCTTAAGAATGGTAAGAGTACGTTCACTGAATTTCATTATATAATATTCTCCTTGTGAGTCAATTCAGACTATACTATACCCCAAAACTCATCCTTTGTCAAGTCTTTTCTTCGAATTTTTTGATTATATTTAATCGCTTCTTCGATAAGTGAAAAACTTGCACCGAATTGGTCTGCAGTATGTAATAGTGCTTGCGTGTCTTTGGGAAGGCAGTGACCACCCCAACCACGTTCGTTAGTAATAAAGCTGTGATCATCTCCGATTCGTTCATCAAGACATAGATGATATCGAACTTCATCGAAGTTGACATCTGCTGCCTTACAGAAATCGAAGACTTGGTTGAAGAAACTAACCTTAAGTGCAAGAAATGCATTCTCTGCATACTTGACTGTGATTGCTTCTTCGTTAGTACAATGGTGAATGCGAATTCTTTTAAACCGTTGTGTAAATAGTTGCGCCCAGAAACTATCGTCTGTGTCGTTTCCAAGAATCATGTACTTCTGGTTTAAGAAGTCTTGATCCGCAGTCTCTGCACGTAGGAACTCTGGACTGAAAGAGATCTCTCTATCTGGGAATGCCGCTTTGATCTGTTCCCAACCTTCAAGACTCATTGTTGATTTAATGAGGACAGGTACATCCTCTGGCGAATCATCAATGACTTTGTGTACGTTACTGATGTTGCAAGATCCATCACGGTTCTTAGGTGTAGATACGCAAACAATAACTCCATCAGTGTCACTACCAATTGGGAAGTTGTGTTCACGAAACGCAGGATCTACTACTTCGTAAGTAACAACATCTTTGAAGGCATTAACAATAGCCTTGCCCACATAACCATAACCTGCAACTGTTATTTTCATTCTGATTTCACCATAAAATTCACTTTGACTACTTTACCTGTTTGTGATGCAATGAAAAAATCTAGTCCATTACTCACGAATATTTGTTTGAGTTGTGAGAGTGTAATCTCCTCATCGGGTTTTCTATTTACTGCTTCAAATGAAGGGTAACCCTTCTCGAATACTGGTCCTAAAAAACTCCGTGGATCTTCACTCACCGCAAACTCTCTTTCTTAGATCACTCGTACTGAAACGATGATCTCTCTTGTTGAAATATAAATCTATACCACGTGAACGACAGATATCCTTACCAGTGAAGTCTTTCTCACGATACTCTTCACCAAGAATCCTTACATCTATTTGATATAGTGACAGTATATCATCTAAATCGCCCTCTGTCAAGTAGGGAATGATCTCATCCACGTAAGAAACAGCATTTAATTGCGTGTAACGCTCCACAACCGTTTGGATGGGAGCGTTCTTTTCTTTACGATCTTTTGATGGATCTACTTGTAACCCAACTAAGAGATAATCACATTGTTCTTTTGCTTCTCGCAACATTTGAATATGTCCTGCATGAAGCAAGTCAAATGCACTACAAGTAAAACCTGTTTTCATTTATCCACCACCTTGGAAAGTACCGTCTTTTGATCTGTACCAATGCTTTTGATGATGTATGCGTCCAAGTAGATCTTGTAACTCATTCATCTCATCACGAGATTGTTCTGATGCTTCACCTTGTGCAATTGCCAAACCTCTACGTCCAGCCTTTGATCTGAGTGCCGATTCTATAACTTCAATGTCTCTTACTGTAAGTTCAAAGTTATTGTTGGGTTTCATTTCTGAAACCGTAGTTGATATCTTTCACCGTTCGATCTAAAATCAATAATACTATGACTGTAGACTTTTCTTTCGACATTAACATATGTGGTTTTATCTTCACAGACACGTTCTGTACGATATCCAGTGATTCGACGTTTACCCTGTTTGTTATCTGCCGCAATCATACCACCAAGAACTGCACCTGCCGCTGCACCTTGATCATTACCAGATACACCTTTACCAAGGATACCACCTAAGATAAGTCCACCAAGGATATCACCAGAGGATGCACCACCACCTGTTCGTCCATAGATTGGGATTTCTTGATCGTAGCATTCATATCTCGTTGTGGGTGTTGATTCGGTTACTGTCCTATATTCATCCCATACTTTACCTTTAATACGTTCTTCTGCCTGTGCAGATGTTGCGATTAAAAGAGCGATAGCTGTTGTAGTAATATATTTCATGATTTATCTTTCTGTGTGTCTGCGATAAGTTCTGTATTTTCGATCATCTGTTCTTTAATATCATAAACCATTTCGCCTTTGATCATTCCGATAATGGTATTGGTGAGATCCACCTCAGTTCTCAAGTAACTGATTTTTGAATTCAGTTTCTCAAGTTCTCTGAGGTAGAACTCTAATTCTTTTTCCTTACGAACTTTCTGTTCAATAATATCCGTAATTAAAATGAGTTTTCCTTGGTCACTCATTTCTTCTTTTTCTTGTAGTTCTTTTTACGAGACTTAACGTCTGCAGTTGCAGAAACTCCAAGAGATCCGATTGCCGCCATGTTACCTTTAAAGATGTGCGTACCAACGTGGTTGATATTCATCCATGGACACATCCATACCTTCAGACCAGCTTTACGTGCATATTGACAGAAGAAATAGTCTTCAGACAAATAACGTTTAGTCTCTGGATCAATGATACAATCAAAGTACGCAGTGATGTTACGATCACCGTCGAAGTTCTCAGTGCGTACGTGATCTGGTTTGTACTCAAGTTCTGGATACGCTTCACGATACTTATCAAAGACTTCACGTCCAATTAACATGAAACCTGTTCCAGCTTCTGATACTTCGATTGGTTCGTTCAGTTTGAATTCACCCTTCATACCACGTACTGGATTGAATACAAAGTCAGATGTATAGTTTTCTAGTGCGAAAGGACTTTCGTCTCCACGTCCTGCTTTCGACGCAACTTGAACCTTTTCCCATGCAATTGTTTTCTTGGGATATGGGCCAGTCATGACGTTATAGTTTTCTGGATCGTGTACTGCGAGACCAAGTAATGCAAGAACATCTTTAGCATTGAAGTGGATGTCAGAATCAATGAACATTAAGTGCGTACTATCGGAGCGTAAGAACTCGTCGACGACATAGTTTCTTGCACGTTGTACAAGACTTTCGTTAAACAGATAGTAGAATCGAATCTCAATACCTGCTTTGGTACAAAGCATTGCAAGATCGTTACAAGATTTAGTGAAAAGTCCAGAACAGTTTCCGCCGTACATTGGTGTCCCAATGAAAAGTTTATAACCACGCAACTGTTCTGTAGTAATTTTAATGTCCATTTAATTCTCCATAATAAAGATGACTAACAGTATTTAGTCAGATGCCTCAACAATATCTCGCTCATCACTATCTAGACCAATGTTCTTGATAAGTCCATTATCATCACGAAGAACTTTCTTTGCGATTGCATATGCAACTGATTCACGTTGTTTTGCACCCAACCGATTTTTAGTCAACTCGGTTTGTTTTGGATACGTCATAACAAAAGATTGGAATGCTTCTACGATCTCTTCTTCTGAATAAGAAGTATCGACGATATCTGTTCTGTTCACTTGCAATAACCACGCAAGTCCTGTCAATAGATATACTGAAACGTTCGTTTCGTTTGCATAAGATGATTGAATGATAGAAGAAGCTGTTACGATTTCTTCCTCACTAATCGGTTTCATTTTTAAGTTGAAGTTTTTCTGAAGTTCGGCAAAACCACCAAGTACCTTCCCATCTGGGTTAAGACGTTCGACATCTAGGTTTGCATTCTTTAGTACTCCTAGTAGGCGCATTGCCTCTGGATCACTGTATGCAACCTGAGATTTGAAGATCTCTTCTGGTTTCATCTTTTCGTTCTCCGCATTACGGATCTCGAACTTACGTGCTTCGTCTTCTTTACATGCATTTTCCATCATCAGTGCATTGTGTCTGAAGGTTGATACTGAGATCTCTTCTAGTCCACATAGACCGGCCATGATACAACGACGAAGACCGTCCCAAGCATATTGTTTCTTGTTTGGACGGATTGCAACATCAATTGCACCGGCAACACTACTATCGTATCCACCAACTTTTCTCAATTTCTTGAGAATGAGGTTCAAACGAATCGCACGTTGATAACGCATATCAATCAGAATATCTCTTAGAGGAACCGTGTTACATTCGGGACCATAAGGTTCTGCTTTGAGTGCATCTAGTGTTTTTGATTTTAAATTGGAAATTTGCATGATGGTGTCTAGAATATCTTGTACAGATACGATACCATTTAGGGATGCGAGATAGCCTGATACGACAGACATTTTTGTAGATTTGATTAAAACAGTCATGTTTAACTCCTAAAGTTAATTTTGAATTATGATATTCGTCATGAATACCGTACATCTATTTATAACAATACCACAGTTGGTGTGGTTTGTCAAGCCCTATTATAGTTAGGGATCTTCCAGTTCACATCGTCGCATTGTACGTTGTAATACTGTATCCAATGGTGAGTTGTGTCATAGTCGATATCTACGTCACGGTCAGTAACTTCGACAATAACTTTATAACCTAACTCTTTCCATTCATTTATTCGTTCTAGTGTATAGATTGCAGGTTGGGCATTGAAAATCCCATACTTGTCTTCTGATGTATCACCTTCGGCAGCAATACACAAGTCTTCCATATCTATAGTTATCAGAGTCATTTAAACAGTCCTTCAGTGTCAAACTCTGGGATATCTGGCATACCATCTTCCCAAACAAATTCATGATTATATTTCTTGTAGTCAGTCGTTGCAAAGAAGTCTTCCATGCAAACTAATTCAATGCCAGGCACTTCGTGATAGATCTCTGCCATGCGTTTGTAGTTATTCATTAACTGATCGATACACATATTAACGAAGTGACCATGCATATCGCCTTTGACTGTCTTCTTAACAGTCTCTTCATTGTACTCTGTGCCGACATGCATTTTCCAGTGAAAGTCAAATGTTGTTTGTGTTCCGTTACGTAGAGGATGTAAGAAACCGTTTTCACCGAACTTACCATTCGCTCTGAGTGCAACCCAACTGAGTGCCTGCGCTACCCAATCACGACGATACAACAAGTAAACCTTTTCACAGGACTTAACAATATCAATATCATGAGTGTTAGGTAATGGGTATCTCCAGTTTGGTGTGGTGTGATCAGGCATCAACTTAAAACAAATAGGGTCACGTTCTTGTAGACCTTTGATGTAAGTGCGTGTGAAATCAAATCCATTCTTTTGACGATCATCCCACTCTTGAATTCTTGGATCGTCTTTATGATTTGTTCTGATCTTCATCTCTTGATGATACGCTTCAATACCTGCATAAGGCCAAGGGCGTTCATGGCTGAACAACTCACCTTTATAAGGAAGGTCATGCTCCACTGATTTTTGTAGTGTGAATGAAGTACTCCCTGCTCGGAAGTTTGTTAATACGCATACGGTTTTGGTCATCTAGTCCCCCAAAAAATTATCTAAGCTATACTGTACTGGTCTGTCATAGTTCAATAGCAGTAACTCTTTCTTCTCATGTTGATTTTCCGTATAGTTCTTAGATGACACCATAGTGTATGTCAGATCCCATTCTTGTTGATCCCAACCAGTGTACGCATTCCTCAAAGTCTCATTAGAGTTATATGTAATCATAATCATATTCTTAGAAGCGTCCACTACTTTGTGGAAATCTTGGTGGTCAAATGTATCGTGCATGTCACCTTTGTTACCATAGATGAATGTCTTGATGTCGTAAGGTGGATCTGCAAACACAAAGGTATCTTCATCATCGTCAAAGATTTCACTACAGTCTAGATTGGTAATCTTCCAGTCTTTCATCAAATGGGAAAACTGAGGCAACTTTCCAATCAATCGATGATTAAAGAGATCACGAACTGCATCCTTACTAAAAGACCCAGTCGTTTCTCCAAGACCAGAGAAAGAACATCTATTCATAACATAAAACTGCCAAGCAATGTCAAACTCATTCTTTGCAACAGACAAACCTTCACGCATGACTTTATAGTAATCTAAGTGCGCTTGTAGGGGATCTGATGCATTCAACAATTCGTTTTTAACATCGTGTAATTTCTTAGCGAGTTTGTCACCTTCTTTTTGAAGAGTAATCCAAAAACAATACAGGTTGTAGTATTTATCGTTCACATGCATAGGAATGTGTGGGAACTTCTTTGTGAATGCAAAAGCACATGAACCCCCACCAAGGAAGGGTTCACGATACTGTTTGATCTGTTTGATAGGTAACTGATCACCATCAAACAAGAATTGCACTGCTCTTGATTTACCGCCTGGATATCTCAAAGGTGTCTTTAGGTTATTCAAGGTTCAAGTTACTCCACTTTTTTAGTTTCTCACGTTTTGCATCAGCACATGCGTCAACGTTTTCCCAATCTATTAGACCATGATCGTGCAATAGGTTCAACATACACATAAGATCACCCACTTCTGATTCCAACTTTTGGTTGTTCTCATATCCGAAACGGATCATCTTTGCAGCTTCGATTGCAACTTCTGAACACTCTTCCATAAGAATTACCATCAGTTCGTCACGCTCTGTTATTTGATCGTTACCCATTATATCATCCTTTATACTGTTTGTCAATAGTTAATAAACGGTTATTGATATCCGTCTATCTGTTATTCCATGAACTGTATGCCATTTGTCTACTTCGATTTCGTGCCATTGATTTGGTTCAATAGATATTTCGTTTATCTTTTCACCAAACTCACTATCGTACCATGCAGTAGAAACAGAATCACCACCCGACTTTATAATGTAATTAATCGCAGTGGTTCTGCCACCGTCTATATGAATAGGTACATCGTCTTGTAATGTCTGATAACATAACTTATTATATTCTGGAAACACATCTTTCAACCAAAAGTACAACTCGTCTTGACAGTCATGTATCGTATACTTGTCGGTATACCCACCAAAGAAGTTTTTTAATTTCAATATCTCATCAAGAGGTAAAATAATTTCTTCTGGTACGGCAGGTATATCCAGTCTTTTAAACATAGTGCGTTAAATGATCCTGTAGGAACTCTTCCAGTTGTGGTGCTTTCCACCCCTCTGGTTTCAGTACCTTACCATCTTCACGCTTGCGAACTTTACCAGTCTCTGGATCAATCTTCGCAAAGTTTGTTTTCATAACTTCATCCCAGGCACCCTGTCCATCCATACCACCTGCACGAATTGCACCAATGGTTACGACAAGGATATCAACTAATGCATCAAGTTGTTCAATCTTATCATCTGCAGCTACTGCCTCGACAAGTTCACCAACCTCTTCATCAATAAGAGAGAGATACATTTTATAGTTGTCTGCACTAGGTGGTTGATCACATGCTTCTGCAAACTTATTAATATCATCAAACAAGGACATTAAACGGCAACTCCTGCAACTGATTTGAGACGGTCAAATCGGAATGATCTCCAACCATTTGATTCGGTATCCCAAACAACTTGGATCTCTTCGTTCGGAGCACGATTGCGATTAATCTCATCATCAGATGCGACTGGTGTTGGTAGGAAACTTTCCTGCAGAGTTGCACTCATCTTACGTAGAGTTCCATCTGACTTTTCAAATTCTACTGCAACAATTCCTGTTGTCAGTTGTTCTTTCAATTTTTGTTTATCGACCATTGATGTTTCCTTTCAAGTTTTCTATCATATCTTTAATGCGAAGTTTTTCTTTCTTCGCTTTTATAATTGTGTATTCTGGTGCTTTCTCAGCAATCAATGTTTCTACTATGTTGTGTTGGTGCGAGTGACTATCTTCCAGATGTTTTAGTCTGCGTTCAATCTTTTCCACAGTTGCCTCCTATACAAAGAAATCTTCTAGTGTGTTTATCTTCTCTGGAACCCAACCAATCGCTTCTAGGATTGGTTCAATCGGGCCAAGGAAAACTTTCTCGAACTGTTTCTCGTAATCTATGTACTGTTGCAGTTCGAACTCTGGTGGTAGAACGCCTGGGAATGAGATCATATTCTCTTTCACTGGGTTCGGTTGTTTCAGATAGACAAACTTAATCTTGTCACCTGATTGGATCGATTCGTATCTCTTGTCGAGATCTTTCGACTTGAGGAATTGATTGAAGAGGATACATCCACGCACGTGCATAGGACAACCCTTCTTATATCCACCTTGATGCATATAAGACTCGATACTATTCGTACCAGAGTTCTTCGCAATATCTTCTGGTGGTAACTTGTAGAACTTATCCTTGAACTCTGCGATGAAGTCCTGCACGTTCTCTTCAGTACCTTCCATAATAACCTTGAAAGTATCTTTGAGTTTGTCACGACAAATCTGGGGAGTAGAAGAACGTACTGATTCGAGACCAGTAACAGATATCTTAGGTGTCTCGTAGTGAACACCTTCAGAGTTGAGTGCATTCATGATGTAACGTTTCTTCGCAATGAACACAGACTTGTCAGTGATCTTCTCACGTTTCATGAACATAGCTTGACGGTAAGATCCCATGATCTCAGATAGTTCTTGGTAACCCTTGTCTAGGATCGCTTCGATCTTTGTTCCACAGATCTTGTCGAGGAACTCTTCACCTTGTTTACGACTGATGTCAACCGTACCGAACACCTCTTCAATCAGAGGACCGAAGTTTACGTAGATAGAGTCAGTATCGATGTAGACGATGTAGTCTTCACCTTCTGTCTTCAACAGTTTGTTCAAGTACTCGTTCACAGACTTCTGCGCCCAACGAATGGACAACTGACCTGAGACAGTGATCGCTTCTGCGAATTCCATAATGTAGTAGAGGAAGTAAACGTTTGCAGTCGCACCATACAACGAGTTCATAGAGATCTTAATAGACATCTGCGAGTTGTGAAGTTGCGTCACTTGAGACTTGAGTTTCTTGATCATTGCAGGATCTGTCGCATCTTCAAGTGTCTGTTCGACCTTCAACATCTCTTTCTTAATCTCAGAACGACGACCATAGTACTCATCAATGATCTGAGGAATGATACCAATCTTCTCATTAGAAAAACAAACACCGTTTGCCGCAACTGATACAGATGGATCGGGGTTCTGGTAATTACCTTCCAACACCATGTCCTGAGACACAGACTCCAACCGTTGTTTCACCAAAGTCTCTGGTGACATATTGTACTGCAACATCAAGTGTGGATACAGAGAGTTCAAGTCAAAGGACACCACCCAAGGGTGCATCCCAACTTTAGGATCTTTCACGTAACCACCAACCAGTTCATCACCACGTTGACCTGCACCATCTTTAAGAGGTGGCGCAATACCGTCATTCAGAAGACGACGATAGATCGTTGTCTCCCAGATACCCACAGTACCGAACGCATCACGCAAGTTAACACCACCACCATACGCCATAGTCATAACGAGGGACATCAGTCCAGTCTCGTCTTCCATGCGTTGGATAAGTTGTGTGTCTTTGAGGTTATAGTCCAAGTAGAGTTGGGGGTTCTGTTCGTACAATCCAGTAAGGTTACCATACTCAGAGTAGTCAAGTTTCTTCTCACCCAACACAACGTGTGCGATGTGATCCAACTTGTACGTCTCTTGTGTACCGTACTTGTATCCGAACTTTTTGAATGCGTCCATGTAGTCGACAACTGAGACACCTGAGATAGTCCAAGTACTCTGAGGTTTACCGTACATCTCACGTGAAGATTGACGGATGTTACCCCAAGGTGAAAGTGACTTCGCAGTGTTCTCACCCATCAAACGAATGATGCGTGTCACAATGTATTGAACGTCAAAGTACTCAACGTTCCAACCAGTAACGATATCAGGGAAATCATTCTTCCAGATCTGAATGAACCGTAGAAGTAAAGCTTTCTCAGTATCAAACTTCATGAACTGGATGTCATCAGGATCGATCCCAGTGATCGTTGCATCTTTGTCGTAGTCTTTACGTCCCAACAAGTGGTAGGTATCAGACTTAGAAGACTTGATTGCAATCGACGTGATCTCTTTGTCTGCAGTATTGATATCTGCATAACCATCACTGATGTCAACCTCAATATCAAACGAGAAGATGTTGATGTCTTCGACGTTGAACTGAATGTCGCCTGGATATGTTTCTTGGATGTACTGTGCAACGTAGTTAGTTGTACCACAGACTTTGAAGTTGGTCACATCTTTGTAATCTTCTACAAAAGTCTTCGCTTCCTGCATGGAGTCAAAGGTCATCTTCTTGAGAGGGAAGTTACCTTCCAAGGAACGGAAGTCCCCTTCACCTTTGGCAGACTGCAGATATAGAGATGGTTTGAACGGAACCTTACGAGAGAAACGTTTACCGTTCTCGTAACCTCTGGTCAATATCTTTTGACCAAACCGTTCTACGCTTGTGTAGAAGTTTACCACTATAACTGTACTCCTGATTCTTGTGTGATCTCTGTCATCTTAGTAAGTATACCAGAAATCATGTCTTGTGTCAAGAACCCTTTTACAGTATCCCCATCTTCTGTCACACCTTCTAGAGGTGTTTGTTGTTTATCTTTGTAGACCGCAATCTCAAAAAGACCCAATTCGTTTCCATAGGAACACTCGTTCTGTACGATAGATAGTTCATAACTATCGTATGAGATTCTTGCCTGTATTCCTCGTGGAACTTTTGTTGGTTTGAAGGATATATCGGAGTATTGCATGATGCACGTCCTTTAGGTTTCAGTTCCGCCTAGGTTTATACAGAGGGCTTGTTGTCCTGTTTTAAAGTGTCCATCACCTTTACCAACATCAACAGCGAGTTTTTCTCGTGCATGGAAGCACTCAATCATATCGTCATGTTTAGTCACCAACTCCACATATGGAACGGTATCGTAAAAGTATATAAACACCAATGCCCACATTGTACTACATTCTCCTTAGATTGTCAAGCTGCAATTTCACTAAAGTTCTTGACTTTGTTAAACTTGACGTGTGATGTAAACTTATCACCAAACTGATCACCTCTGTGAGATATCACAAAGATATTGTCATCTGCATTCAAGTTATGCAGTGTTTCGATCAAACTATCGATACCTGCACCGTCCATTGCACCGTCAAGTGTCTCATCTAGTAGAAGTAGGTTCGTACTCACACTATTACGCAGTTTGGCAACTGATCGCCACGCAAGCATGATAGACAATGTAATACGAAGTTTCTCACCTTCTGAGAATGATGCATATGAAAACGTGTCACGGAAACGAGACTTGATCACTTCATTGAAGTTCTCATCTAATCGGAAGTCTACGAACAGATCAAACGCACCCAAGTATTTATTGATAAGTTTGTTCATTACAGGAATGTACTGTGCGATAATCCTCGCCTTGATACCACCGTCTTTTAATATATTCGAAAGGACACCTAGTACTGACTGATGATCTAACATATCTGTACGTTCTGTAACCAAACCATTTAATTCGTTTTGAAAACCTTTTAGTTTAGATGTATCTACTTCCTCAACCTGTTGTTCAGCTTTATCAAGATCACCTTTATAAGATAGTAATGCATTCTTTGCAATTCTGATCTCACTACGGTTCTCTTTGATTTCCAAGTTCTTATTCTGAACTTGACTTTCTACTTCTGTGATGTCAGCAAATCTTCTTTGGTACTCTTCGATTCGTTTATCGATTTCAACCATACCGCTTTCAATTTTGATTTTCTTGTCTTCTTTTTCTTTAACAACTGTCTCTTTAAAGTCATGTTCAATCCCTTGTTTACAGACAGGACAATTATCGTTGTCGTGATAGAAGTTCAAGTCTTTCACAAAGTTACGTAGGTTTTGACCAAGGTCTCTACGTATATCTGTTGCTTCTTTAATCTTCTTATCTACATCTGCCTTATCAGAGATTTGTACGTACAACTCATCGATCTGTACTTCAATCCCTTCGATTATATCTTTACAGCTTTCAATCTTTTCGATATGAACCTGCATCTTCTCACGGATCTTTTCTACTTCTACCTTGCGGATCTTTCGAATTGATTCGTTATGATCTTTCGCACTATCAATGCGTTGTTCTACCAGTTCTGTTTGGTATGAGTTCTCTGTGAGACCTGTACGGTTTTCAACAATACGATCCTTCGCAAGAAGGTTCATAGTACTGAACACTTGGATATCAAGTAGATCTTCGATGATATCACGACGAGTACTCGCAGGTAGTTCCATAAACGGAACATACGTTGCACTACCAAGTACAACAATCTGGTTGAACGATTTATAGTTGATACCAAGAATGGATGATTCCAAGTATGATTGGTAATCCTTTACCGCTGCATCTTGATCAACGAGTTTACCATTCTTGATGATTTCAAATAGGTTTGGTTTCATACCTCTGCGAACAGTGTACTCCGCCCCACCAACAGAAAAGTCAATCTCTACTAACAATTCTTTCTTGTTAATAGAGTTCATCAACTGTCCCTTGTTGATCTTACGGAATGGTTTACCATACAGTCCAAACGTGATAGCATCTAATAGTGTAGACTTACCTGCACCATTAGTACCACTAATCAGAGTGGATGTATTTCTGTCTAACTCAAGTTTAGTGAAGACATTACCAGTGGATAGTATGTTCTTATAGCGAACCTGCTTAAATTGTATTCTCATCCAAGATTCAACGCCTCAAAATATAATTCATTAATCAAACTCTTCACCTTTACTTTATCAACCTGAGTGTCTAACCCATCAATGTACTGATACAATATTTCTTTTGTATCTTTAGTTTCGTCTAAGATCTCTTCTGCACCAACGTTTTCGAGGTTCAACGAATCATCAATTGACTTGATATCTGTTGCGCCACTGTCAGCTAGTTTGTTCATGAACAAGTCATACATGTACGCATTCGTGCGATTCTTCACGATAACCTTAATGTACGCATCTTCTAACATAGACAAGTCGAGATTATTAATATCATCGATACTCATATCTTCGTCGTCATAATCGATCTTATGAAACATTCTATACGGATTTGCAATGAATGTCAAGTCTTTTGTTTCAGTATCAAAGATATGGAAACCACGTTTACCTTCATAGTCCGACCAAGTCATCTCATAAGGTGCACCAAGATATTCAATATTGGAGTACCGTGATGGGTGGTGGAAGTGTCCAGAATAAACGTTTTCAAAAGATTTAAATATATCCATGTCAAGACCATGAGAACATGTTTGTCCTCTCATCATCTCAAAACCTTTTACTTCAAGGTGACCTAACAAGACATCCGCATTCGACATCGAAACCTTTGAAAGGATTGTGTCACGGTTGTCTTTAGTGATCCATGGTGTCATTAGAAATTTGGTAGAGCCTTTCGTAACTTCAACAGCTTCATGTTCATAAAGGGTAAAGTTCGTGTACTCTCGCAGCAACAGATCCATACTGTTGATGTCATTTGTATTTGTATAATACACTGAGTGATTCCCCACCAGTGCATGATATTCTATATTACGTTTCTGAAGTTCATCAAAATAGAACTCCTTACCACGTTTTAATGTATTGTAGTTGATAAACTTTCTTCTATCAAAGGTATCCCCCAAGTCGAACACAGTGTCGATCTTGTTCTCATCCAAGTATGGAAAGAATACATTTGAGAAGAACCGTTCTTGGTTATCCAGAAATACTTTACTGTCTCCACGCACTCCTATGTGCATATCTGTTATTAAAGCAATCTTCATTCATAGTTCTCCGTCATCTCTCATTTGCTTCCGAATCTTTGTTGCACTGATGTCGTGAACTTCTTCACCAAGATCGTGTTCAGTGAATGTGTAACCCACTCCACGACCATAACTAATATCAACAATGTTAGGAACCTGCATTATAACATACTTTTCACCGTATGTAAAGCCCTCTTTTTCAAGTTCCTTAATTATGTTGTTTTCAACATCCATTGCGTTGAATGGATTATCATTCTGTATCATGGTTCTACCACCACTGGCATCAATGTCTCGTGGTACTGTTCGGATCTGAATGCAGACTTGACCAGTGATCGATACCGCTTTCTTGAAGAGTGCAGTATGGCCAGGATGCCAAGGTTGCCATCTTCCAAGCATTTGTACAGTTGGAATGAATTTATTAAAAATGCCAGGCATGTTATCTCCTATTCATTTCCCAATTCAACCCACGAGATCCCTCGGCATTGCAGTCGAGCCATTTCTCTAGGACTGGGGCAAGTTGAGCATGTGTATCATTGAACCACTTAGAGACGTGGTAATCATACTCATCAATGTGTGGAACTTCGAATATCTTATTAGTGTCTTCGAACCTACCCTCTTGAATAGTATCCATCCACACTGCGAAATCTGCATTGAACAACATACGTGATTCGACTGTAGGACAGATAAAGTCTGCGATTACAGTCTTACCCGCCTTGACAACTCCATCAGCAAGATACTTCATACGTGCCGCTTGACGCATACGTCCTTCTGTGGTGAAGTCCCAGTCGTTGTATTCTTCACGTATTCTATCTGCATTTAAGTGGACACCGTTAACAAGTCTCGCCAACGGTGCCGCAAGAGTGGACTTACCAGATCCTGGCAATCCATAAATTAGAATTCGCATTCTTTATTCCTCTTCGCCAGCCACCCGTCCGTTTTCGTCACAAGGTTTCAGTGTGATAGCACTGTGAATTTCGAATTCATTACCTTCTTCTAAGAAGTCCAAGTTTTCGAGTCCAGACCATGCGTCGAATTGCCAAGCTTCTTCTACGTTTTCCAAGTATGCTTGTAATTCTTCTTCATTAAGATATCCAGGCGCATCTGGTTGACAGAACTGATTGATTGTCCAGTCTTCCCAACAACCATCCCAAGTTTCCTCCATCTCCGCATCGTAGTCATCGACTTCATGGAATGTACACGCTTCACTAACGTCTGGAAGAAATGCAGATTGTAGTTCAATAATTTGTTGTTGTAACAAAGTTGCATCGCCACTCACATAATCATCGTATACTTCTCTAATAGTTTTGTAGTAACGACTGTCACCTTCTGTAAGACTACCGACTTTGTTATTGGCAAAGTCCATGATTTCTTCTTCAGACTCTGGGACACTGACTACCCATGATCCCCAACGCCAACCAACTTCAAGAGTTGCCCATAGTGTGTTACCACCTTCTACTTTATGTCCACCATCGATTGCTTTCATAAACGTACTGTTTTCAACTACTGACTTTTTGTAAGTCGGTTCCATTTTATAATATTGCATCTTACTTTCCCTCGTTCTTTTTCTTAGTAAGTTTTTCTTCAAAGTCACTGATGAAGTCATTGATATATTCTGGCGGTTCTGCCATGGATACCAATCCTTCTGCACCGTCAACAACCTGCATGTCTGAGATCATCTTCTGCGAAGATTTAAATCTGATGTATAGTTGTTTCTTTTCTTTTTGAATCCTGCGTAGGAATGCGTACCATATAATTTGCGTGAAATAAGCAAATGGGTTCTTGGATTTCTCTGGATCAAAATTGTGAATGTATTGTAGACAGTTCTCAATTCCATCTGAAATCATATCGTCTTTGTAAGAATACCCAGAGAAGTTCGGTTTCGTCGCAAGACGATTCGCAATCTTAAAAATACACTCACCGATATAGTTTGGTACTCGTGGTAAATCCTCGCCAGCATCTTCTGCCTCTCTACACGCTTCCTTGTATTGGATGAGTGATTCGAGTAGGTCTTTATTGTTTACATAATTCTTCTTGGCTCTTTTTGCCATATGACCCCTCCTTCTGTGGTATCAAGTCCTGTACATTATACTCTATGTTGAATCAGATGTCAAGCGGTAAATTAATTAAAAATAAAGCTTGACTCCTGTTTGGATGTTTGTTATAATCGATTTATCGCTTTTAAATAATGATTCTATAGCTGCTAGATATCAATGTTGTAAATCTTAAATGGAAACTGTTGATCAGAGTAGATCTCAATACGTTTCCTGAAATGTTGGATCGTGTAGTTCGTGAATGATCCACTCGTCAGATCATCAGAGATGTCATAGAGTGTCGCAGTATCTGCATCATTACCTTTACGCAATGTACGTCCGATTGACTGCAATACCTTAATCTCAGACTTAGAACCAGAGGCGAAGATCACGTTGTCGAGTTTCTTCAAGTTCACACCTGTCGAGAAGACACCATAGGATGCGAGGATGTTATGTTGTTTGATAGGATCGTTCTCAACGAGATGACGGATCTCTTCACGTTCATCCCCTTTCGTTCCACCGTAAATGAAATGTAATTGTCTATCTTCTTTGCGAAGCAAAGGCTCTAGGATCTTTCCGTGTTTCTCAACCAGATCAAAGAGGATCAGATTGTTCTGTCCTTCCAGTGACCAGACGAGATTACGAATAAACATATTTCTCTTCTCATGGTTCGTCAAGAACTCTCGTTCTGCAGGATACTTTTTCTGAGGGGCATCAATCTTTCTGAATGCATCTCTAAATGATTTCTTTGTTTGTGCATCGTACGTCAATACAATTGCTTTGACATTAAAGTCTGCAACTGTACCTGCATCAATTAAGTTCTTTGTGGTAACTGCACGTTTGACTTGACCGAAACAACCTTCCAGAACCATTCTATGTGTTTTCGACTCAGATGACTTGAGAGTTCCTGTGAACCCATGTCTAAACTTACAGTCGTTTAACTTTTCCATAATAGTTGTGAGAGACTTCGCTTGGAACAAATGTGCTTCGTCACCTAGTACTACATTGAACTGATCGAACCATGCCTTGGGCATCTTCACCAATGACTGCCATGTAGATACAACAATAGGTGCATCCGAATGTTTATCCACTCCACCTTGAATTCTATAGATCTCTTGTTTACATCCGTAGTCTTCAAAATCTCCTGCCATCTGATGTACAAGACCAATCGTCGGTACGATGATAAGTGTCCTATGTCCAAACGCAAGATTGTAATGTTGTTGGAGTAGATAGATGATCAGAGATTTACCAGATGATGTCGGAGATACACTGAGTGATCTACTATTGATAATTGCATTACGAACATATTCAGACTGATAATCACGTGGTTTGTATTTACAATTGATTTCTTCTGCGAGTTGTTCTGGATAATCTTCTTCACATATATCTGAAACATATTCATCAGTCTCTATATTAAGAATGTATTCACGTACTTTACAGAACTCTGCAAGCTTTGAAAGTAATCCAACATATAGTTTAGGACGCATAGGAGAATAGATCCGAATGATCCCATCCCACATCTTTGCCTTCACCTTTGGATTGTACTGCCATCCCTCTGGTCTAAAAGAAAAGAAGTCACTGATCTCTTGACGCACTGATGGATCTGCTGTCACACGCATGTGAACATGATCGATGAATTCAACTGTTACTATATCAGTCATACATCAATACTCACGTTTGTACCTTGCGGTTTTGGAGAGTCAACCAATTGTCCCATACCATTATAGAGAGTATATCCCACTTCTGCAACACGTATTGCGCCGTTCACCACTTGGTGTTCGACGTGAGTTGTAACTAAGTCATCGCCCACGTATGCGGTACGAGTATAGTTACTTACAATTTGTGTTGGGAGAATAGGTGGGATAGACTCTGACATAATTAATAATCACCTGATTGGAACTTCATAACATCGATCATAGATTTGATAACGAAGTTACGAGAATGGATTGACTTGATGATGTCTTCCAGATAGTTCGCACGAATTGAGTGGTAATCTATCTTCAGACTCAGTTTGATAATATCTTTATCGCTTATGATATATTTATCTAAATCGTTCCGAAGTACTTTTAACTGGAAAGGTTTCCAACCTCGTTCTTTGAGGTCTTCCTCTGCCATGGAACCACCGTAGTATTCCATCTTGTCACGTTTCATCTGCGCAAGATCTGCACGTAGTTTCTTGACACGTAAAGCTTCTTCATAATACTTTGAATAGTATTTACTGTGCAATGAGGGAATACGTTTACTTTCACCTATGAGGTTAGTCTCATCGATGGGAGCGTCTTTTGCCCACATCTCATTAATATCATCACTCATCTATTTTCTTTCCTGCTTTACGAAAGCGTTTATTATAACTACGTTTAATCTTTTTCAGATAACCTCTTGGCCACACAAACAGATTACGGGATTTTTTTGATAAACCATCGTGTTCATCTCCACCCTTCATGGGAATTCTCTTCATACGTTCCACTCCGCTTCTTCTTCAATCGCCATCGATACGAACTGGTAGTAATCTTTATTCTCGTCGTCCATATGTTGAAAGTATAAACCTGCCGATGCCATGAGTGCGTGAATGTTAGAACCTTCTTTGAGATGCGCTCTTGGATGACTTTCCATAAGTTCCTGTATCTCGTCCATGATAATCTTTATTTTTGCTTGGATTTTACTCATATGTCAATCGCCCCTGTTGGTCTTAAAATACTATTGAACGAAAAGATCGTTCTCTGTTTTTTAGATTTGTTTGGTTCCGCATAATGTATCAAAAAACTGGGGAAGAAAAGAATATCTCCTTCACTTACCTGTGGATCATATCTGTAATCCATTGCATCAACAGTATTCTTGAATGGTGCCCAGAACTTTGTCGCCTGGTGTTCCCTCTGATCAAACTCCGCATATAGAACTGCAGAGAACCCACTTGGTTCGTGAGTGTGAGGTGGCATGAAATGTTGTGTAGAATATCTTTGTGCCCAAAGGTTATTGATCTTCATACCTAAGTCAAAGTTGTATCTATTGATTGGTGTATGTTGAACCTTATGTACAAACCCATTTAGCTCTGGTTTGAGGATATCTATGAACTGATCCGTGTAAGGTGCACGTTTGTCATTTTTGCGAATGTTCTTATAGTAGTCAGTAAAACATTCATCTGTCCAACACTCCTTATCATCCCAGTCTATGAGATCCATAAGTTGTTTTTTCTTTACACTCCAATTTTCTATCGACACTTTGTAGAATGTCAGTAGGAAAGGATTGAGCGCTTCTATTTTCGCCATTTATCATCATCCCAAATAATTTCATCATATTATACCATACTTTTTAAGCGTTGGCAACAGTAAAGTTTGTATATCTAAAAGTTGCATTACATTCTGAATAGATTGTATCTGTTGATGTAATATCCAAATTGATAGATGAGAGTGCAACAGGGAAACAATCTTTGAATATGAATTGTTTGTTTGGGTTCTTGTGATTGTTATTGATCACGATAGTAATATCTGATTGAACACCCTCGTCTGATGCCTTCAATTTTTTGTATTGATCTGTAGAGTTGGGTGATCCCATCCCTTCTAACCAGTTTAAAATTTCTAGATAGTTTTTCATGTCTTCATCAACAATGAAAGTTACGTCCAAATCAGAATACTGCAACTGGCTTGGTGAGTCGTAGATCAAACCAAGTGGTGTGTTCAACTGTTGTGGACTTCCAGAGACATCAGGAATATTAACTTTCTGCGTGAAAAATTCCACGTTAGGAAGTCTTTCGATAGAAATGATGAATGACGATGGAGATAAATAGTTAGTGATCATTGAAGATTACCTTTTCAATTTTAATACTACAACTATTTATATGGAGTACACAATGCGTGATATTTTACTTAATGCCCTGAAGAAACATGCAGAAGGTCATGTTGAGAAACACCGTGCTAACGTTGAGGTCTATTTGCACTCAACAACAGGTATCGGTGAACACCCAGACATCGTAGAAGCGATGGAAGCCGAACTAATGGAAATCGCAAAGTACGACGATGTACTTGCAATGCTCGAAAAGTACTTCGACAAACCATGAATCATAAAACATTAGATGCTTATAAGGTCAGTACAGAAGGTATTGATCTATCTCAAGCAGCGCACCTATACCAAGAATTCTTTAACACATGCGAATATAACTGGTGGTACGAAGTACTGCCAGACGATGTTGTTGTGGATATTGGTGGGTGTGTTGGTTTCTTTTCTGCATTGGCATTAGACAAAGGTGCAGAAAAGGTTTATATGATCGAACCCAATCGTAATCTAGTAAAGACTGCGATTAGAAATGTTTCTGATCATATCATCGATGATCCTACTAGATTTGTTCCAATCCATGGTGCAATGTCTGATGATCTTTCTGACACATTACACGTGTTTGGTGAACATGAGGAATACCCTACATTCACTTTCTCAGAGTTCTTAGAGAAACATGATGTAAAGAATATTGATTTTTTGAAAGTAGATTGTGAAGGGGCAGAATATAATATTCTAAAGCCTCAGATGATTGACTTCTTTGAGAACAATGTTCGTCACATGGCGATTGAAGTACACTTACGTGCACAAGACGATGGTCCTACAAAGTTTATTCAGTGGAGAGATAGTTTTCTTCAACACTTTGCATTACAGGGAAAAGTTCGTTATCAAAGTAAATATGTTGCAGACGCTGTAAATGAAGACTGGTCTATTATGCAGAGAGACTTTACTAAAGTTCCTGCAGAGTTTATGGTCTACATTACGAATTGGTAATATACAACATAAACGAACCACCCCATCCCAATGGCCACTCTGATAATATCTTTTCATCATCATGAGCAAGGTTATGATCTTCGTGTCTCAAGAAATGGATTTTAGATAAATCGAATTCTTGACACATGTTGTCTCTAAAGTGTATCCACTCGTAGGGTGATTCTCTAAATGCATCCAGATGAAACTCGCAGGCAATATGTCCCACGTGATGTTTTAGGTATTGTAAGTTCTCTGGTTGGAATATATCAAACTCCGCACCTTCTATGTCTATTTTTAAATAGTCAATCCAAGGGATCTGATACTTGTCTATTAGTTCTTTGAAACTCATACGAGGTGCCTGGACATTCTCCCCAAAATAATTGAGCGAATATCTATCGTCTTTACCTATTGCGGCATGTATAGGAACGACTGGTGATGTTTCGTGATCGATCCAATGATCGGATACATTGTAACACAGTGTCCGAAGATGATCTCTATTGGCTTCTACAGAATATATCTTCTTTGCGCCTTGATCAATTGCGTGACATGTAAAGAACCCAACACAAGCACCGAGGTCTACAACCACGTCATCTTGTTTTACTTCACCCCACCACTCATAGTCTTTTCTTTGGAAAAGTTCATAGAACATCTGATTTACGTCTAGTAATCCAAGACCATCTGTTCTCATATTATAATCTAGATATTTTTTCACTTTCATCTCCAATAAAAAAGGGGACACGAATGTCCCCTTCGATATTACTATTTATCGTTTTACTTAGAAGTTGAACGACAAACCTACTTTTGGTTTGAACTCTTCTGCAGTTACATCGTAGTTACCACCACCAGTGATTTCTGCACCACCCAATGTGTAAGTGTATTCTGCACCAAAGTTTTGTGCAATCTCATCTTGGTCACCGTTAACATATGCAGTGATACCGTTAGTTTCTACAACCAACTCACCTGCAAAGTTTGATGCGTCTACATCATATGTCATTGCACCACCTACTGCAACAAGACCTAGATCTACACCACCGATACCTGCACCCAGTACAGTGTTTTCACTGTCCAAGTTATAGTCTGCTGATGCAGTTACATCTAGACCCATTGTACCTACGCCCAAAGTGTATGCACCTTGTACGTTGCTGATGTCTGTGATGTCTGATGTCCAGTCTGTGAAACCTACTGCGAATGCCGCACCACCGAAACTTACTGCAACTGATTCTGTCATTGCAGGAGCAGCCAAAGTATGGTTACCTTCTGCGTCGACGAATACACCGTTGTCGTCACCAATTGCAACGCCAACACCTGCAACAGTTGTACCAACTGTCCATGTGTCTAGATCGAGTGCGCTACCGTCTTCAGTAACGAAACCCAATGCAACATCACCTGCGGCTGAATTGACATCCAATTCCACACCCATTGCTCCTGCCCAGTCACCTGCCGCATTCTCTGCGAAATCTAAGTTAACTGCACCAGAAACCATGTCGTCTGCGCTGGCACTTGTTGCTACCATTGTCGCTACTACGACTGCTAAAAATTTGTTCATTTTGTATCTTCCTTTATTGTTGTACAAATCAATGTACGAGTTATACCATACTAGTTAGGTTTAGTAAACCCAAAGTAAAGACTTCTACGAAATGAATTATAGGGTGTGGTAATTGAGCAACAAACATGTTAGAATTTGTATTTAAATGTCGCTTTTATTGAGTCATCTGAACTTACAGTCTGACCAGTCCATGGATTGTCCTGTGTCTTACCTTGGTGTAGATACAACCCAAGTTCAATTGGACCTTCTGTGTGGATCGCAGCTAGATAGTTGTATGTAAATCCTAGATCATCATCCATAACTCTGTGTGCAGTCAACATCAATTTCTTGGAATGATTATACATGATACCAACATCTCTACGAGTGTTCTCGTCGTCTGTCCATTGTTCGTAACCAACTCCAACAGGCAATCCTAGTCTGTGGAATGATGCACCGATTGACGCACCTGTCTGTGTCTCATCATCTTTCTTGATCTGCATTACTGATGCATCAACAATCGCAACACGTACTGTTGAACCATAGTACAATGAATCATCTTCTGGGTTCCAACCGATAACACCACCAAATGGCATTTCACGTTTCAGACGATATGAATTGAATTCGAATTCGTCGTTGTGATCCCATCCACCAAACGCAAGTACGATCTTTTCGTTATGATCGATACGTGAACTTGGTTTTGTGATGATTACTGGTGCACCAATCTTCGAGGTCTTTGCGAACCCAAGTCTCTGCGCATCTGTCTCACCAAAGTATAGACGTGCACCGCCGATACCAATTCCTGCCTGTTTTTCCGTGATAGTATTGTCGAGACTTCGATTTAACGCATAGTTCGTATCGAACCTTGCACCAAAACCTGCCCAGTTGAGAATCGGTGTTTCGAGATCTGTCTCGTAACCACCCATTACTTCTAATCTGGTATCTACTGTACCTTCAGTGTTTGTATCATCGATGTAGACTTCGAATGTTCCGTTCATAAAAGGACCATTCTTTTCTTCGTGTGCTTCGTGTCCACCTGCGTAAGCTACACTTGCTGATAGAATCAGCGCTAATGTTGTACCAGTTTTTAACATAATAAACTCCAAATTTAATTAATTCCATGTCGTCGCATGGATCGTATTATTTAGGTGTTTTAAAATTATTTTATAAGTGACTGTTTTCCTTAGATTCTTTTTTCCCTCTGAGGCTTGACATTTAGGTCATTTTAGTGGTATATTAAAGTATAAGTTAAGAGAAAGAGAATCACTATGGTAGGACTTGCGTACCCAACATCAATGTCAAAAGATATCGCCCAGTGGCGTGAAGCGGGATATCCAATCCCAACTATCCAAGGTTATGTGGACTATCTGTCAAAACAGAAAATGTCTCAGAACAAAGGTAGTTACGGTAAAGATTCCGAAAAGACTAAAACCTACAAATGCGAGTGGGCGTTCCAACGTGCATATGAAGTAAAAGAGTTTGACACTATCCGTCAAGCGCAGAAACGTTGTGACCAGATCACTAAGTCTGCATTGTGGGCAAAGTTGCGTGAAGAAAAAGGTCGTAACATAATGCCTGTTTCAGTAAATTCGAAACAACGTAACACTGGTCGTCACACTGCAGGTTGGGCACGTGGTAACACGATTACTCTTGACCTGATCGTTGGTCTTGACGAATACACTCTGATCCACGAGATGACACACTGTTTAGGCAATTGGCATCATGGTCGTCAGTTTCGTCGTGATCTATTGAAACTGGTTTCACGTTTCATAGGAACTGATGCGGCAAAGATCTTGAAGTCGAAGTTCAAAGAAAAGAAACTTGCGTGTGGTGAACAACGTAAACCTTTGTCTTTCGAGAAATGGGTCGAAGCTAAAGAACGTATGACTAAAATGAGGAATGCACAATAATGAATTATGTTTACGCAGAAGGTTCAACGAAAGTAAAACGTTCGATTGCAGAACAGGTTGTTAGGTTCTGTATTGATGAACTGATGCCTCGTATGCGCACGTTAGAGATTGATGTGATCTTGAATAACAAACTGGATGCACATCAGTACGGTTACTGTTGCGCAATCGATACTCGTGAGTTCGAACTTGAAGTAAACGCAAACCTCTCTCTATCTCAAATGGTCGAAACGATCTGTCATGAGATGGTTCACGTGATGCAATATGCACGTAAGAAACTAGACATAACGAATCAGTCTGACCATTCGACTTATGATGAGTATATGGATCTTTGGTACGAAGTCGAAGCAAGAGATTTTGAAAAAAGTTTGAAGAAAAAGTTTATGTCATTGAAAACAAACAAAAAGAAAATTCAAAATAATAACAAATAAAGCTTGACATTTGGTGTCAGATATGCGATATTAAGGTGTAGTCAGAAAGAAAAGGAATCAGACATGTTCGAAGTTGGTATGGGATTTTTGCGTCAGTATCGTGATTACACTGCGACAGGTGAGATCACATCGATCTCTACAGATGCGGATGACGAGACACTGATCTCTGTGTTGTACACAGATGGAGCGGTGAAAACATACACTGAGAACTGCGTGATGTCCAATCTTGGAAAACGCATGATCGTAACAGAGGAAGTAATATGGTAGTTGATAAGAAATTTATGAATGACGTTTGGAGCGCAAAAACAATTGCAGGTGAATCTGTAATCGCTCGACGTGTTAAATGGGGAAGTCAACCAGATATTCAATTCACTATTGAAAAGTCCGATGGAGAAATCGACTTCGTTTCTGCCTTCGATATGTTTAAAACTAAAATGGAGTGGTCATCATGATCGTATATAAGAATTACACACAAGAAAAAATCGCAGAAGGTTTCGATCTTCTAGTAGAGGGCATGAATAACTGGAAGATGCCTATTAAGACGACAATCAAGTCTGAAGATTTCCAGTGGGCATCAGATGCCTGTGCATACTTCACAGGATCTATTCTCGAAAAACAAGTTGAAACATTTGAAGGCGACATCGTCGTCTATGCAGATGGTTACTATAACACGATTGGAGCTTAATCATGGGACTTAATGTATCAGTATATCGCAATTCAGAATTCGCAGGGTACGATTGTACCAATGGTGGGATCACCTCTGCAAACACTTCTTTGAACGTTGTCAATGCAGATGGGCCATTTGATCCAACAGATACTGCACCTGCAGTTATGATCGTTGATGATTTTCCATGCAACAAATCATACCCGAAGTTAGTACCTGCAGTTTGGAATGCCCTGACTGAAGAGTGGGAACGCACAAAAGGTTGGTTTATGTTTGGTGGAAACTACGGTGGTACATCAGACAGTCGTTTCGAATATAACATTCTCCCAGTGCATGATCGTCAAGAGTAATGAGGAGAGGGAAACCTGCAACTGTTGAACAGTACGTTCGTGTACGTCTAGAGTTCTTACACGAAGAAAGAAAGAAGAATGAGGATAAGACTGCACACCTTATCCTCGACAAGTCGATTTACGAATTAACAATTATTTTGCAAATGATAACAAATAAAGCTTGACATTCTCTGTAAAGTATGCGATTATACTAGGGTAAGTTAAGAAAGAGAGAATCACTATGAGAGACCTATTTACCTATGAGTTGTCTGAAGATCCCCAATTGACAGATGATCAGTACACTTTGAATGCAAACCCTGACATCTATGTACAAGTTTGTATGTTTGGTGGATATGCAGTTGGTGAGTTCAAAGAAAGTACTGGTATGATGTATGATCACGGTATGTTTGAACTTCAGTCACACGCATTTGCAAAAGCAGTTGAATTGAACGCAGCAAACGTATGAACATATTCGTACTAGATAGAGACCCAGTTGTTGCCGCACAAATGCAGTGCGATAAACACGTGGTTAAGATGATTGTCGAGAGTGCACAAATGCTCTCGTCTGCGCATCGTCTATTAGATGGTACAAAAGAGAAAAGAAAATCCGTGTCTGGAAAGACAATGGTAGATTACTGGGTACATCCGAACTCCAATATGGAGAACACTCTGTACAAGGCAGTGCACGTAAAACATCCAGATACAATCTGGTCAATGTTATCTAACAATAACTATAACTGGCATTACGTTCACTTCTGCGCACTTTGTGATGAATATACTCATCGGTATGGTAAGGTGCATAAAACAGATGCACTCTTACGTGACATACTAAGTAGTACACCACGAAACATTCATGTTGGACATTTGACACAACAACCGTTGGCAATGCAATCAAATCCAGAATGTATGTTTGAAGATGTAGTGAAATCTTATCGTGCGTTTTATCACACGAAACAAGAACGATTTAAAATGGCGTGGTCAGTGAGGGAAATGCCCAACTGGTTCACACCAATACAGGGGTAAAGTGTTACGGTAGCACGTGGGATTCCAAATCCTTAAGCCTGGGTTCGACTCCTAGTGCCCTTGCCAATTCGGAAATTGGCGCAGT
>OBMK010000831.1_pt1 | contig 28627 bp, 20 predicted proteins | sample 1539081 | NCBI WGS metagenome assembly OBMK01 (sample SAMEA3355528, study PRJEB22509) | marine metagenome | biome: marine; feature: river plume; material: water | place: USA | collected 2010-08-07 | depth 0.5 m | reverse complement strand
TACTGTAGATGCACAGGGTAGAATAACTGCCGCTGCTAATGGTAGCGGAGGTGGAATTACAACCGTAAACGGAGGTACGTACATAACTACTACAAACTCAACAGGCCCTACGGTTACAATAAACCACGATAGTACAACTAGAGTGGATACTTTAGTTGGATCAGCTCCAGCATATAGTTTTACAGCAGTCGAAACTGTAGACACCAATGCGACTGGACACATTACTGGGGTCAACAGAAAGACATTTAACGTCCCTGTTCCAATATCTCCAAATTGGACATTATCTGGAGATAGTGGTGCTAACCAAGTCATAAGCAATTTTGATGTAGTTAATTTTATAGGTGGAACTGGAATATCTACGGTTGCAAGTGCTACAGATAATTTGACCATTAATCTAGATAATACTGCCGTAACTGCAGGTTCTTACACTGCTGCTGATATTACTGTAGATGCACAGGGTAGAATAACTGCCGCTGCTAATGGTAGCGGAGGTGGAGGAGGTAAGTTCGTAGATGGTACTGATCCTAACGATGCAGTATACACCACAGGTAACGTAGGTATAGGAACTACAAGTCCTTCTTATGCATTAGATGTTAGTGGGGATATAAGAGCTTCAGATGATTTATTTGTAAATGCTGTTGAAGCAACAGCTAATATTACAGGAGCTAAACTAGGAATAAGTAATACAAGTCCTACTGCATCCATTACTGTTGGAGACTCAACTTCTACTGGAAATCATATTCTAGTTGAGGGTAGCCCTACAGATAATACGTATTTAATTCTTGAAGGTAAAAGAAAATACCCTAAGATTAGACTAGAGGATACTAGTGGATCTACATTTGAACTTTGGAATCTAGGTAATACCTTAAGGTTTGGAACTAGTGTTGGTAATGCTGGAAGCGCAGCTTGGTATACTAAATCAGGAGTTGCAGGTGATGTTATATTTAATGGTAGCGTAGGTATAGGAACTACGAGTCCATCACAAGCACTAGACGTAAATGGAAACGCTAGGGCTACAGGAGTACTTTATGGGGACACAGGAATTTACTCAGATGGTTATATTACTGCTGATGGGAATATCACAACTTTAAATGATTTACAGGTTGACGGTAGTGCAGAAATAGGAGGCAGTACAGGTCTAGGAACTGCAAGTCCTACTCAAAAACTTCATGTAAATGGAAACGCTAGGGTCACAGGTGCTTACTATGATTCAAATAATCTACCAGGAACAAGTGGACAAATACTATCATCTACTGCAACAGGTACATCTTGGGTAAATGAGGGGAGTAGTGTTGGTGTGTCATCTATAATAGCAGGAACAAATATTACCATTTCTCCTACAGGCGGGACTGGTGCGGTTACTATTAACGCATCAGGCGGAGGCGGAGGCGGTGGTAATAGAACTGCCTCTTTTAATTCTGCGTTCTATCAATCAGGTACTGGTAGTTATTATCTTCCTATTAGTACTGAAAGTGAAACTACATCAAGGCAGAGGTATAACACAATCGTTCCTCCATTTAATGCGTATTTAAAAAGTGTTACTATGAGTCATGCATCAGTTAATGCTCCTACATCTGGAACAAGGACTTTTACAATGCAGGATTCAAGTGGTACTACTATAGAAGCTATAACTGTAAATTACAATGACTATGTATCGGTTGGGACTGGTAGGTATACTTTTACATTTACATTTACTTCATCAGCCGCAATTAGTGCTGGAAGACCTTTTTGGATTTATGGCACTAACAACCTTAATGTAGGTTGGGGAAATGCAACGTTTACTATTCTTTTAGAAGAACAATAAATTTACTATCTTTGTGTTACTGATAACTAATTAAATTTAATATAATGAGTAAAAGTAAAGAACAGGTGATGTTAACCGCAGACGAGTTAACAGCTATACAGGAGCTAAACAATAAGTTCATGCAAATAAAGGTTGCAATTGCAGACACTGTAATTCAACAGCAGCAACTTACCGCAGAGATTGGTTTGGTACAAAAAGATTTTAAAGAGCAGGAACTATTACTTGCTGAAAAGTATGGGAAGAATGCTACCATCAACCTACAGGATGGTGAGGTAACTCAACCCGAAGAAAAAAAATAAAACATGGCACGGATAAGTAACACAACGGCATACCCTCAGATTGCTACCTTAGACACAGATGACTACATACTATTAACCGACAAGGGTAATAAGTTAATGACAAAGTCTTGTAGCATAGGTAAGCTCCAGGAAAAGTTTGGTATTGACACACTGGTTGCCCACGTGGAGGTAACACCTGCTGACCTGTTATCCTTATCTACGTCAAACAAGGTTATCATACCTAGCCCTGGTGTTGATAAGGTTATAGACGTTATATCTCTAGCCGTAAACACTGTGCCAGGAACAGCTGTATATAACTTTACTGACCCACTAGAGTTTGTGTCTGCGGTTGACCAAGCGATTAGGACTGCGGGGACTACAACGGGACAAGCACCAGGGCCAGCTGGAGACCCTCAGAATCAAATAGTAGACAACGCTGCTACGTTTATAACAAGCGGGGTACGGCCTGGAGATATAGCAACATATACAATTCTAGGTGTTGTAACTAACACGGTGGTGACAAACGTAATATCCGAAACACGGCTACGGGTGGTGGCAGAAAACCTTGATACTTCTCCAGTTGCGTATATAATATATACCCCTGATAATACTGTGTCACTTGGAACTATTCCTGCGGTCGATATAAACACCCTAAATGAACGGGTATATAAACTAGTTCAGCCATCTTTAAACTACCAAATGGGTGCTGGAAGTCCACTTAGGTTAAAGTGTGCATCCAATCCAACCCAGGGTAACGGTAAGATGTTTGTTAATATATTTTACAGGGTACTAACAATAGGTACTTCATTTTAATCTAATACTTTGGACATAAGAAAGATATCCATAGGAGCAGACTATAAGTCTGGGGCAATGCATTACATTGCAGGGCAGGATGTCCTAGGCGGCAGCTACTGTATCCATCTGATTCAGTACGACCAGGAGGATTTTTCTTATAGGATATGGATTCGTAACAAGGACGAGGTCTTGCTATGGAAGGAGTTTAAGAAGACGATGCCTATATCACTGGAGTACAACATAAACTTTTAATGCAATCACCATACTCATTTATTGTAAAGCCTGTAAAGGGCAGGCGTTATGACAACATAAGGGTATATGGTGATAGGGACTTAATCATCAGCGTATCTGAAGAGGATCATACCGTAGCTAATCGCTATGCAGAGGTAGTCAGTGTACCCATGGGGTACGAAGGAGAGGTATCTAAGGGAGATACTATACTTGTACACCACAACGTATTCAAGTACTACAACGATATATACGGCAGGCAGAAGAGTGGCAGGAGCTGGCTCAAGGACAACCTATTTATTGTAGACTTCGATCAGTTCTTTTTATACAAGAAGGGAGATGAGTGGAAGGCATTTGATAAGTACTGCTTTGTAAAACCAATCAAAAAGAAGGACTCTTACATTATAGGCAGCGGGGTAAAAGAAGAGCCACTACACGGAGAGTTAGTATACCTCAACGACCAGTTAGTGGAGCTTGGGCTAAAGAAGGGGGACAACATATGCTTCGAGCCTTTCAGTGAGTACATGTTTGATATAGAGGGCCAGAAGTTATTTAGGATGTACACCAGCAATATAACCATCAAGCTATAGTATGGATATAAGGGAACTAAAGATACAGATAATTCAAGCAGGAAAAAACTCTGTGCAGCACTTGATTCAGGTAGCCAACGAGAAGATAATAAAGATAGACCCAGAGGATGAGCTTGCGGCTGACAGGCTAAAGAACGCTGCGGCTGCTAAGAAGCTTGCTATCTTTGATGCCTTCGATATACTTCAGCGTATACAGGAGGAGGAGGACAGGATCAATGGCGTGGAAAGAGAAAAAAATAACTTACCAAAAGGATTTGCAGAATCAAAGTCAAAATAGCTTATACACAAAAGTAAACGACACTATACCCTCAAGCGTTAGGAAGCTAAAGAACAGACACAAGTCCTGGGTCTATGGCTACGATGAGAAGTATGATATCGTGGTTATATCTCGTGACGGGACTATCGGAGATATATACAACATAAACAACCTAAAGGTTGCCCTACCACATACACCTAAAGACCCATACAAGAGGTCTACTGAAAAAGCGTCTCAGTACTGGGAAGCATCAGAGTACTCCAAGGAATTAAAAAGGATATCAACAATTTTTCAGTGGCACAACATGCCCCTTAGTTTTAAGGAGAGGTGGGTGGACTACATAGAGAAAGAGTTTAATAGGAGGGACTTAGGTTACTGGTTCTATAACAATGGAGTTCCTACATATATTACAGGTTCTCATTATATGTATCTACAGTGGACTAAGATTGATGTTGGACTACCAGACTTTAGGGAGGCCAATAGGGTGTTCTATATATACTGGGAGGCTTGTAAGGCAGACAAGAGAAGCTTTGGTATATGCTACCTAAAGATTAGGAGGTCAGGGTTTTCTTACATGGGTTCTGAGGAGTGTGTAAACATGGCTACGCTTGCTAGGGATGCTCGTGTAGGTATACTGTCAAAGACAGGGTCTGATGCAAAGAAGATGTTTACAGACAAAGTTGTTCCCATATCAAACAACTACCCATTCTTCTTTAAGCCTATACAGGACGGTATGGATAAGCCTAAGACAGAGCTTGCTTACAGAGTCCCTGCGTCTAAGATTACAAAAAAGAATATGTTCCTCATAGACGAAGAGGAAAAGCTTGAGGGGCTTGACACCACTATTGACTGGAAGAACACCTCAGACAACAGCTATGATGGTGAGAAGCTAAAGCTACTTATACATGACGAGAGTGGAAAGTGGGACAAGCCAGACAATATACTAAACAACTGGCGTGTTACTAAAACATGTCTTAGGCTGGGTAGTAAGGTTGTGGGTAAATGTATGATGGGTTCTACGTCTAATGCCTTGGACAAGGGTGGTAGAAACTTTAAGCATCTATACTACGACTCTGACGTGTCTAAGAGGAACTCAAACGGACAGACTAAGAGTGGACTGTATAACCTATTCATTCCTATGGAGTGGAACATGGAGGGGTTTATAGACGTGTATGGCATGCCTGTGTTAAAGACACCAAGCAAGCCAGTCATGGGTATTGACGAAGAGCTTATTAGTCAGGGTGCTATTGACTACTGGGACAACGAGGTTAGTTCTCTTACATCAGACCCTGATGCACTTAACGAGTTCTACAGGCAGTTTCCTCGTAGCGAGTCTCATGCTTTTAGGGATGAGAGCAAGCAGTCTATATTCAACCTGACCAAGATATACCAACAGATAGACTACAACGACTCCCTTATAAGGGAACACTTTGTAACTCAGGGTTCGTTTAGTTGGAAGGATGGCATCAAGGACAGCAAGGTAGTTTGGACTCCAAATAAAAGAGGCAGATTTTTTGTAACTTACATGCCTAAACCTGCGTTACAGAATAATGTAATAAGGAGGAATGGTAGATTTTTTCCAGGCAACGAACACCTTGGAACTTTTGGATGCGATTCCTACGATATATCTGGAGTAGTTGTGGGCAAGGGGTCTAATGGTTCTTTGCATGGTTTGACTAAGTTTTCTATGGAGGAGATACCAAGTAATCATTTCTTCTTGGAGTACATAGCCAGGCCTCAGACTGCTGAGATATTCTTTGAGGAGGTGTTGATGGCGTGTGTGTTCTTTGGTATGCCTATCCTATGTGAGAACAATAAACCTCGTTTACTGTACCACTTCAAGAACAGGGGGTACAGGGGGTTCTCTTTAAACCGACCAGACAAGGCTTACTCAAAGCTGTCTAAGACAGAGAAGGAGTTGGGTGGTATACCTAACACATCCCAGGATGTAAAGCAGTCACACGCATCTGCTATTGAGTCTTATATAGAAAAATATGTAGGACTAGATGAGACTGGTATATATAGAACTGAGGGAGACATGGGGGACGTATACTTTGAAAGAACCTTAGAGGACTGGGCAAAGTTTGATATCAACAACAGGACAAAGTTTGATGCGTCTATAAGTTCAGGTCTGGCTATAATGGCTAACCAAAAACACCTATATACACCGTTAAAAGAAAATAAAAAAATAAGCATTAAATTTGCAACATATAACAACACTGATTCCCGCAGTAGAATAATAAATAGATGAAAGAGGTAAAAATAGAAATCAATCAAGCCGCTTTTCCTGATCAGTTTGTTACTGACGCACAGAAAGATACGATGGAGTATGGCCTACAGATAGGGCAGGCGATACAGTACGAGTGGTTCAGGAAGGACAATAGTTCATGTAGGTTCTTCAACCAGTGGGGGGAGTTCAATAGGCTAAGGCTGTATGCCCGTGGTGAGCAGTCTGTTGCTAAGTACAAGAACGAGATTGCGGTAGACGGAGACCTAAGCTACCTTAACCTAGACTGGACACCTGTTCCAGTTATACCTAAGTTTGTAGACATAGTAGTAAACGGATTAAACGACAGGCTGTTTAAGGTGAAGGCCTTTGCAGAGGATGCTATGTCAGCGGAGAAGAGGGATGAGTTTCAGAAAATGATAGAGGGAGAGATGATTGCACGTCCGTTGTTTCAACAGATAGAGCAAGACTTTGACCTAAACCTTTTTCAGACGGAAGAGTCTGAGCTACCTGAGAGTGATGAGGAGCTTCAGTTATATATGCAGCTTAAATATAAGCCAGCTATAGAGATTGCTGCGGAGGAGGCTATAGACACCATACTAAACCAAAACCAATACAACGAGATAAGAAAGAGATGCGACTACGACCTTATGACGCTTGGCGTTAGTATGGCAAAGCATCAGTTCCTACCAGGACAGGGAGTGCAACTAGACTATGTTGACCCTGCAAACGTTGTGTACAGCTACACGGAAGATCCGTACTTTAAGGACTGCTACTACTGGGGTGAGGTGAAGACCGTACCCATGACAGAGTTGGTTAAGATAGACCCCGACATATCAAACGAGGATATGGACAAGATATCTAAGTACAGTCAGTCCTGGTATAACTACTACAACAACGCCCAGTACTATGAGAACTCTATGTTCCAGCGTGACACAGTAACCCTGCTGTACTTTAACTACAAGACCACACACTCTTTTGTTTACAAGAAGAAGGAGATGGCAGACGGCAGTTACAAGGTTGTGGCTAAGGACGACCAGTTTAACCCACCCATTGAGATGCAGCAGGAGGGTAAGTTTGAGAGGGTAGAAAAGAATATAGAGGTATGGTACGATGGCATCATGGTGATGGGTACAAACATTTTGTTGAAGTGGGAGTTAGCTGAAAACATGGTAAGACCAAAGTCAGCTTCTCAGCATGCACTGCCTAACTATGTGGCATGTGCGCCAAGGATGTACAAGGGGGTATACGAATCTTTAGTGAGGCGTATGATTCCTTTTGCAGACCTTATACAGATGACACACTTAAAGATACAGCAGGTAGTTTCTCGTGTTGTACCAGACGGTGTCTTCATAGACGCTGACGGATTAAACGAGGTAGACCTGGGTACAGGCAACGCTTACAACCCTGAGGATGCACTGAGGCTATACTTCCAGACAGGTTCTGTTGTTGGTAGGTCTTACACCCAAGACGGTGAGTTTAATAACGCAAGGCAGCCGATACAGCAGCTTACATCAAGTAGTGGTTCAGGTAAGCTACAGATGCTGATAGGTAACTATAATCATTACATGGATATGATTAGGACGGTTACTGGATTGAACGAGGCGAGGGATGCTTCAAGCCCTAACCCACAGGCGTTGGTTGGCGTACAGAAGCTCGCTGCACTAAGCTCTAACACGGCAACTAGGCACATACTAAACAGCAGCTTGTACATAACAAAGCGTTTGGCTGAGGGTATTGTTATAAGGACATCAGATATATTGGAGTACTCAAACTTTAAGAATCAGTTTGCTATGCAGATTGGTAAGTACAACCTAAGGCTGTTAGAAGACCTAAGGGACTTCTACTTGTATGACTTTGGTATATTCCTAGAGATGTCTCCAGACGAGGAGCAGAAGGCTATGCTTGAGCAGAACATACAGATGGCCTTATCCAAGGGGGACATTAACCTTGAGGACGCTATTGACATCAGGGAGATACATAACCTAAAGATGGCTAACCAGCTACTAAAGGTTAAGAGAAAAAGAAAGCAGGAGGCAGAGCAGCAGCAGATACAACAGCAGCAACAAGCAGCGGCACAGATGCAGCAGCAGCAAGTAATGGCACAGTCTCAAGCGGAGCAGATGAGGATACAGACAGAGACACAGGCAAAGATGCAGATAAAGCAGGCAGAGGTTGCTATGGACATTGAGAAGCTAAAGAACGAGGCACAGCTAAAGGCTCAGTTGATGGAGATTGAGTTCGGCTACCAGATGCAGATGAGGGGCTTAGAACAGCAGCAGATAGACACGAGGGAGCAGTCAAGGGAGAAGGCTAAGTCTGACAGGATTACTCAGGCTAACACGCAGCAGTCTAAGATGATTGAGCAGAGGAAGAGAAACCTTCCACCCATAAACTTTGAGTCCAACGAGGACAGTTTAGATGGCTTTGATCTAGCTGAGTTTAACCCAAGGTAAAAATTAAACATATGAAAAATTCAGATAAACTTTTAATTAAGAGCAATAAAAAGATGTGTGATGAGGGTATGAACGCATACGACTCTTATGTAAAAAAAGGAAACACACCTCGCCAAGCAAACAAACTTTCAAATAAAATTTGCAAAGAGTTAGGCGAGAAAGCAACTTTTAGTAAAGATGAAGCAAAAGGCGTTCAAGAGCTTAACCCAAGGTAGGCTAAAATATTATTATATAATATGTATTAACTTTGTACAAAATTAAATCAAATGAATTTACAAGTAAAAGAAGTTGGTGGAAACCAAGAAAAATCAAAGGCTGAGATAGAGGAGCAGTTACTTAAGAAACATGAAGAGTCTTTTGCTGATGCAGGGGATAATTCTAATCAGCCAGAGACTATATCTAGTGAGCCAGAGGTTACACCTGAGCCACTTACTATAGATGACGACAGTGTTCTGTCGTATATAAAGGAAAGGTACAACAAGGACATTGATTCAGTTGATCAGTTGTTCGAGACGAGAGAGTCAAACGAGCAGTTGCCTGATGATGTGTTAAAGTATTTTGAGTATAAGAAAGAGACTGGCCGTGGTATTGAGGACTTTTATAAACTACAAAAGGACTACGATAGCATGGACGAGGACTCTATACTAGCTGACTACATGGCTATTCATGAGGAGGGTTTAGATGCGATAGACATCGAGGACTTGATGGATGATAAGTTTGGCTATGATGAGCTTGATGACGACAAGGATATCAAGAAGAGACAGCTGGCTAAGAAAAGAGAACTTGCGAAAGCACGTAAGTTTTTTAATGAACAGAAAGATAAATATAAAATTCCTCTTGAGTCAAGTGGGGGTGGGTTATCTGAAGATCAGAAAGAAAACTTAAGTGCATATCATAAGTATATAAACGAATCTAATTCTGTTGCTGAACAAAATCAGAAGCGATATGATTACTTCTTAAACCGCACTAAGGAAGTGTTTAACAACGAGTTCAAAGGTTTTGAATTTGAGGTCGGTGAAAAGAAGATTAATTACAAACCAGGTACAGCAGAAGAGCTGTATAACAAACAGTCTGACGTAAACAACTTTATAAACAAGTTTGTAGACAAGGAGGGTTTACTGAGCGAGACAAAGGATTACCACAGGGCCTTATCGGTTGCTATGAATCCAGAGAAGTTTGCTCAGTTCTTTTATGAACAAGGTGTTGCAGCAGCGGTTGATGATGTTACACGTAAGTCCAAGAACATAAACATGGATATACGTAAGTCACCTCAGCTCTCATCAAAAGATGGTTTGAAAATTCGTTCTGTTGGAGACACAAGCAGTGGGAAGGGACTCAAAATTAGAAGTTTAAAAAAATAATTAACAAAAAAAAGTAAAAAATTATGGCAGTAAATGCAACGCCAGGTTTCGACCTGCAGCCATCAGCACAGCAAGTGCCGTTGGAAAGTAACTATATCACAAACTTTGATTTCTTGAATCAGTATCTACCCGATACTTACGAGAAAGAGTTTGAGAGATATGGAAATAGAAGTGTATCATCTTTCCTAAGACTAGTGGGAGCAGAGATGCCTTCTAACTCTGACCTTATCAAGTGGGCAGAGCAGGGAAGACTACACGTAAAGTACCAAAACTGTACATCAGGTGCTGCAGCTGCAGCTTTAAATGGGGTGTGGACTATTCCTAACAACATCAGTAACTTTAACCCTGCCCTAGCTGGAAGCAATACAGCATCATTGAGGGTTGGACAGACGGTAATGATATCCGACAAGACACCTGGATCTAACCTAACTAACAAGGGTGTGATTACAGTAGCTCCTACAGCTGGCGCACCAAACACGGTAACAATAGCCTACTACGAGGCAGGTGGACAGACAATGGCAGCGGCAGTAGCTTGTGATATATTTATCTACGGGTCTGAGTTCAACAAGGGAACTGAGGGGATGGTAGGATCTAACGAGTCTGACGACCTAATCTTTGACAACAAGCCAATAATTATCAAGGACAAGTATGCTGTCTCTGGTTCTGACATGGCTCAGATTGGATGGATCGAGGTATCAGGCGAGGACGGAGTAAGCGGATACCTTTGGTATCTAAAGTCTGAGCATGACACGAGACTACGTTTCGAGGACTACATGGAGACTGCAATGATTGAGGCCGTGCCTGCAGAGGCTGCTTCTGGGGCAGGAGACTTCTTCCAAGGTACTGGAGCTGGATTATCAGCAGCTAACCTTAACGGTTCAGAGGGTGTGTTCTACGTAGTGGGTCAGAGAGGTAACGTGTTTGGTGGAGGTAATCCAACAACGCTTGCTGAGTTTGATTCTATTATACAGAGGCTAGACAAGCAGGGAGCAATCGAAGAGAACGTTCTCTTCGTGAACAGAAACTTCTCGTTTGATATGGACGACATGTTAGCTGCTCAGAACTCTTACGGGGCTGGTGGTACTTCATATGGACTGTTTGACAATGACGAGGAGATGGCTTTAAATCTTGGGTTCTCAGGATTCAGGAGAGGCTATGACTTCTATAAGTCTGACTGGAAGTATCTTAACGACCCAACAATGAGAGGTGGTCTTGTAGGCGGTGCGATCAACGGAATGTTAGTTCCTGCTGGTTCGACTACAGTATACGACCAGGTACTAGGAAAGAATGCAAAGCGTCCTTTCTTACACGTTCGTTACAGAGCTTCTGAGACTGAAGACAGACGTTATAAAACTTGGATCACTGGTTCAGCTGGTGGAGCAAGGACATCTTCTTTGGATGCTATGGAGGTAAACTTCTTGACAGAGAGAGCAGTTTGTGTATTAGGCGCAAACAACTTCTTCTTATTCCAAGATGCATAATAAGTAGTAATGTTAGGGGAGATGTAACAGTCTCCCCTTTTTTAATTCTAAATTAAATTATATCAAATGAAAAAAACACAAAAGTTTGTAGACAAAACTTACAGGCTAAAACAAGACCGTGCGCCACTCAGCTATATGCTGTCATCAAGGCACTCTAGGAGATCACCTTTGTTACACTTCGATGAGGGCAAGGGACTTAACAGGCCACTGAGGTATGCGAGAAACCAAAAGAGTCCGTTCGAGGACGAGCAGGATGGTAACGCTATACTAGAGCCTATCGTATTCGAGGATGGCATGCTATTCGTACCTAAACAAAACCAAGTACTACAGCAGTTCTTACACTACCACCCGTCTAATGGGAGGGTGTATGAGGTTGTAGATAAGTCAAGGGATGCGTCCAAGGAGCTGGAGATGGTAGAGAAGGCTGTTGATGCAATGATTGTTGCAAAGGAATTAAAGGGCGATAAGTTATTGGCTGTGGCAAGGGTATTGATCGGGGTTTCGGTTGACAAGATGTCTACCGCTGAGATCAAGAGGGATGTACTTGTATATGCAAGAAACAGTCCACATGACTTTATGGAGACCATAAACGATCCTATGCTAGACCTGACCAATGATGTTGTTCAGTTCTTTAATAACTCTTACCTGTCGTTTAGGAACTCAGGTAAAGACGTTTACTTTAACTTACCAAAGAATAAAACTAAGTTACTAACCGTTCCGTTTGGTGAAGACCCGTACTACATTGTGGCTTCATTGTTCCAGACAGATGATGGCATTGAGACTTACAAGCTCCTAAAGAAACGCTTAAGTAGCAATAGTTAATAACAGTTATATTTGTGACTATTATTAACCCATTAAATTTTTATCATGGTAAAGTTTTTAAAGATTACAAATGCTCCAATTACAGGACAGCTAATAAGCCTTTCAGAGATTAAGGCTGTAGCTACTGCAACTGCAACTGCAACAACAGTTACTATTGACTACGCAGATGGGACTACTACTACTGTTACTACAGCAGCTCAAGTAGCTCATGATGTTTATTCAGCAATTGTTAACTCAATTGAAGTAGCCCTTGCAACTTCTTGGCAGAAGCCGTACTTCGAGATGGTTCTACCAAAGGCAGTGACGAGTATTGTTAATGCATAGTAGCGTTAACTAAACAGAAAGAGAGAGAGGCTTAAAAAATTAGGCCTCTTTTTTTTTGTTATCTTTGTAAAAAAGAATATCGATGATAAATTCTGTGAGAAATACAGTGTTAGCTGTACTCAATAAAAACAATTACGGATATCTATCTCCCCAAGACTTTAACTTATACTGCCTACAGGCCCAGATGGACTTGTTTGAGGACTACTTTTATCAGTACAACAACTGGATTAACAGAGAAAATAACAGGTCTTCAGGGACTGGTTACGCAGATATAGTAAAGGGACTAGAGGAGGTTATAGACACGTTTACAGTACTAGCACCCCTACAAAATCAGAGTACGGCTACATTAAATAAAAGCTCGTACCTTCTCCCTACCGCAACACTAAACGGAAGTGACTACTACCTACTTAACAAGATGTTAGTCTACCAAACGATTAGGGCCACGGGTACTACAACCAGCTTTGCGGTTGGTCAGAACGAGATACTAGACACAAACGCTACCTTTGTAACAAGCGGAGTACTTCCAGGAGATGTTGTTGGGTATAGTATTGGGGGGATACCAACAAACACATTAGTGGAGAGCGTGGTGTCAGAGACACAGCTTCAGGTGGAAAGTACAAATATTATTTCGTCTCCTATAGACTACGCAGTATATAATCCTAATAACTTAAAGGAAGCAGAGAAGGTAACACAGGCTAAGATAACCTTGTTAACTAACTCTATACTGACCAAGCCAACGCTGACATACCCTGCGTATGTTCAGAACGCATTAAGCTCTAAGGTATACCCTGATAGTGTATACGAACAGGGTCAGGTACTGGCGCAGTATATAAGGTATCCGTTTGTACCTAGCTGGACTTACTTAGAGACCTCTGGTAACGACCCTATATTTAATATATCTGATGGACTGTATCAAGACTTTGAGCTACCGCTTTCAGATGAACCTAACTTAGTTAATAAGATATTACAGTATGCGGGAGTAGAAATAAGGGAAGCAGATGTTGTACAGTTTGCACAGGGACAGGAAGCATTAGATACACAAGAAACAAGTTAAGATGGCATATATAAATCAGTACCAGTACTACACAAACAATGAGGTAAACCCTAACGATGCGAATTGGGGTTCGTACCAGTATGTAACACTAGAGGATATAGTTAATAACTTCATGCTTATATACCAAGGAAACCACGAGTTGGTTAACAACCTGAACAGGTTTCAGGTACTGTTCCATGCAAAGCGTGGTATACAGGAGTTAAACTACGATGCACTCAAGGAGATAAAGATACTGCAGCTAGACTTAGACAGCAACCATAGGTTTGTTTTGCCATCCGACTTTGTGAACTGGGTTAGGATATCTGAGTGGAGGAATGGTGTACTGCGTCCACTGACTGAAAACATACAGACAAGCTACGCCAAGGCCTACCTACAAGACAACGAGTCTAACCTACTATTCGACCAAGACGGTAACGTACTAAGCCCTCAGGACAGTGAAATAGATCTAGCCCGTATAAGGGGTGGTGCAAGGAGTATATACCTAAACTCAAACAGTGTCTATGACGGGCAGGAGGGATGGAATGTAGAGGGGTGTTGGTACTTTGACTACCAGGTTGGTGCAAGGTTTGGTCTGAATACAGAGACAGCAAACTCAAACCCTACGTTTAATATAGACAAGAAGGCAGGGGTAATAAACTTTAGCTCTGGGAGTAGCATGAGGTCAGTGGTATTAGAGTATGTCTCTGACGGAATGGAGAACGGAGACGATGCGTCTGTTAGTTTAAATAAGTTATTTGAGGAGTACATATATGCGTACATACGTTACTCTATTTTAAACGGCAGGCTTGGTGTGCAGGAGTATGTAGTTAACAGGGCAAGGAAAGATAAGTCATCACTACTAAGGAACGCAAAATTAAGACTGAGTAACATACACCCTGGCAGGCTTCTGATGAACATGAGGGGCAAGGATAAATGGATAAAATAATAATATGCCAATAATAAATACAAACTTTATTGCAGGTAGGATGAATAAGTCTGTGGACGAGAGACTCCTTCCACCAGGTGAATATGTAGATGCTATAAACGTGCGTCTGGGTTCTACTGAAAACACTGAGATAGGTGCTGTAGAGAACTCAAAGGGTAACAACTCCTTGACTACATTAGAGTATGGTGGGCAGTCACTGTCAAGCTCGGCAACATGCTTAGGTGCGTATGACGATGGGCAGCTAGAGACTATGTACTGGTTTGTTCATGACCCCGCTAACACAGTGGCTACCGATGGTGTAGTTGATATGGTGGTGTCGTTTAACACGCAGAACAATCAGCTCAGATACCATGTGATAACACTTGACGTATTAAAGTTTGACCCAGAGTATTTAATAACTGGCGTAGATAAGATCGAGGACTTACTGTTCTTTACGGACGGAAAGAATCCACCAAGGAGAATAAATGTAAACGACACATACGAATTTCCTACGGGGGATGTGGATGGTATAGAGGAGGAGGATATATCTGTTATACTAAAGCCACCTGGTTTTGAAGACCAGACAGTAACTGGCGAAGTTCCACTGACAGCACCTACGTTTGAGTTAATCAATGTGGTGGGTGGAGAAAATTATTTGGAGGACAGGTTTATAAGCTTTGCCTATAGGTACAGGTACATAAACAACGAGTACAGTGCGACTTCTTTATTCAGTCTACCTGCATTCCAGCCATCAAACTTTAGGTTCGATACCCGAAGCTATGACAACGCTGGTATGTCTAATGCATTCAACGGTGCTAAGGTAAAGTTTAGCACAGGGAGTGACAGGGTTGTTCAAGTTGACTTGCTGTATAAGGACTCTAACACTAACAGGATATATGTAATAGAGAGGTTCAAGAAGGAAGACTACGGCTGGGCAGACAACGCAACGCAGGAGTATGTGTTCACGAACAGTAAGATATACTCTGTAATAGGATCGGATGAGTTACTGAGGCTGTACGACAACGTCCCACTAAAGGCACAGGCCCAAACAATAATGGGCAACAGGCTGATATACGGTAACTATACCGATGGCTACGACATAGTAAACATAAACGGACAGAACATTCCCATAGACTACTCTACAGCACTATTCACTACATCGTTAAGCCTTATAAGCCTAGACAATGCTGTACTAAGCAAGGGTGTTGATTATACTATAAACCCATCAGCAACTACTAATAATGTGGAGAACTCTTTAGCCACAGTAGACCTTGCAGAGGTAGAAGACCAACTCTTAAGGGGGGCGCAGTTAGTTTTTGATATAAGGATTGAACACAACCAAATAAACGGTACAGTAGGTACTGCATGTTACGATGCTAATGATGAGTTTCAAAATTCTCCTCTTAACATAAATGTCACCATAAACCTCACACAGGACTATGCAAATGTGTTTGACTTTGTTGGTTCAACGGATTTTGAGAACGCTATAGGAACTGTACTGAACGACCCAGCAAATTCACAGAACGGAAACTTTGAGTTAATAGGCAGTGCTGACCAGGGGATATCTCTAACGGATAGGTTCAACGCAGGATTAGTAGCACCCAATCTTGCTGCTCCTCTAGAAACCTGTAATTTTACAAAAATCATAAGTTCGATTACAAGTAGTGTTGCGCAGCAGGGATTTGCTATTAGTGCTACCTCTGGGCAAACTACCTTTACTTTACAGACGCTGGCGATGAAGTACTCTGCAGCCACTACTCCATCTACTGACATATACGAGTACTTTAGTTTTAGTTCGTTTAGGGTGGGCTTTACTAACAACATAAATAAATCAAGCCTACACAGTGACAGGGACTTTGAGACTGGGATTGTATACCTAGATGAGTACGGCAGGGGTTCTACCGTCTTAGTATCTGAGTACAACACTATATTTGTTCCACCTAGTGCGAGCCTAACAAAGAACCAGATACAGGCCACAATACAGAACTACGCACCAACATGGGCGACTAAGTATAAGTTTGTAGTCAAGCCAAGTAAGGTTGGGTACGAGACAGTTTACAGCAACTTCTTTTACACAAACCCGTTTGACAACGTAACACACTTTAAGCTAGAGGGTGACAACACGAACAAGGTAAAGGTTGGCGACAGGCTTAGGGTAAAGAGAGACACAAGGGGTGCTTTAACGTCCTTGGTTGAGACCACGGTACTGGGCGTAGAGGCACAAAGCTCTGACTTTTTAAATGGACAGCAAGAGCTTGGGGAAGACAGCGAGCAGTTGGCAGGGCTATACATGCAAATCAAGGCGACCAACTTTTCTGCTCAGGCTCCTAGCAACTCTATTATTGACTATGGTTTAAGGGCAAGAGCCTCTGACTCACAAGAATGTGGGAATGATATATGGGCCTTATCGTACCCATGCTATATATACACTTCAGACAGTGATACAACTAACTATGACCTGCCTGCAGGTTCAGTCGTGGACATGAAGTTTAAGTTTTATAGGCCTAGTGGCACTAATACAGTAGAAAGGGAATGGGAACTAAACAGGAGCTTTATAGCAGCAGAGGACTACAGTGACTTCCACGAATTTTGGACTGCCTCTAACATAGACACTACCGCAACATACTCTTCAGGGTCAGACCCTGTCGGTATTTACACTACTGACTTTGCTACCCCATATGGGGTAAATGGTGGTAACTTAGACCCAAATGCTACATCTCCAACAAACGCAAATGGGGCATATAAACGTGCTAATAATACTGTGGGGGATGATTGCTTTAAGATGTACTTTCAGTTCATACAGCAAGATCCAGGGAACGTAACAAGTCCTTTGTGGCTTGGTGTTAGGTGTGGGGGTAAGGGACTCAATGGGTTTTTTAAAGGAGATCAAGACATGACTGTGTCTGCTGAGATAGTAGTCCAAAGGGCAAACACGGTAATGGTCTTTGAAACAGAACCAGCCGATGCAAACGATGAGATTTACTTTGATGCGTCAGAGGCACTGCCCCTAGTTAGGGACGTGGCTACTGGAAACATGCTACACAAGTCAACGGGGAACGTGGACTCTGGTGACCAAGACCAGACCACTACACAAGACGCAATCGTTACTCTAGACTTCATGGACTGCTATACCTTTGGTAATGGCGTGGAGAGCTATAAGTACCTAGACAGGATAGATGGAAGGTCTGTTGTCATGGGACAGAGGGGACTGGCAGTAGCGGAGCAGGACTACAAAAAGACAGACAGGTTTGCTGACCTTACATACAGCGGTGTGTACAGCAGCAGCTCTGGTATAAATAACCTTAACGAGTTCAACCTAGGTCTGGCAAACTTTAAGACACTGGAGACATCGTTTGGCCCTATACAGCTACTGTTTGCAAGGGAGACAGACATACTCACGCTACAGGAGGATAGGATTAGTTACGTACTTGCGGATAAGAACCTTATCAGCGACTCAGTGGGTGGCGGGTCTATCGTGTCAGTGCCACAGATATTAGGCACACAGATAGCTCGTGTAGAGGAGTATGGTATCAGTTACAACCCAGAGAGCTTTGCTAACCACGGGCCTTACTTTTACTTTACCGATACCAAGAGGGGTGCTGTGATAGAACTCATGGGTAACTCCAGTAACGATAGGCTTAGGGTTATATCAAACCTAGGGATGCGGTCTTGGTTTAGAGACCAGTGGAACTTTCAGTTGAACACTCAGAAGATTGGTGGCTTCGATCCATATATGGACGAGTATGTCCTTGGAACAAACTTAAACCCTGTGCCTGTGCCTGAGCCTGTGCTACAGTGTGGCGCACAGCTATCGTTTAAGGGACTAAGTGAGCCTGTTACGCACACATATAACTTTGGAAGTATAATTGGGAACAGCGTAGTAGACTACGAGATATACTCAGGCGGGATTACTATAGACGTGCTATGGAACGGGAACACATACTCATCGGGTGTGGTTACTGTGTCAGGAAGTTTTACGTGGAACAAGTCAGCACTTACACCTACCAATGCACAGGTCACTATAACGCCTGTTGATACAGCTGCATTTAGTGTGACACCACAGTGTGTAGGGAAGATACCACTTACGGTAGTGAAGTGTATGATCAACTCAAGCACTAACGCAGGTGAGACTATACACGTTGAGTACAGCTGGAGCAATACAAACTCTAATAGCCCAGTAGACAGCGACATGGCCACACTGGGTACGAGTAACAACACGTTTAGCTTCTACAATGTACAGGCTGGTATAAGGTCACAGGGAGTGTTCCCGTACAGCGGAGTTGATTTCACTATCAGGACAAACAAGGTAAACTTTGATGACTATAACTGGGGGTATCCAGAAGATAACTTCAAGTACCTGTCTTCTAATACCCTGTATGCCAACACCCCTACGGATGTGGCTGCTTTGTTAGCGGCCTCTACTACCATACCAAACGTAGACGTGACAAACCCGTCCCCTAACATAAACTTAGCAACGGTGACTGGACTAAGCCTGCCAGTAGGAAACCAGTACCTGTATGTAATATACGACCTGAGGGACATTGGCGCACAGCAGCTGTGCTACGATTCAACTTCTGCGCTTGCAGCTTGTTGTACGTGTACATGGAGCTGTGTTTCTTTCTCAGCGAGTACTGTATCTGCAGAGGACACAGTGTGTGGCATGGTTATAAACTCAACGTACTACCACAACAACGGGTCTGGTTCTTTACCAGTGGTTGGAAGTGTTGTGTACACAAGTTCAAACTGTGAGGACACAACAACGGGTCTGGTAAATGTATTACCTTCAGGGTTCTATAAGATATCTCTCACTCAGTACATGCAAGTAGGATTAAATGGACTGGTGCTAGAAATAAAAAATTGTTAAAAAAATAATATGGGACAGTTAGGACTATACTACTTTAATGGAAACTCTTTTGCTCAGGCCACATCCGTGTTTACGGATTCTGATCTTACTACCCTTGCGCCAGATGGCTACTACTCAAACGCAGGCATAGTAAGGCAGCAGTTGGTTGGGGTGCTGCTATCCCCAGAGACATGCAGTACCTGCTGTGTTCCATGTAACGCTACTGTGGGAGTGTTCGAGAGTACAAATGGACTGTACTCATCATGCTTAGAGCTAGGTGGTGGAACGGGTGCTGTAATTTTTAGGATTCAAACTATATTTCTAGAGACTCCAAATAGGCCAGTTGGGACAATAATAACACACAACGGAAGTAACTACAACAGGTTTACCTGCAAGAATAACCACTTCGGTATAACGCTAGTGGATTACAGTAACGGGGTTGCCAGTCCCCCTGTGACAGTAGACTACGCAGGCTTCAATAACCAGCCGCCAACTACCCCTACGTATGTGGGAGGTGAGCCATCGACAGTAACTTTTATTAAAAATTACAACCAAACTCCATCAGACCCATGTGCGGACGGAGACCAGTTAGAAAACTACACGTATTCGGCAGGGTCTTTTGTTGAGCAGGGGACGTACCAGACGGTTGAGGTCACTGACGATGAGGTAGGTTATGCAACAGGATCAGGGCAAGTAGGGCCTACAGCTTTTACTTTAGTTTTCCCAAAAACAAACGCTGGGTCTAGTCTGGCTGACATACTTAACTACGCACCACTGTGTACAACTAATATGGTATGGGAGGTAGAGTGTCCCGCACAACTGCCGTCCTTTCAGGCACTACCAAGCGGTAGTTCTATTCCTAATTGCCCATTTATTCCACCTATTTTTACAACGTTTTACTTTGCAAGGAACGCAGTGCCTGGAACATTCCCGTCACTCGAGTTTATTGTAGACACGAACACCACGCCTGATGTGGGCAACTTTGTGTTCCTAGATGCTAATGGCTCTGCGTACCTTAACGATACACCAAATGATATATATTACTACCTAGACCCAGGGAACTATATTAAAGTAAGAAACGGTGTGGTTGTAGAGAAAGGACTATGCCAACAAGTACCTTAAAAAATAATACATATGCCAGTACCGTCATCAAGCAATCCATTTACACTGACCTATAGCGAGGGGGCTGAGGGTTGGCCGTCTTTCTATACATACTTCCCTGAGTACATAAAGGGGATGAATGGATACCTGTATACCTTCCAGAACGGAAACATGTATAGGCACAATACCAATAGCATACGTAACAACTACTATGGCGTACAGGGTACGTCAAGTGTTACGAGCGTGTTTAACCCACAGCCATCGGTAACTATAAAGCTGTTTAAGACACTTTCGTTTGAGAGTAATGCGTCTTGGGACTGTACGTCTCTGCTTACTGACCTAAGCCAGGGTAATGTACCTGAGCTAAACTTCGAGCAGAAGGAGGGTGAATGGTTTGCGTACATAAGACACAACACGGGGGTAACAAACTTCTCCCTAAGGTACTCAAATGGCTTGGGCAACATAGTATCTGTTACTGGGATAGGTTGTCAATCTTATTTAATTACTAATAATACTGGTAGTACTGGGTTTTATGAAGTAACTGATTGTGATGGTAATGTACTACAAGGTACTTTAAATAGTGGCACTAGTACAACTTTCTGTTCACAGGTAGTACCAACGGTATCAAGTGGATTAACAATAAGTGCGGGAAGTACTACATGTCCAACCGATACGGTGCTGTGTACGTTCAATAACAACATAGGAAACATCATAACAAACGGGGCAACTGCTTACACACTAGCACCAAACTCTTCGCCATCCCTTGCAGGACAGGTGACAGAAGTGGTTAAGTCTGGAGACAGCGGTACGGTTACTTTGGATACTACGATAGCAGGGGCTACAGCCCCAGTTGCAGGCCAGTTCCTACTGTTTGTTAACAACACTATAGCGGAGAGCTATGGCATGAGGGGCTACTACATGGAGTTTACGTTGGTCAATGACGACACCACGCCAGTAGAGCTATTTGCAGTGGGAAGTAATGTGATGAAAAGTTTTCCATAGAAATTTATTATCTTTGCATTAAATGGAATTAAATATAAATAGACTAAGCTCTACTGACTATGACGATATACTGTGTCAGTGGTGGAGAGACTGGAGATGGACACCGCCCCCTAAAGATTTTTTACCTGAGGACGGTACTGGTGGGTATATAGTATATGACGATGCCACCCCTGTATGTGCAGGGTTTATGTACATGACAAACTCTAAAGCGGTTTGGTGTGACTGGATTATATCGAACATAAACTACAAGGACAGGGACAAAAGAAAGGCGGCTATAAGGCTGCTTATAGGTCACATAACAGACATAGCAAAGAACAGTGGACACAGGTACTCATACGCACTGATACAGAGCAAGCCACTTATAGAGGCATATAAGGAGCTGGGGTACACAGAGGGTTCTAAATACACAAGTGAAATGATTAAAATATTATAGCATGGGGGTAGCAACAACAATAGCAGCTGGAGGTAGTTTAATAGGTGCGGGACTGTCTTACAGACAAGCCGCAAACCAATCAAAAGTGGCAGCGAAGGCAAGGGTTGCTTCTGATAAGCTAATAGCGGACGCTAGAAAGAAGTCAGAGAAGGACTACTACGAGGGACTGAACGTACCCCTAGACGCATACGGGGAGCAGTTTGCTCAAAACATGGCAAACCAGCAACAGACTATACAGGCACTGCAAGAGGGTGACACAAGGAATCTTATCGGTGGGGTGCAGGGGCTAACTGCAGCTGCGGCAGCGGCTAACGAGCAGACACGTATTGGTCTGGGTCAGGAGCTTTATGCCAACAGGCAGATGAAGGCCGACTCCAAGCAGAACATAAACCAACAACAGTTACAGATGGATATAGGCCAGGCGGCAGACCAACAGCTTATGGCTAGGGACGCTGAACAAGCTAGTACGGCTGCAACGCAGAGTGCCATATCTGGGGTTGTGTCAGCTGGTTTAAATATAGCAGAGGGAATGGCTCTATACGGAAAGACTTCTGCGATAAAGGATGCTGAGAAATTATTAGAGGGAGTAACTGAAGCTGATCTTTTAGAAATGGGTTTAACTAGGAGTCAATTTTTAATTCAAGCTAAAACACGTTTTTCAAACAGCTCCATGTCAGATGAAGATAAGCAGAAGTTATATAATGGAGGGGTGTTTAGTGTAAAAGAATTTTTAAAAGGGCCTAGAGATACATTTACTAATCCTACAGGTATAGATAGAATGGGTTATGGGATTGGTAAAAACCCAGTATATAATCCTGCAAGTATAGATAGAATGGGTTTTGGGGTTAATCAATCTGGTGTAGCTGCACCCAAAATAAAATAAAAAATGGCAAAGGAAAGAAAGGACACACCATCAGGGGCTAACCAGTTCTCTGTATACGCACAGAGAGACACTGACTCAACTCAGGTAGACTGGGGCGTTATAGCCAAAGACCTTACCACTGAGGTAAAAAGAATTTCTGAAGACAGGGCTAAGAGGAGGAACGATATTGAGGTATCTACTCAGGAGGCTATGAAGGAGTTGTCTCTGGTTGCTGACCTTGATAACCAGTCTGTCAATGGTTTCGTTATAAGGGGTGGTAACTTTTCTAAGAACGCCTTGCAAACGCAGATGGAACTGTTGCGTAACGGTGCTATAAAGCCTGAAGAATACCAGTTGTTTATGCAGCAGCAGAAGGATGGGTACGCAAACCTAAGTCTATTTGCCAAGAACGCAGACGATAAGTACAAGGCTGCTATGGAAAGGCTAAAAAATGGAGAGGATGGAAATCAGATAGCGTCAGATTTAGAGATTGCGTTTAACGAGGGTACGTTTGATTACACAGACCTAAAGAACAAGCAGCTAATTACTAACCCGTCAACTGGTGAGATGCTTATAGTTACACTGCAGGAGGGAAAGGATGGGAAGATGGTTATACCAAACATGAAGGACAACCCCGAACTGTATCAAAGTCTGGCGACACTTAACAACAGGACAGCATTCCAGCTGGACAGGCGTAACACAGGGAAGCTTACTGACAAGATAGTGGATAACCTAGCCACAGTAATTACTGCTGAAGATATAACGACATATAGCATAGGTAAAGGAGGTGGAGGTATTGAAACAATAGAAGATTTTACACAGTTGTTTAACGAGAAGTCTAGAGACCTTGATTTTGATACGTGGATGCAGACTCAGATAGACACTGTGGCAGGACAAGAAGATGATGAATCTAGTATGAACGCTGCACAGGTGTTATCAAACACTGGAGTAAAGTTTTCACTCAAGGATGAGCCTGGTACAATTAAGTACAGGACTGATGGAAATGGAATGCCTGTAGTGATGTTGACGAAAGAACAAAGGGATAAGGCTCGTGATATAGTGAGGCAAGATATATTATCTAAGATAGATAGGGTAGTAAAGAAAACACAAGGCCTTGCTGGTAAGTATGCTCCAATTGATAGAGGCGGTAAAAAAGACAAAGATGACGAAATTGTTACAACAAAATTTTATGGTATAGTAGGTGATTTTGTTGAGGGAGACTCTGATAAAGCGGAAGCAGCATCTAGTCAGCTTTATTCAGAGTATAACAGGTATGCAAGGTTAAATAAATTACCCCTACTAACAAATCGTCCTAGTAGGAATGTAGACGAGGGCGGTAATGTTATTTCAATGACACTTCAATATGATAATGGAGAAATTGAAACAATTGATGCGGTTGGAAAAACCTCACAAAACATAAAGGATATTATATTCTCAGCCACAAACCCATTTGGCTTGAGTGGCGCTCAAGTAAAAAATAAAGGAGAGAGTGGAAGTATAGGGGCAGGTCAAGTAAATATTAAAACTACACGTAAAATACGAGAAATAGATACTGGAACAGAGGCGGTGAGTTTAGGCGGTCTAACTCCTATACAATATGTTGAATCAGAATTAGATGAAGATTTAGATGATTGGGCGAATGCTACAGGTGCTGAGATTAAAAAAACCATGACAAATGTAGTGAAATCTATAATGCCTCAAGAAATGATAGATCAGATTCCCTTTACAATAGAGTCAACTGATGCTTATTTAGATGCTGATAGAATGGGGGTATTTAATTTGGTATTTGCTGCTGGTGAACCATGGGAAACAAAGGTAGAAGTAGATGAATTAGCTAATCAGAAATCTGGCGGTCTTTTAAATCAGGTGTTTATTGGCATGGAAGAGGCTAGGACTAAATTCAATAAATCTATAAGTGATAATACTAAAAAACAACCAGCATATTAAAATAAAAGTATGAACATAGAGACATTAAAAAAGGTATATGAGAGTGCGTTAACTAAATTTGATATGCCCCCCTTTAAGAGGTTCTTGAAGGATATGGAGGATGAGAGAAAGGTGTCTGACTTTAGGGAAAGTATGTCCAAGCATTTTGATGTACCCGATTTGGAAATATTTAAAGTTGATATAGGGTTTGCTAAAGAAAATGATTTAAAAAAAAACTCCACATCCAATGCTACTTCTCAAGAGGAAGGTACGGACTTCATGCAAAATCAAGGAGTGGAGAATGGCTCATTGGATTCTTTTCAAAACAATCAGTCTGAAATACCTACCATTAATATACCACAAGTACAGACCCCTGAATTTGATATAAAACGTTACACTGCTCCCGTTGAAAGTATAGAGAATATAAAAAACCCTGTGGGGAAAAGGTACGGTGCTAACACAGAGACAGGAGAGAAGAATACATGGCTAGAAGAGATGGTAGGCAAGAATACTGTAACTGATTTCTTTGGAGACATGTGGAGGGCAGGTGTACAAGGTGTTGGCCAGGGTGCTACTATAGACGATGCAATTAATTTGTACGCAAAAGGGTCGTCAGTATCAGAAGAAGATTTACAAGAATATATTACGGCTGTAGAAGATATGGATAGCATAGGCATGTCTGATGAGATGCGTAGCTTTAACAGGATATATGAAAACAAAGGTGGTGGGTTATTAGGTTTTGTTACAGGTGTAGCTACAAACCCATCTGTACTGGGTCAGTTATTTGTTTCTTCCATAGCATCAATGGTAAACCCTGCTGTAGCGGCAGGTGCAGCGGCAGGTGCAGCGGCAGGTGCAGGTACAGGTGCAGCGGCAGGTGCAATAGGAGGGCCGTTAGCTGCAATAACAGCAGCGGCAGGTGCAGGTACAGGTGCTTTGATGGGTGCTGGTGCAGCACTTGAAACAGGACTATCATTTACAGAGTTTTTAAAGGAGGAGGTTAGTAAGAAGGGTATGTCATTTAATGATGAAGGCATACGTTCGGTACTAGAAGACCCAGAGGCATTGCAGTCTATACGAAATAGGTCAGCGTCTAGGGGTTTAGTTATTGGTACTGTAGATGGACTAACAAGGGGGTTGGCAGGTCAGCTAGGTGGTAAGGCTGTCAAGGCTGCGAAACAAGCAGGGAGGCAGGTCACTAAAGAAATGGCAGCAAAGGCAGGACTAAAGGCTGCTGGTATAGAGGCAATAGGTGGATCTACAGGTGAGACTGCAGCAAGGATTGTGACTGGCCAAGAGTTAGATGTAGCGGAAATTGGTTTTGAGGGAGTGACTGGTCAGGCTTCTTCTATACTTTCAGTGCCACAGGCAATGACAGGGAAGTCACTAGCAGACTTTGCTAATGAGGGATTGCGTGTACTGAAGCCACAAAAATATGGTATAAAAAGTAAGGGTGGTGTTGTTAGTCCACAGACTCGTCAAGAGATAGAGGACATGCTTGACACCATGACTGCAGAGGAGATTGAGAAGACTCAGTTTGAGGTAAAGAATGATCCAGAACTACAGAAAAAAATTACCGACAAAAAAGAATTGGCTGTAATAGACTCAGGTATCCCTGCCTATATAGAAGGTGATGACAGGGTGAGTATGGCTAACTTAGAGAAAGAACTAAGGAATATAGAAGGCTCAAGTCTTGAGGTAAATAAAAAAAGAAGCTCAGATATAAAGAATGAGCTTCGTAAAATTACGGACAAGTACGAAGGAGTTTTATATGAGTCTGTATCAGTTACAGATGAAAATGGTAATGTTACCCAATCAAAAGTATTAACAACAAGAGACGATGCAATTGAGAATCTAGAAGCGGAGGGTATAGTTGATGCTTCAATGGAACAAATAAATTCTAAGCAGCAGCAATTATTTGATGAAGCAAAACAAAAACTAACATCTAGTAAAGTATCACAAGATATAGTGGGGTACAGCATTGTACTTGATGAGGACTCTACAATACCTGAGGGGTTACTAGGAGAAAATCCATTTAGAATATCCGAGGATGAAGATGGTAGGGCAGTAGTAACATACACAGGCGAACAGCTTGTTGATGCAGGACTGTTGGGTGGAAACCCATCAGAACTTACTACATCAGATTTTATTGACGCAGGTCTGCTAATGCCTGGAGATGCGGATGTGGTTAGGTCAACATTTAAAGTAGACGAAGTTGCAGAGGTGGATGATACTGAGACAGATATTCCTGACACAGAAACTCCTGACACAGAAGATATTGATTCGGGTGTGACCGTGGAAGAAAGCCTTGACAAGAAGGGCTACTCGAATGGAGAAGAGGGTATGATTAGTATTGACAAGGAGAATGAAAACACTCTTGTTTTTGAAACAAACAATCAAATTATAGAGCTGGGGACAATTGAAGAGGTGAGTGGTCGTCCGTTGAGTGATTTTGGTATATCCCTTATGCCACCTGAGGGCGTTGACGTTTCTCCTGATGGTAATATTTTTACTGAAGACGGAGTGGAGTATACTTTTGTTAGAAGGAGTAAGGATAAGAAAGGTGAACCTGTAGTTACATTAAGAGATGTAAAAAATGGCTTGATAAAAAAGTTTACTGGAAACCAGGCACAGAGAATACTAAAAGACTTAAGCCTAAGGAAAACAAAGAAGGGTGAGGACATAAAGTTAAAAGTGGAGGGTAAGGAAACCACACCCACTATAAAAAAAGAAAGAGTACCATTCTTAGATCCAATTGAAGCACAAGCTATCGATGAACTTGACAATGCACAGACAGAGTCTGCAAAAGAGGTTTCTGAATTTGAGGACTTGGCTATACAGGAAGCTATTGATTCATCTGTTGACAAAGATATTGTTGAAGTAAATGGAAATATATTTCAGGTAGGATTAAAGGAGGATGGGTCTTATGCTGTATCTCAAATGAGAGAGGACGGCAAGTTAGTTGGAATAAAAGATAAGGGCAAAAGAAGTAAGGCTATTAAAAAATTCAAGTCTGAAAAAACAAAGAAAGAAAAAAAGGCAATAAGAAATGCTGAGAAGTTAATCAAAGACTTTAAGGCTGAAGAGGGTGCTAAGATAGCTGCGGAGACAGAGAGAGTGGAGGCTATAATGAAGCAAGTAGAGAACGCAAGAAAGGCTTTGGGTAAGGTAGGCAAGGATGTTGAGATTGTTTACCACGAAACTGATGAGTCGTACCGTAAGGCTGCGGGAGAGGAGAGCAGAGATCAGTCTACCAATGGGGAGTACAATCCTGTGACTAAAAAAATACACATAAACGGAACGAAGGCTAAGAAGAATACTGTTGCACACGAGGTGTTCCATGCGTTGTTACTAAGGACTGGTATAACCAACAAGCAGGCCAAGGCTATCACTGACAGGATGTTGAAGGCAGTTAAGAAGACTGCGTCTCCAGAGCTGCTACAGAAAATAAAGGATCACGCTGATAAATATATTTTATTAGACAAAAATAATAAAGCTGTACTTGATAATAAAGGTAATACAATACCCAGCCCTTTACAGAGTGAGGAGAGCATAGCTGAACTGTTTGGGTTACTAGCATCGGAGTATCCACAGATGGACGCACCTACACAGAGTATAGTAAAGTTGTGGCTTGACAAGATAGCCAAGCTATTAGGACTTAAACCGTTTACTGACGCTGAGGTTATTGACCTACTAAACGTGGTGTCTGCAAAGGTTGAGGCGGGACAGGAAATTACAAAGCAGGATGTAAAAATATTAGATAAAAATAAGTCTAAAAAAGAAATAATCAAATCACGTAAACAGAATTTTAGTAAAGCTAGTTCGGTAGAAATGTTTGAAAATCCTGATATACTTCAGCCTAAAAGAATGGCTAATGGTA
>OBMK010000827.1_pt1 | contig 28681 bp, 37 predicted proteins | sample 1539081 | NCBI WGS metagenome assembly OBMK01 (sample SAMEA3355528, study PRJEB22509) | marine metagenome | biome: marine; feature: river plume; material: water | place: USA | collected 2010-08-07 | depth 0.5 m | reverse complement strand
TGGATATTCTTAGAAACAAGATATGACCCTACACGTCCTTATTGGTATGGGAACTTCATGCCACCCTCTATACACATATGGCCGGGTGTAGACAACAAATTACTAAATAAGAATTACTTCAACAATACTATAACTAACGTAAACCCTAATAATAAGTTCGGTCATCTTTACGATTGGACTAAATGGTATATGAACTCTGACTTCGGTAATCAAGACGGACAATTCCTAACAAATGGAGGAACCCCTTACTTAGCTGACCCTGAAAATCAAGGGTATCAAAACACATATAGAAGAAGAACACATTATTTTAACCAACCACTTATGGTTGCGTTCTTCAACTCATACCTACACGAGTTCATAAACGAAGTTAGAGTCCTTACACAACGATTCGTTTATAAAGATGGATATACTACCTACCTATATGATTTCAACGTCGTAGACAACGGGGGTGGACCTCTAACGGATATACAAAGTCCGTATCCAGGGATTGGGACTTCAATACCTGAAGGAACAAGATTATTACACTTCACACGAAACAAACTAAAAGAGGTAAATGGATATCTTAATGCTGAGTTAGATTATGTTGAGGTATGGACGTGGACTACCGCTAACACATTAACACCCTCTGACTCGACTGATTGGTCTGATAAAGAAAAGGCGGCTTCAGAGATATTAAGATTCGATATAAAAGATGAGTCCTGTTTTAGTGAACCTGTTAACTTCGTATGGTTTAACCAATATGGAGCGTGGGACACGTGGACGTTCAATGCTCGTTCAGTTAAGTCCTACAATATGGAACGTAAGACGTATTCTAAGACCACTTTTAAGAACTCAAGTCTATTCTCACGTCAATCCTTCGACCCGAAGAAAGTCGTATTTAATAGTGAGGTCGTTGTAGGTCTGTCAGCTGAAACTGATTACTTAAGTCAAGACGACGCAAGAATCGTTGAAGATTTACTTCGTTCAAATGAAGTATATATTTTAGAAAACCAAATAGAACCTGCGAATTACGATAATGATTTATTCAACGAAGTTCCACTCGTTACTACACTAATACCGGTTGATATCAAAACCAACAAGGTTGAAGAATACGAAAAGGTGTATGGTAAACTATTTCAACATTCAATAGAAGTAGAATATAACTCAATAAAAAAATATAGAACATCCCTTTAATATGATTGAATTAAAAGTATATAACGAAGACCTTACTGAATCGACTTTTTTAGACTTATTCAAGGACGAACCGATTAACTATTCAATGTCCTTCGCTGAGATACAAGATATAACAAAGAAGAATAGTGGATTCAGTAAACCATTTACCTTACCGGGAACAAAGAAGAACAACATATTCTTCAATCACTTTTACAATCCCTCATCTGCGTCCTTGAGCTTCGATGCGAGGTTCAAGCGTGATGCTGAGATTATGTATAATGGGTATCTTTTATCTTCGGGGTATATTAGGTTGATGAGTTCATCAAATAAGGACGGAGACATAACGTATAAGATAGTATACTATGACGAAATGGGTAATCTATTGGCGTCTATGGGTGATAAGAAATTGAAAGACCTAACAACTGATGGTTCAACGGGATTCGTTAGGTTAGACCATACTACAAACCTAAATAATATCAAACAATCGTGGAATGCTGATTCGGGTTCAGGAACAGGGCTAAATGACGGGTCAATTCTATACCCTTTATTAAACAGGGGATACGTATACAACAGAATAAATGATAACTACTTTATAAACACAGAGATAACCCCCTTATTCAATCTAACGGGTATTGCTGGTTCAGGTATATTCGGTGATAACAACGAAAAGGTAAGTAGACAAAACGGAGTAACGAGTGGATACTTCGCTATACGACCTGAATACTATTCTCCGTCCGTAAGATTAACTGACTTATTCGAGTTAATTCTAAACGATAATGGATTCTCATTGGAGTCGAACTTTTTAGATACAAATGAGTTCATTAGAAGTATCTATTTACCGACAACTTATTCTTCGGGTAATTATGGTTTAGTCCAAATACCTAACGAGACCTCAGCGGCCGTTGAAGATGAGTTTACCTTATCGGGTTCACAGGGTTCACTTCACATATTCAACTACGATACTCTACTTCAAGATGAGTATAATAGGTGGCAAAATACAACGACTCTAACGATACCATTGGATGGGGTCTATACATATGAGTTTACATTCGATGTTGAGAACAACGGAAGTGCTCAACGTGATTTCCAAATACAACAATTAGACCCTAACGGACAGATATATCAGACATTCATTTCAGATATTAACGTTGCTGGTAATAGTGAGGCGTCATTCGTCGTAGAAAGAAGTTTAAACTTGGACTTAAACCAAACACCTAACTTCGAGTTCCAAATACAAACTACTAATTCAGGAGGTTCATTGGATTTCTCTAATTTCAAGGTGAGACAAACAACAAGTCCTCGATGGACTAACAATAGTGTAGTCAAAATGAACGAACAATTGGGAGATACGTTAAGTCAAACTGACGTTATTTCTTCGGTATTAAAAATGTTTAATTTAGTCCTTATACCTAAACCAAACGATGAGAAGGTTTTAATCGTAGAACCTATGCAGTCGTGGGTAGGTCAAGGTGAAGTAATAGATTGGACTACAAAAGTTAACAGAGACAAAGCAATCACCATAACAGATACTACAAAGTTTATAAACTCAGAGATTAAGATGAGTCCAGTGGAGGGTAAAGATTTATTCTCAACGAACTTTAAGGACTCAAATAAACTAACCTTCGGTCAAAGGGAAACACCATTGAATCAAGACTTCAAGCAGAGTAAAGTTGAGGTAAAGACAAACTTCAGTATACCACAATCTGAATTGTTATTCCCTTCGTTCGATTATACCTTACCTGTATTCTATAAAGTAACTCAAGAGAACTCAGGTGAAGGGTCAAATGCTTCGGTAAACGTTAATTTCCAAACCACTCCATCTTTAGTATTTTGGTGTGGTAAGAGAAACATAAATCTTGATAGGGGTATTCTTATGAATTATGATTACTCAACCTTCGTAACAGATGCGAGTAAGTATTTCCCACAATCTCACCACCTTACGTATTTCCCCGTAAATACCTTTAGTCAAAATAAGACCATTGGTTTTAACAGAAATCAGTATCAAGGTGATTACAAACAAATTGAAGTGAATTATGATTTATACAATCTTTTTTACGAAACGAATATAGATGACTTTTTATCCGTAGATTCAAGGTTTATGTCCTGTGAGTTATACCTTACAAACAACGACCTTAAGAAGTTAGATTTTAGTGAAAGAATACTAATCGACGGAACACAATGGAGGGTCAATAAATTATCAAATATTAACTTAGCAAAAGCTGGTTTAGTGAAAGCTGAATTGTTAAGTATTGGACCTGATTTCTTACCTGTATACGAAGGAACAGATGCGATAATACTTACACGATGTGATGGTCTAAACTTTTTATATACAACAATAGCCTTAAACGCTAACTACGTTCAATACGCAGGAAAGATAGTTAAAGTAGGTGCGGATTGTTATTACGTAAACCCACCTTCGTTATTCGACCCCGACCAAACGTATACACAGATACCCGGAGTAAACATAGATTCATATACTTCGTGTAGTGAATGTGGGCAACCTGGTATATTCTGTGAACCTGTCATTAACAAATCAGCAAACTACGGGACACCTCCACAAAATGCTATATCATTGGCTCTATGGAATAGGGAAGACCAGGGAGACCAAGGATTCCCTGAATGTGAAGTAATAGAATACTTTTGGGATTGTAATACAAATGAGTTTTACGAACAAGGTTTCACGGGATTCGGGTCGTGTCAGTATCCTGATGGATGGAACTTCGAGTATGGAACTCCAATTACAATACCACCACCCGTAAACTCTACAGGGTATTTGGTAGAACAGGAATGTTTCGACCCACAAACAGGTTTTAACTATGATATCTATTGGCAAAAAGAACCCGCTAATGTAGGTTATCCTGACCCTCAATTACATAAAATATGTAGTGCTAATCAACCTACACCAACAACAACCACAACAACGACCTTATCTCCACCACTTACGGGGGCGATTAGGTTCGAGAATTGTTTAAATGACTTCCAATTCGACGTTCAAGTAGACCCTAATCAACCATCCTTATTCGTAGGTGAGGTAGTAAAAGGTCAAGTATGTTTCTGGAATACTCAAACTCAAGAGTTTACCTGTTATAACGACATATGTTCGGAGGTTATTGGACCGGCAACAGACCCTAATACCCTTAATACAATGGGAACAAGTATCGTTTATCCATCGTGTAGTTCGTGTCAGACCGCTGGTAATCCTACTGATTTCTTAGGAAGACGTTGTGATAACACATTCCAAACAAAAGTAATCCGTCAAGGTAATGACCCGTTGTCTATAGGTGATGTCGTAACGATATCAGGTTCAGGTAATGTAGGTGTATGTTATACCATTGAAAGTTTATCAAACCTACCATTCGAAGCCGTAGCAATCCAAAAGTATCAAAATTGTAATACCTGTGAGGACGAGAATGATAGTGGAGGTGGTAGTAGTTCAATGCCATAAGACATAAATTAAAAATATATATTTAATAGTATGAGTAATAAGATTTTAACGTATGAAATAGTCGTCGAAGATAAAGACGGAAATATTGAATCAGTAACGAAGGAACTGAATACATTAGTCAATTTGGAGGAAACAATAGTTGACCTCAACAAAAAGATTAGTGAGACACCAATTGATACTAAAGAGTTTAAGAACTTAACCAAACAACTTAAACAAGTAGAATCTCAATATGAGGGTGCGAAGATTAAGTCCAAAGGGTTTACTGATTCCTTAGCTGATTCACCAGGTATTATGGGTCAAGTAGGTAAAGGTATTAAGGGGGTTAACACGGCGTTTAAGGCTATGTTAGCAAATCCTATAGTATTGTTTATAACTTTATTGGTGGGAGCTCTAACGGCCGTTTATAAGGCGTTTGCGTCCACTAAAGATGGTGCTGAGAAAATAGAACAGGTGATGGCTGGTGTGAGTGCTACGATTGACGTAGTAAGGGATAGATTCCTGTTATTCGTAAAAGCCTTATCAAGTTTTAGTTTATCGGGTATGATAGATGCTTTTAGAGGTATGGGTGATGAAATTAAAGAGGAAGCTTTTAAGGCCGCTGAATTGAAAAGGGAACTACAGGGTATCATAGATACTGAAAGGGACTTAAACAAAGAAAGAGCCTTACAGAACAGGTTAATCTCCGAAGCTAAGAAGAAGATAAACGATGAGACATTATCTTACGACGAACGTATTGCGGCCTTAAAAGAGGTTGCCGCTAAAGAAAGAGCGTTAGCCGTTGAGGAAGAGAACTTAGCAAGACGTAAGTATAATGCGGTTAAGGCACAAAATGCGTTGAGTGATTCCTCAAAAGAAGATTTAGACGCTGAGGCTGCGGCTTACATCGCTCTACAAAACGCAATGAAGAATACTGCGGACAAACAGAAAGAGGTTGCCGACCAAACCAAATCACTTAACGATAGAAGAAGGGCTGAACGTAAACAGAGACAAGCTGAAAGGGTTGCGGGTGAAAAGTCATATAACGATATGTTAGAGAAGTTTGCTCTAAACCAAATTGAAACAGGTAAAGAGAAAGATATGAGAATCGCTGATAACGAAAGAAAGGCGAATATCGAATCTATCAACGCATTGAAAATCAGTAGTAAAAAGAAGAATCAACTTTTATTGGAGAATGAAGAAGACTTCAAGACAAAACAAGCTGAGATTACTAAAAAGTATGACGATGAAGCTGAAAAGGAACAAGAGACAAAAGATACTGAAAAGAGGGATGCTTTATTAACCAAATACGATAACGAACTTCAGTTATTAGAAAACGCACAGGTTCAAGAGTTCGACCTTATAAAAAAGAACCTTGAAGATAAGAAGAATCTTTTATTACAAAACGACAAACTAACCGCTGAGGAACGTAAGATTATAGAACAAGATTATGCTAATAGTATACTTGCTATTAACCAAACAATAACTGACCAAAAGGAAGAGGGTTTAATGAGGGATGCTGAAATTGAAGCGGCTAAACTACAATTGAAGTTAGATACTTTAGACCAAGCGACACAATTAGCGGGGTCAGAAACTGCGTTAGGTAAAGCGTTATTATTAGCGAAGGAACTATTGTTAGCCAAAGAGTTCATAATCAGTGCGAAGAAACAGATATTAGCGTCTAAAGAAGCCGTAACAAGTGCGACACTAACGGGAGCTGAAGCGGGGACAGAAGTTGCTGGTTCGGTTGCTAAGGCTACAAACACCGCACCCCCTCCATTCAACATTCCATTTATTCTTACCGCAATCGCTACAGGGGCTTCAGTTATATCGGCCGTAAAAGCCGCAATTAGTGCTACAAAGAAAGCCGCTGGTCAAGGTGGAGGTGGTTCAGGTGGAGCCGGTCAAACAGGTGGTAGATTCGCTTTAGGTGGATTGGTTGAAGGACCTGGAACAGGACAGAGTGATTCAATACCCGCTCTACTATCGAGTGGAGAATCCGTAATCAACTCACGTTCAACTCAAATGTTCGGACCGATGTTATCTTCTATGAATCAATTAGGGGGAGGTAAGTCCTTCTCATCAAGTGGAGTTATTGGAGGGGCTGAGTCGAGGTTGAGTAATGCGATAGGTAATACTCCAATACAAACTTACGTCGTAGCGTCTGAAGTTACTTCGGTTCAACAGATGGAAAGACAGGTTCAAGACAGGTCAGCCCTGTAATAAGATAATAACAAAATTAATTTATATTTGTAGTCATATGAAGATAGTTGAATTAAAAATCGACGATATCAGTGAAGAAGCTGGTGTCGATGGTATTGCTTTAGTAGAACGACCGGCCGTAGAGGAAGACTGGTTTTACTTTAACGAAGATAAAATATATATCATCCCTACTGACGAGGGAATTGAATTAGCTGAAAAGATTAATGAGTTAGGTGAAGACATTGCTGACCTAACTGAAGAGGGATGGAAAGTCGTCTCAGTAAAGCCTGTTAGGTCAGGTAAAGACGTATTCTCAACTATCATTGCGAATCCTAATGAATCATCTGCTAAAGACGGGGTAGACCCGAATAGTGGTGATTCATATCGTATTAGATATAAGTATGCTGGACCTCAAGATTCTAAGAACAGAGAGTTCTGTAGTGATATGATGGGAGCAAACAAAGTATTCCGTTATGAAGACATAATGGAAATGAGTAGTCAATTGGTTAATCCTGTATCCAAAGGAACCTACTACTCTATATTCGAGTATCGTGGTTCATATAATTGCCGTCATATGTGGGTCGAGTTAAAATACAAAATGGAAGGTAGAATACTTAACAACTCAAATGTTAAGAGGGGACTGAAAGGGTCTGAGCTCCTACCAGACCAATTAACTACAGAGACTAACGCTACTGCTAACAAAAAGGCTTTTAGTGGAGTTAAAAGACACTTATTCGAGGAGTTTATTATGGTCGATGGTTTACCCGCTTTTGTAGACCAAGAATCTGCTATCATTATCTCAAAACATATGGGATGTGAAGAAGGTTCACACGAACATAAGGTTGATGGTAAAACATACTATATGCCGTGTATAAAACATCAGTTCGAGACTTATAACGATTACCCTGAATCCGCTAAGAATAACGCCTGTAAAGTCCTTAAATGGAGAGATGAGTATGGTGATGAGGTAAAGGGAATGACGAGAGTGGGATGGACGAGAGCAAACCAATTGTGTAAGGGTGAGAATATCAGTGAATCAACAATCGCTCGTATGAGTGGATTCCAAAGACATAGAAAGAATGCTGAGGTTAACCCTGAAAATAAATCTACTCCATGGAAAGACGCTGGTCGTGTAGCATGGTTAGGATGGGGAGGAACTTCGGGAGTCAATTGGGCTTCAGATAAGTTAAAATCCATACGTAAAGACTTCGAGGAAACCCTTGATGGTGAGAATCCATGCTGGAATGGTTATGAACCAATAGGAACAAAGATGAAAGACGGACGTAAAGTCCCGAATTGTGTGAAGAAGTCCAAAAACAAGGAACAACAATTCTCAATGGATGATGAGAAACGTATGATATATGGACCGGCTATGATACCAAACAAGTTTATCATACGTCAAGACCAATTCACAGGTAAACCATATTACGTATTTTTTAGTAAAAAGACGATTAATCAGTTATCTCAAAAATACTTAAAGAAGAAATATACAGATAAAACAAATATAGAACATACCCCCGTAAACCTTAAGGGCGTCAATGTCGTAGAATCGTGGATTATAGAAGATTCTGACTACGATAAGTCAATTAAGTTGGGATTCAAGAAACTTCCGGAAGGAACGTGGATGATAGGAATGAAAGTCGATGACGACAAAGTATGGGAATATATTAAACAAGGGAAACTAAAAGGGTTTTCCGTAGAAGGTTATTTTACAGAAGACCTTTTATTCAATAAACAGGACGAACAAGTCCAAATAATTAACGAAATAATAAACAAAATTAGTAATGAATAGTAAAGAAGCAATTGAAAGAATCAAAGCGGTCTTAGGTATCTCTAATCATAACTTCGGGTCTTACAAGATTAAAGAAGGTGGAGAGTTTAAGATTGACGGAGAACTTGAGATGGGTAAAGAAATCTACATTATTACCGAAGAAGGCGAATTGCCTTCACCTGATGGCGAATTCCAAATCGAAGACGGAACTTCAGTTAAAATCAAAGACGGAAAAATCGAAGAGATTATAGAAGTCAAAGAGGAACTTGAGGACGAAGTTAAAGAAGAAGAGATGGAAGACGACAAAAAGGAAGAAGAGATGGAAGAAGAAGAAAAAGAGAAACTTGAAGACGAAGAAAAAGAAAAGGAAATGGCGTCTGTATCTCTTATCGACGGAACTATCGTAGGTAATGATGAAGAAGAATTATCTGTAGGTCAAGACTTATTTGTTATTACTGAAGAAGGCAAAACTAAAGCACCTGACGGGGAACACGAAACCGAAGATGGAAAAGTAGTAGTAGTCGAGGAAGGTAAAATCAAAGAGATTAAAGACAAAGAGGAAGTTGTTGTTGAAGAGGACGTTGCCTTAAGTGAGGTTATCGGTCAATTTACAATAGCAATTGAATCATTAAACAAGGAGATTAACTCCATTAAAAACGAGAACGAGGAACTAAGAAATAAGTTCAGCGCATTCTCAAATGAGCCGGCTGGTGATAGAATATATAATTCTAAAAACCTACAGAGTGAAAGATTCTCTCAAAGAACGGACAGATTAACGGCTTTAAGTCAGTTAAGAAAGAAATAAAAAATAAATCAAAAATATAACAAAATGAAAAAGTATAACTTTAATTACGATTTAACAGGTCTAGCAACTTACACTGATGAGGTAGGTGGAGACTTAATCGCAAAAGCAGTATTAAAAGGTAAGACTGCGGATTACGTAAGAGTTCAACCTGGAGTAAAGGGAACTCAAGCAATTAACTTATTGGACTCAACTTTATCAGTTCAAGACGGAGCATGTGGATGGAATACTGCGGGAACTACGTCATTAACTCAAAGAGACATTACCGTAGGTGATTACAAAGTAAACGAAGCATTATGTCCTCGTGACTTAAACGACTATTGGGCGGGTCAATTATTGAACCCTGGTTCATACAACGAAGTAGTTCCTTTTGAGGAGCAAATCGCTGACTTAAAAGTAGCACAGATTTCTGACTTTATTGAGTCAAAAGTATGGTCGGCTACCGTAGCTGGTGGAGATTCGTTTGATGGTTATAAGGTTTTAATTTCATCAGCTACTGCTGGTGTAGTTGTTCCATCTTCGGGTATCGCTGCTATTACAACTACAAATGCTTTAGAGCAAGTTGATAACTTAATCGCTAACTTATCTGAAGAGGTATTAGACAGAGACGATTTAATCGTATTTATGTCTTACGCTAACTACAGAAAATACGTTACAAACTTAAGAACTTCTAACTACTTCCACTACACACCTGAGGATGCTGGTAAAGAGTTCGAGACCTTCCACCCAGCTACAAACATTATGGTAGCTCCAGCGAAGGGTTTAACAGGTTCAGATAGAGTAACTTTAGGACCTGCAGGATATATGGTAATGGGAACAGATTTAATGTCTGACTCTGAATCATTAAGAATATTCTATTCTCAAGATAACGACGAAGTAAGAGTAAGAGCTAACTTCAAGATTGGAGCACAAATCGCTTTCCCATCTGCGTTCGTATCTAACGACTTAGCATAATCAAATAATAGTAGGGGGTCTAACGGATGTAAAAGTCCGTTAGAAGTCCCCTAAATAACTTTAAAACAAATAAAAACATATAATTATGGCATGTGATATTACAAGTGGATTCCAATTAGGTTGTAGAGACAACGCGGGTGGAGTCAGAAAGGTCTATATATTAGGTGATGCTGGTGCGGAAATTACTGCGGTTACGACTGCGGGAACTTTTGCTGAGATTGATTCTATGACGGGTACTGGTAATTTCTATGAGTTCGAATTGGTAAAACAAACTTCAACTTACGCAGAAACTATCAACGCATCGTTAGAGAATGGAACGGTATTCTATCAACAAGACCTTACCTTAGTATTCCACAAGATGGAAGCTGAGAAAAGAAACCAAATTAAATTGTTATCTCAAGCACCTGACTTAAAGGTGGTATTCGAGGACAACAATGGTAAACAATTCTTATTAGGTCAATTAAACGGATTATCTGTATCAGCGGGAACGATTGGTACTGGAACTGCGTTTGGAGACAGAAACGGATATGAGATTACATTAACAGGTTTAGAACCTGAACCAGCTCAAGAGTTGGACGGGACTTTATCTACAATTACATTAACGGGTATAACTCAATTGTAATTTATATTTAATAAAGAAAGGGGGGTTCATCCCCCCTTTTATTAAAAAAACGAATTATGGGTATTAAAAAGAACAATTTAGGACAACAGAGTTCTATTGAATGGGGTCATTTAGGTAAACGTAAAGTTTATAAGAATGAAGCCTTCAAGGTAATCGAGGTCGAGAAAAAGAAACCTTATGATTGGAGTCAAAGACTTAAACCATGGGGAGCGATGAAGAAAGGGAAGTTAAGTGTGATGATGAAAGAATCAGGAGCACCTACACCACCTCCACCACCGGGTGAAATATGGAACTTAGCCGCTACGAATTGGGAATCAACTACTGATAATTGGGAAAATATATAATATTTAGATATGGCAAGTTTAACAGGAAATCAAATACAGAACTCTTATCAAGGGTTAATAAAAACAGAAAACAACGGAGCAGCTAGTGGTAGTGATGTTAAGTTAACAGACGGAGCAGGTAATGATATCGGTATTGAATTAAACCCTACGGGAGCAATTAACTCTGTATCGAAGTTTACTAACCAATACGACACTTTTAAGAGAGGTAGTATAGACTTACAGAATGTTAACTTCGATATTAATAGCACACCGATGGCTCCATTCAACACCTTTAGTGGTGTGGGGTTTACAGATGTAAACAATTCCTTAACGGGTAGTATCATTCAAAACAGATTTGGTGGTATTACATTAGGAAATAACGTACCAGCACAACCTTATATCTTCACAGATTACCAATCAACGGCAAGAGTAGATATCAACAACTTCGGTAATGTAAACAATAGTGATAATTGGTTAACAGGTTATAATCAGTCAGTTAATGGTCTTTCATTTGATACTGGAACAAGAGATTTAACTTTAGGTAGAAACAATGATAGTGATTTAGTAGTCAACATCCCTGGTGGTGGAGGCGGAGGTGGTTCATACACTTATCGTCAAGACCAATATTTCACACCAGGTGCTTATGATGGTGGTGTAGGACCGACATATAGTTTCTTCACGAATACAATTATCTTTTACCCTATTATTTTAGGTTCAGGAACATTAAATGAGGTAGCAATTCAAGTGGAGGCTACGTCAGTAAATGCGAGTGATACTAGATTAGTTTTATATAGTCCTGGTAACACTACGTCATCACAACACCCTTCAGGGACACCTTCAACCTTAGTCGCTGACTTCGGGGTTATAGATACTTCAGTAGGTGGATTAATAACTATTAATACTAACGTATCAATCGACCAGGGTCTATATTACTACGGAATATACCAAGAAGGACCATGGGACGCATCGTATAGAGTATACGATAGAGGTGGGGGTCAAAGTGGACGTTTATCTCAGAACAGAGTTAGTGAAGACGCGATATTAAATACAGGTAGTTCATATAACGCATTCTATACAAACGTAGGTGCTGCGTGGACACCACCGACTACATTCACAGGTTCATTGGCTCAGTCATCAGATAGTTCGTCTATGTATTTCAAAATATCTTAAACATATAAAAATCAATTAATTATGAGTGATAAAAAATATATACAAAAATACGAGAGCGACGGACAAGGAAGTGTTGTCCTAATCTCAAAAGAGGAACTAATTGAAAAGGTTCAGGAAACAATAACATTATCCGTTGAAGAACAGGAAATTGTAGAAGCGTCAATAGCATTCCAAGCAACGTTAAATGAATCAACAGGTGAGTAATCATATAATTAAAGTTAGGGAAGTTTATGATAGTGAGGGTAGTCTCGTATCGTTCGAGGAGTTTTATCCAATAGAAACACCTGTGGAGGAAGAAAGGGAACTAACTAGAATTGAATTATTGAAACAGGAACAAAAAAGACGATTAAACGAATTAAGAGGTTAAGATATGTTAAGTATAAAAAAGGGTATTTCCAATAATGTAGTAGTGACGATAACGCAAAATCAATCTGCGAATACTCCACGTTTTTACTTATTCTCATTTCAACATGCGTTATCAAAAGATATTGTAAGGTTTTATATGACCGATACGATAGTATCTAACAATAGGTATGATGAGTATTCATTTACAGAAGTAAGTGGGACAAATACCCCCGTAGACCTCTTAAATGGTAAGGTATCATTCGTTAATGAAGGTCAATGGTATTATTCGGTTTATGAAATGCCGACAAAGACGTTGAATCCTTCAATTGCGAGACAAAAGTTAGAAGAAGGTAGAGCGTTAATTTACCCTAATACCGAACCTGTATTCTTCGAGCCTTACATTAGTAGTAATGAAAATAATAGTAATTTCGTTTATTTAGATTAAAAACTATATTTAGAAGTATGAGTAAAGATATATTAAAAGCGTTCGAGTTTTACGCAGCTGAGACACCTTCATTTGAGGAAGTCCTTAACAACAAGGAATGGGTATTCTATGGTTTAGACAACCAATGGCCTCAACACCTTATAGATTATTATGATTATTCGTCGTTAAACAGGACGTGTATCAACGCAAAAAGAGATGGGGTAGTAGGTAAAAGACTTTACTCAGATTCTCTACAAGATGATACAAGATTGATGATGGCGAACTCTATGGAGTCCGTATACGACGTTTATCAAAAATGTGCGTTAGATATGGTCTTATTCGGTGGATACGCATTGAATGTTGTATGGAAAAGAGATAGAGAGTTAGGTATCGCTGAGATATACCATATGGACTTCAGTAAGTTGAGGTCGTCTAAATCTAATGACTTCGATGTCGTTAATTCTTATTGGTATTGTAGTGACTGGAAGAACACACGTAAATACAAACCACGTGAGATACCTTCGTTCAATATAACTAACGAAGAGCCTTCACAGGTTTTATACGTAAAGAACTACACACCAGACCAAACGTATTATCCAAATGCTGATTATTTAGGTTCAACAACCGCAATACAAATTGATATTGAAATAAAGAACTTCCACCTCAACAACATACAAAATAGTATGCACCCGTCCTTATGGGTTAACTTAAGTAATGGAGTTCCATCTGAAGAAGAGAGAGATTCTCTATACAATCATCTTGACGACAAATATAGTTCAGGTAATAACGCTGGTAAATTATTCCTTACATTCAGTGAATCTAAAGAAACCGCCCCTGAAATCACTCCAATTCAATCTAACGGAAGTGATAATATGTTTACCGCAATAAATGATTTAGTCCAAAATAATATCTTAACAGGTCATCGTATTTCGTCTCCATTACTTTTAGGTATACAGAGACCCGGTGCGTTAGGTGGTAGACAAGAAATGATTGATAGTTCAGACCATTTTCTTAATTTGGTAATCAAACCAATACAAAACGAATTGTTAAAGACCTTCGAGAAGTTATTGTTTATGAGAGACCAAAAGACAATTGACTTACATATCGAACAAAACGAAATAATCTCTGTAGAAGAGAAAATTAAAAAAATTGAAGAGTAATGGAAAACGTCCTAATGGTTAGTGAAACCAAATTAAAAGCCTTCACTGATATAAACGAAAATGTATCGGTTGATATACTCTTACCAAATATACAAATTGCTCAAGACATAGGGTGTCAGACCTTATTAGGAACGAAGTTTTATAATTCCTTAAGGACAAAAATACAATCACAAACATTAAACCCTGAAGAAACAATTCTACTTGAGGAATACATTCAACCTTATCTTTTACATCGAGCTTACTACGAGGCTCTACCCTCTATCTATATGAGGATAATGAATAAAGGACTGGTCGTAGGACAAACAGAAGAAGGTAATGCGGCTTCGGTAGGTGAAATGAGATACTTGAGAAACATACAACAAAACAGGTATGAGTTCTATTCTCAACGTCTAATGGATTATATCAAAGCGAATCAAGGTGATTTCCCTGACTACTATACTTACACTACTAACGATGGTATGAAACCATCTAAAGAGAACTATTTCTCAGGTATACAAATAGGACCTGGTCAAAGAAAAGTAATAAAGAGAAAACTTAATATACCTAACAATTGGGAGAACTTTGGTGAGAACCCGTGTTTAGATTGCTAACTATGAAAAATACAATATTAAATATATTAGCCAACGATAAATTAATACTTACAAATGGAGCGGTCTTTACCTTGAGTCTAACGAATATTGAAATGATACTAAAAATTATATTACTTACTGCCTCTATCGTTTGGACTGGTATAAAGGTGTATAGAGAATTGAAGAAGAAAAATGATGAGTAATAAAGAAAAAGTTGATTTATTCTTATCCAAATGGGTAAGTAGAAAGTTGAGTGTATTTGTTGTAGCCTCAATTGGTTTATTTTCTAATGTCCTTACCTCAACTGACTGGGTAATTATTGCTACTACATATATTTCAATTGAAGGTATAACTAACATCGTAGAACGATTATTTAAGTCAAAGGTATAGTAATGGACTATAAGATTGATAAAGTCCTTAAAACAGGTGTTAGAATAGTTGAGGAAGGGTATATATGTCCTAACTTATATATTGAATTACAAAAAATAGAAGAATCTACAGAAGAATAATTGAAGAGACAACTAATACGTCCTTTGCTCCAAGAATTATTTTTTACAATTAATTTTTATTAAAAGAAAAAAGAAGAATTAAGTTTAGTGCTAGTATGCGCTCTAGGCTGCGCGCTAGAGAAATAATTTAGATATTAACGACTTATTTTCTTCGTCCGTTAATGTTTCTCGACACATTAGTCAATCTCAGTCGTTATGTTTAAGTTTTATTTCAACTCTACAACTTACAAATACTAATAGAAACTGAGGTCTTCAGTCTGACTTTCAATACGATAGTTCATATTTACTCGATGTCTGTATTATATAAATACTAACTAATAATAAAAAAAGTTTACTAAAAAGTATCTAATTAAAAAAAAGTTTATATAAAAAAAAAGATGGAGACATCACCCTCCACCTTTTATTCTGTTAAAATGTAACAAACACACTCAAGATATAAACTATCTCTTACATAAAGTATATATGATTTTATCCATAACGTCAAGTAAACCTGTAAAATTAGATTGATTAACAATAACAACCTTATCCAAGACCAAAGATATTACGATACCTGATACTTTACTGCGTGTGGGATATTTAACTAATTCCTTAATTTCAACTATCAAATCTAAACAATCGACTTCTGTATCAATCTGGAAAAGTGATTCCTCACGTGTATACAAGTTATTCATAACATCTATTCTAGTCATATAATCGTTTTAAGATAGTTTAGAGACATTTTAAGACACTTTAAGATAAACACCTCCTTATTCCTTTAGAATCGTTTATTGAACGTCTTAAATCACGTCTAATGATTCGTCCTCTTACTAATAAATATAACAAATATTTATCTAATCAACTTGTTTATTAAAAATATCTTACTTATACTTATATCAGACGTTAAAATAATACTTTGTTGGTGAAGGTTTATTTTATTTTATTATACTGATGTTTAAGAAAGAGAGAGGTTCCATTTTACCCTCTCTTTTTTTTTTATGTAAATATTTATAAATTAGCCTTGTCTATTTAGAATAATAGCCTTATATTTGTAATGTAATTAAAACACTAAAAAAAAATGACACAAAGAGACTTTAACATCGCGGAACTTGAGGACGATATTTTTAATATCCAATTAAAACTACAAACAGAAGAGAATCCTGATAGGATTGAGAGACTACAATACAATATCAAAATACTAAAATCACTATTAAAAAATCAATAATGAAAACACCTCAACTCGTATACTTTTATCCTTACCAAGATAAATCCTTAATGAAGAAACAAAAAGGGGCTCAAGACCACGTATGTTGTGTGATGGCCTCCAATACCAAAGAAGCGATTGATAAAACAAAAGTAATTTGTAAGAATCACGGAATGTCCTACATCAAGATTATGGGTATGGGTGCGGGTAAAGATGAATGGGTTAACGAAACAACCCCCTTAAGAGAATTATCAACAGGACCTCAAAATGTTGAGGTGAAAAACAGAATGAATCTGGCTTTTCTATAAAAATAGAATACTTATAATAATAACACTAAAACTAAATTAAAATGAACGAACAAGACAAACAAATGAAAATTATGAGACAATCTCAACTAAAACTCGTCCTTGACTGGTCGAATAGTTGTAACAAATGTCTTACCTCAAAAGAACTCATCACTATGACCGAAGTATTTGTTGACTACACAAATAACGGGTATACAAAAGAATTAGGGGAGAGATTGGCTAAACTTGATGAATACCTTAAGAAGTAATGAAAGAATCGGAAGAGATGACCTTATTGACTCAAGACGAGGACGGGTATCAACAAAAATCTATAACGTTAAAGAGGAATATTAAATACCACTTCAACATCGAAACAGGGTTAGGGTATACCTTATACCTCAACGAAGTTAATACCCCTGTATTCGTCCACGATGGTATAAGAAAAGAATGGGTAGTATTCAACAAAGAATACTTCAACGGAATATGTAATGGTGTCTTACCTGAAAAATATACATATGATACATACGACAACTATAAAAAAGAATGGATTGAAGGTCGTAAAAATAAACTAAACTCGAGGGTAAAGACCTCCACCTCATATTCTAGAAAAGAGGGGTCAAAAATAATACTATAACTATGAAGGCTTACAACAACAACAACAAACTACAGACAAGATTATCGGCAAGTGATTTTAGAATACCACCAGTAAAGAATAATAAAGAAGAAGGGGTAAGGGTTGAATCCTTAACAGAAGACATCTTAGAACTACCTTATTTAGAACAAGCGATGGAGTTAATGCCTGATGGTAATCCTGATGGTTGCTTCTATAAAGAATTACTACACGAATACCTAACAACCAATGATATAAAAGATTGGTATCAAGATGAGGTATTAAGATTACACTCACTAACCAAATACCTTGAGTTAAGAGTGGAGGAATTAACAGATATTCTAAAAGACGAATAATATGAAATGGTTAAAGATACCCGGTTATAACAACAAATATTCAATCAGTGATTCGGGGTTCGTAAGAAACGATAAGTCAAAGAGAATACTCAAGTTCAATATCAACGGAGCGGGTTATAGAAGGGTATGTTTAAGTGAGAAGGGGGTGAAGAAGAACTCATTCCCCTTCGTTCACAAATTAGTATACTCAACCTTCATAACAGATGATATTCCAAAAGGGATTGTAATAGACCATATAGACAACAACAAACAAAACAATAGGTTAGATAACTTAAGATTATTAACGTTCAAGGACAACCTTAATAAGAAGTATGGTCGTAAACCAAATAGATATCAACTATTCACAGACGAACAAAAGACTGAAATGAGGAAACTACTCGACGAGGGTGTATCCTGTAGACAAATAACCAAAAGATACGAGATATCATATCCGTATATCTGTAGTATACGAAGAGATGACAAATGGATAGAATACCGAGAAGAAATGTAGGAAGATTACACACCTACGATAGAAACCATATACGTAATTTCACGGTATGGTATGAAAAGAATAAAGACTCAAAAGAAGTTGAAGATTTTTTAATTCACCTCCGTAAAGTTACTGGTATAAATGGTGTAGAAGACCTTTTGTCTAAATACAAAGACAAAAATCGTAAAGGCTAAAAAAAAACCTTGATTATGCCGTATAATTGACTATTTATTATTATAGTAAATCAAAACAAACCAATAAACTGAAGATGAGGCTATTATATTAAATATGACTTTTAGAGAATATATCAATCAAAACGGGGTCGAGTTATTACAAATATCAAAGAATATCACCAAAGGGGATGACTACGAAGACTTATTCCAATTCTGTATATTACAACTATTAGAGAAAGACCAAAAGCCCCTTGATATTATCCCTGATAAACAAAAGAAATACTACATAGTTAAAGTCCTTAAGAACAATTGGTTCAGTAAAACCTCACCTTATGAATACAAACATAGAAGGAAGGTTAACAACAACAACGAATATAAAGACTTCAATTGGGATATATACGACAATCAAGATGAGGTATACGAAGAATCCAATCCATCTATAGAGTGGATACGTGAAGAGTTAAATCTACTCCATTGGTATAAGAGGGATTTATTCCTTATGTGGATGGAAATACAATCCATAACAGAAATAGCCAAACAAACTACTATACCGATGAATACCTGTGGACGACACATAAGAGAAATCAAAAAATACCTCAACGAAAAATGGGAACAACGAATATCCTACTAATACTATTAGTATTATCCGTAATATATATGAAATATGATAAAGACTGAAAAAGGAACAATTAAGGTAAAGGAACTAAAGAGTAATCCTGATAACCCACGTAAGATATCACCTAAACGATTAAAACAACTCAAGACCTCCATAATGGACTTCGGTGAAATGCTTGAGGCTTCACCCGTTGTAGTTGATGAAAACAATATCGTATTAGGGGGTAATATGAGATTAAGAGCCCTAAAGGAATTGGGAATACGTGAAACACCCTACGTAAAGGTATTTGGTCTTACAGAAGAGAAGAAGAAAGAGTTCATCGTAAAAGATAACCTCACATATGGTGATTGGGATTGGGAGATACTAACAGATACCTTCGAGGTCAATGACCTTAAAGACTTCGGTATGGATATACCCTCCACCTTATTCGATGAAGACCAAAACAGAAAACAAGACCTCAACACCATCAACGAACAATTCGATACGTGGCTCAATAACGATGAGAAATCCCTTAAACTCTATTTCACTATGGAAGGGTATGTTGTTATTAGGTCAAAGTTAGATGAGTTATTAGAATCTGAAGAGGTGGAGACCTACGGACAACTGATTCGTTTACTATGTGATAGATACTTCACTAAATACAAACTTAAACTATCTAAAAGATGAAAACAGAAAGATTAAACCTTAAGATATGTGATATAAATCCAAATACGGATAATCCACGAACCATAACAGACATACAACTATCCAAACTAATACGTAGTCTAAAAGACATGCCTGAAATGATTGAACTTCGTCCATTGGTTGTAAATGAAGACAATGTGGTATTGGGAGGGAATATGAGGTTAAAGGCTCTTACCAAAATGGGTAAAGAGGAAATACCTGTCATTCGTCTATCGGGTCTAACCAAAGAACAAGAGGTGGAGTTCGTAGTAAAAGACAATCTATCTTATGGGGAATGGAATTGGGATTCTGTCATTAACGAATACTCAACAGAGTCCTTAACGGGATGGGGTATCACACCCCCCTCTACATTCTACGATGATGATGAAGAACCTGAATGGGATGTTAAAGACGATACAAACAACGTAATAAAACAAATAACCCTTAAGTATTTAGGGGATGAATATAAAGAGGTCGTAGAGATGTTAACCTCAATACAAAACAGACAAGACCTCAAGTCCTTCACTGAAGTAGTGGAGTTTTTAATTATAGAAAATGAAGAGAATAGACATAACACCGATTGAGATTGACCTAAAGGAATACGAGAAGAGGGATGCGTTATTATCTGACGTATCCAAACACCTCAACGAAGATTGTATCATCTATGTTGATAACGAACCCGTATTGGTATATAAAGTATTAGACCCCTCCAAACTAAAGAATCTTAGGTGGGCGGTTAAGAATATTAAGTATGATGTAGGTGAAAGAACCTTAGGACTCAAGTCCACATCTAAAGTATTCGGGTATTCACCTCGACTAACGTTGAGGTATGACTTTTGCCGTCTATCAGGTATGGGTAATGATTTTAAGAAACAACATAAAGTCATCACTGACTTCGGTATCTACCTAACTGAACTATACGAAGAGTTCCTACCTGAAGACCTAAAGAGACATAGGGAGAAGGTATACGAAAAAGTAATTGAAGAATGGGTCATAGATGAAACACCCTTCACCTCAGGTATTGTTAATAAAAACAACAGGTTAAAATACCATTTCGATTCTGGTAATTTCAAGGGTGTCTACTCAAATATGGTGGTATTAAAACGTGATGTCGATGGGGGTCATTTGGTTATACCCTCATTGGATATATCTTTAGAATGCTCTGATGGGGCTTTGGTAATCTTTAACGGACAAGATATCTTACACGGGGTAAGTGGTATCGAATATCAACATAAAGACGCTTACAGATACTCTGCGGTATACTACTCACTCGAACAGATGTGGAAATGTGAACCCTTAAATGATGAGTTAAGACGAATACGTGAAGTTAAAACAGAACGTGAGAAAAAGAGAATAGACCCCGAACACATAAAGAAAATGACTAAAATAGTAAAAGGAAGAAAGTAATATGAATATAGTAATTCCATTAGGTGGTGTAGGTAGTCGATTCACAAATGCTGGTTATCTTAAACCTAAACCACTAATAAAAGTATTAGGTAAAGAGATACTATTTTGGTTAATAGATTCCCTCAACCTAACAGAAGAGGACAACCTCTACATACCCTACAACGAATACCTTGATAACCATCATTTCAAGGAAATAGTTTTATCCAAATACCCTAACATAAATCTAAAGTCAATCCCCCCTACAAATGGTGCGGCTTCAACCATTAAAAAGGCTATCGAAGAGTTCGACATAACAGGTAAAATAGTCCTACTCGATGGTGATACGTGGTATGGTGAAGATATCCTCTCAATTGTCCGTAAGTATGACTCTAATGTCCTAACGTATTTTACCTCAACCCACATTGACCCTGTATTCAGTTATGTTGCGTTAGATAAGGGTAGTAGAATTGTAGACATACGTGAGAAACAAAAGATATCCAACAACGCAAATACGGGATGTTATGTATTCCAAGATGCTGATGAGTTATACTACTACATTAAGATAACAGAAGTAGGTCATCGAGAAGTATATATCTCTGACGTAATAAACTCTTATGTAAAAGACAACAATATCTTTAACGCTCATTTGGTTAAGGACTTTCACGTATTAGGAACACCTCAACAGGTAATACAATTCTCAAAGTCATATGATGTCGAACCTAAACGATTCGTATTCGACCTTGATAATACCCTCGTATCTTATCCTACCATTCCTGGTGATTACAATTCCTGTAAACCAATTGAAAAGACCATATCGTATCTTCGTAATCTTAAATCAAAAGGTCATCACATCATCATCTATACCGCTCGTAGAATGAGAACACATTCTGGTAATGTAGGGGCTTTAATTGCCGACATAGGTGGTATAACGATGGATACTCTGAAGAGGTTCAATATCCCTTACGATGAACTCTACTTCGGTAAACCCTACGGACACTACTACATTGACGATTTAATGATTAACCCTAAATCTGACCTAAATAAAGAATTGGGATACTATATGGAGAATGTCGAACCTCGTCATTTCAACGAACTAACGTTCAAGGACGATAAGGTGATTAAGACCTCAACAGATACCAAACTACAGGGTGAATCCTTCTACTATAACGAGATACAAAAATATGAGGTAGGTAAATACTACCCTAAACTAATAGAATCCACCGAAGGACGTATTGTAATGGAACGTATCGACGGGTTAAACTTCTCAACCCTCTATGTTAACGAAATCTTATCCGAAGACCACATATCCAAATTGGTTAATACAATAGATGAGGTTCATTCTCAAGTGGAGGGTAAATATACCACAAGATACTTCGACTATACCAAAAAGGTTGAGGTTCGATTACGACAAATAGACGTTAACCCTGATTACAAATGGGAAGTATTATCTCGAGTTAAAGATTACGGGTATTTCCCTGTTATCATTCACGGGGACTTAGTATTCTCAAATGTGATGCTAACCTCAAAAGGTGATATCAAACTAATAGATGTAAAAGGGAAGATAGGTAAAGACCTAACCATAATGGGAGACAAATGGTATGACTACGCTAAGATATATCAATCTCTAATTGGATATGACTCCATATTGTTAGATAAACCCGTAAGTGAATCCTACAAACGTAAAATGTTGTCTCACTTCGAGACCTTTTTTATAAAAGACGAATTACAACGAATAAAAAACATAACCAAATCCTTATTGGTATCTCTTATACCTCTACATAAAGACAAAGTTAAACAACAGAAATATTTAGAACTATCTTATGAATTATAAAATAGCAATACCTACACACAGACGTTCGTCTACTTTAAGGGGTCTCACGTTGTCTCTAATGGACTCTATACCACCCTCTGATATATTCTTATTCATAAGTGATGAAGATGACCTTAAAACGTATGAAAAGGATTATGGTGAATACAACCTTATACTTTGTAATACAAAATCCGTTAAAGAGAAGTTTAACTTCGTTCAACAATACTTCACAGATGGTGAATGGGTCATTGTCCTCGAAGACGATATTAAAGAAATACAAGATTTAGGTGAAAGGTCTACAAAAGACCTCATCGAATATATGATATCTTTTACCGAATCAAAACGTAGTAAATGCTTCGGTATCTATCCTTCGTCAAACAAGTTCTTTATGACTGACTCCGTTGAGGTGGGACTTACCTTTTTAGTTGCTCATCTCTACGGATACATCGCTGAGGTAAACCCTGAACTCAATTGTAAAGAAGAGGTTAAAATAGATTACGAACGTAGCGTCTTATTCTGGTCTGAACTATCTCCAATTGTTAGATTCAACCACGTATCCTGTAAAACCAACAACTACACAAACAAAGGTGGGATACAAGAGGTAAAAGACACACGGGCTGAATTGGAGAAGGTGTCCTGTGATAATTTGGTAAAAAGGTATCCATCTATATTTAGTATAAACGACAAACGTAAATCTAAGTATACGGAATTGAAGATGAATAAAAATAGCGTTAAAGTAAAAACAAAATGATAACAGATAAACAAGAGAAGTTTATACAGACCTTATCTCAATCGTTAGGTATTGTGTCCTTAGCTCTACAGAAAACAGATGTTAAACGTAGTGAGTATGATAAGTGGATGGATAACATCTTCTTCAAGGAAGCCGTAAAAGAGGTTCATGAAACTTCAATTGACTTCGTTGAGAATCAACTAATGAAAGAAATACAAGGGGGTAATATAACCGCCATAACATACTACCTTAAAACAAAGGGTAAAAAGAGAGGATACTAATGGGATGTAATTGTAAAAATAAAAAGAAGAAAGAATTGGTACTGGGTCAATACGTAATGTCTGACCTTGAGGCTTCGGTGAGTCTCATCAACAATACCATACACATAACAGAAGAAGACAAATCAGAGTTATATAAACTACACAACCAAATATATTACAACAACAAACAATTCAATATGAATTGCGGAACTTGTTTTAACGTTGTGAAAAAGAACTTACTACAGGAATATGAGCGACAAGAAGAAAAGGCCAAGGGGTAGACCAAAAGGAAGACCTACAAAGGGTAAAATGACCGCTGCGGAATCCTTACTATTTCGTAAGGAAGCAACGAAGAAGATATTAACCGAACACTTAAGTCATAAAGACTTCGTGTATTGGTGTATGACTAACTATAACCTATCACGTCCTTCGGGGGAATCTTATTGGAAGAAATGCTGGAAAGACATAAAACAAAGATTCTCATTGGATAGGGAAAGGTTAATAAATAAACATTTAGATAAGTATTGGTTAATCCACGATACCGCTTTAGAGAACGATGACCTCAACACCGCTCGTCAGGCTTTAAATGATATCGCTAAACTACAGGGGTTAAATGAACCTGAAAAAGTTGATATAAACCAAAACACAACAATAGAGTTCAAGTTCGGAGATGAAAGTTAAAGGCTTTAAACCACACCCTGACCAAAGGAAGAAGATAGACCTCATCGAGTCTGATAATTGTAAGTATATTACGTTAACAACAGGTCGACAATGGGGTAAGACCATCTTGGCTGAGAATCTATTGTTAAAATGGGCTCTAACCAACAATCAAGCGAATTGTATGTGGGTCAGTCCTGTATACGCTCAAGCCAATAAGGTATTCGATGAATTGTTAAAAGCCGTTCAAGATACCCCTGTATTTTCCTCTTACAACAAGGGGAACTTATCCCTTACCTTCGTAAATGGTTCAGTCATACACTTCAAGTCCGCTGAACGATACGATAACTTAAGGGGTTTTACTTTAGACTATTTGGTAATTGACGAGGCTGCGTTTATAAAAGATGATGTATGGAATATGATTCTAAAACCAACAATACTGGTTAAAGGTAAAAAGGTTTTATTCATCTCAACTCCGAAGGGTAAGAACTTCTTATTCGAGCTACACCTTCGAGGTATGGATATCGACCAAAAGAATTACATATCTTTAAGAGGAACGTCCTACGATACTCCATTCATAGATAGGGAAGAGGTCGAAGAGGCTAAACGGGCTCTACCTGAAGATATATTCAAACAGGAAATATTAGGTGAGTTCATAGATAACGGAGGTGAGGTATTTACGGATATCGAACGTCATCAAACCATACCTGAATGGATACCCGTTAATCCTGAACGTAAGTATTATGCTGGTATTGACTTCGGTCGTCAAAATGACTACACGGTATTAACCATTCTCGATGATTTAGGTCGTGTATGTTTCATCTATCGTGATAGACACAAACCCTGGTCTGAGATTATTAACAATTGTATTAGGTATCTAAACGAATATAGGGCTACCTGTCAGGTTGAGGTTAATAGTATGGGTGATGTCCTCTACGAACAGATTAAGAAGAAGTATAACGACGTCCATCCATTCGTCACCACCTCTGCGTCAAAACAGAATATTATAGAAGACCTCATCTATGCCTTCAACGAATCTCAAGTCCTAATTCCTACTGAAGAATTATTCCCCTCACTATCAAACGAATTGAAGATATTCACGTTTACATATTCTCCAAAAACACGTAGAGTTAGTTATGGTGCTATGGAGGGAGGACACGATGATACCATTATGAGTTTAGCTATTGGTTTTAACTCACTCAAATCTAAAAAGACAAAAGGGTCTTACTACGTCTATTAAAGTTAAGAAATTAAAATTATATATTTATGAGTATGAAAAGAGTCATAACATACGACAATCGTAAAATTGAAATAAACGAACCAACAATATCTGTATGGAAGTTATTGTATACAACAAAAGACGTTGTAGATGAAACGGAAATACAACTCAATCTAATCAAGGCCTCAACAGGTCTTACTGACGATGAGTTAAAAGAAGTTGAGTATCACGAAATACATTCTGTAGCTTCGTCCTTAATGATGTTTTACAACAACCTCGATACGAAGTTTTATGAAACATTCGAGTTCAAGGGTAAGAAGTATAGGTTCGCTGACCTACCCCGTATGTCCTTCGGTCAATACGTTGACCTTGATTCCTTCGGTAAAGGAAGTGAATTAGAAAGAATAGACGGGCTGAATAAATATATGAGTATGTTATACATCGGTGAAGGTGATGACCCGAATGATTTAGACCTACGTAAAGAACGTGCTGAGGTATTCAACGAATTACCAATCAAATACTATTTGGGAGCCCATGGTTTTTTTTTGTCTTTAGGTCAAATATTACAAGGAAATACGACGGACTATTTAATACTCAAGGTCAAGGGATGGTTGATGAAGACGATGAAGAAGATAAATCGTTCGATTCCTTTTGGGGATGGTATTCAGCGATTTCAGAGTTGGCTAAAGACGATATTACCAAAATTAACGAAGTCACGGAACAACCTCTAATATTGGCGTTGAACCATTTATCATATTTACAAGATAAGAATAACGAATTAGTAAAGAAACAAAATAATGAACTTTAAGAAAGTAATACAAGACATACAGGAACTAATCACACGACACAAACAGGTTAAAGGGTTTGGTATCGGTGATATAAAACAATTATCCTACTACATCACTCAAAACAAATTAGCCGATGGGTCAATTGAAGAAAATACAATAGAACAGGGTAAATCCCCTCGATTCCCTTTGGTATATGTAATACCTCAACCTTATACCCGTGATAGAAGAACCATAACGTATACGTTCAATATACTCGTATGTGATATACTCTCACGTGATTTCTCTAACGAAGTGGACGTATGGTCTGATACCTTACAAATAGCGGAGGATATCGTAGCCCAATTCGGTTATTCAGTTGAGATATCTCAAGGGAACTATTACGACAGATATGAAATAGAAACACCAATAACAATAACCCCCTTCAGTGAATCCTACGATGATTATGTGAATGGATGGAACTTAAGTTTATCCTTACTGGTCGATGAACCAATCAACAGGTGTGAGGCCGCGTTTGAGACCTTCACAGATTACATATTACAGGAAGACGAAGGAATAGTATTAACAGAAAATAATAACAAATTAGAACAAGAATAAGATGGATAGAAAAATAAGTGAACTGAATCCCGCATCATCATTAACAGGTGTAGAGGAAATTGCGTTAGTCCAAAGTGGGATAACGAAAAAAGATACATTAGACAATGTTAAAACTTTTATAACAGGTGGAGACGGGTATGATACCTTATTCCCTACCATAATCACACTTCAAGATGGAGACGTAGTTGACTTAAGTAATGCGGGTTATGCTAATATCGGGTTCATACAACTTAAGTGGACTGGAGGAACAGGAAATCAAAATGCTGATATCATCCTACCCCCTTGTATTTCTAACTCAAATAGGTTATTCAGGTTCATTACAAATGGGTCGTTTACATCTAATACCCACGCTCACTTATTGGGAGCGGGAACAAATACCATCGATGGTGTAGCTTCATATACAATTAACAAAGACTACGAAGGGGTTCAAGTTTGGACTGATGGAATTGAATGGTCTGTTATACAAGCAAAATCTCACTAATAAATGATAGACCCTGAATTCAATAAAGGTATTGTTAAAGACCTCAACAGAATACTTAAGGAAACCTTAAATAAGGAATATCCGTATTCTCCTGGTTATAACAACTCATCGTCCTTTAGGGTGAAGGGTAGTTCTAAGAAATCAGCTTCGGGGAACTTTATTAACAATAGTGAGTTCATATTCAACGATTCTAAAAACTCATTCGAGTTATACCTACCTACATATTGGAGGTATATAGACGAAGGAAGACAACCTGGTAAAAATCCACCAATTAAACCACTATTAGAATGGGCAAGATTAAAAGGTTTACCTGAAAGTTATGCGTGGGGAGCTCAAAAGAATATCGGTAAGTTCGGTATCGCTCCAACTAACTTCTTCGATAGTTTAATAGATGGTATTGAGAGACACTTAGACGAGACTTTAGGTGATGAGGTAGGGGAATGGTTAGAAAAGTTTTTAGATGACCTTATAACGAAAAATAAATAAATAAAATAAAATGAGTTTTACAATAATACAACAACCCGAAAGATTAACACCTACAGGGACAGAACATATCTTCACCATTGACTCAACGTTAAGTGGAGAAACGTCTTACAAATACATTGTGGATGTGTGGATAAAACCTTATGCGGGGGGAACCTCAACAAGTAATAACGGAAGAGAAAAAATCGCAAGAATAAAATCAAGACCAAACAACGAAGGGGTAATGATTGTGGATTTAAGTGAAATACTACAAGACTCCGTAACTAGTAATATCCGTATTGACTATGATGCTCCCACTGAAGCAAGACGAATGTATAACGTCAGTGGTGATGTTCCATCTTCATACGTATCTAAACCCACCCTGTTATCCGCTTTCTCATCCGCTAATGGAGGTAATGAACCGGGAACAGATATTGAACCTGGTCTTGAGTCTCAGTTATACTTCACAGAATATCGTATTATGATTGGTGAAGAGTATATCAACTCATCGGGTGTATT
>OBMK010000822.1_pt1 | contig 28786 bp, 31 predicted proteins | sample 1539081 | NCBI WGS metagenome assembly OBMK01 (sample SAMEA3355528, study PRJEB22509) | marine metagenome | biome: marine; feature: river plume; material: water | place: USA | collected 2010-08-07 | depth 0.5 m | reverse complement strand
ACTAGCAATCAATTAGCAACAATGCAGCAACATAAAAATCTAGAATAGATAAATACTGTATATTATTGTGGGATTTTTATGGCGAATGCAAACGTAGATTACTGGCGAACTTTTAGAAACTACGAATCTAATACAATTATTATTGCTGATCAACCTCAGGATGTTATTACATTCAGGGGTGGTAATAATATAGATTTAACATTCAATGCAGGTCAGGATACTATTACCTGGGAAGCCAATGTACCTGGTCTTGCTAATAATGTTAAACAAGAATTTTCTGTTGTAAATAGCACCGTAGCAACACTTAGTACCTTAACATATGATGATACTAGTGGTGTATTTACTTATAACCCGCCTGATCTTTCCACTTATGCTACTAAAACTTATGTAGACTCCAAAGTCACTAGTGAAATCAGTAATATTGATTTCAGTAGCTATGCTACTGAAACCTGGGTCCAGGGATATGTAGGCACATCAGTAAACATTCCCGATCTTAGTTATTATGCGTCAAATGCTTGGGTTAATCAATGGGGCAACACACTAAACACTGCTATCAGCAATATACCCAGAGGATATACTGGAAGTCAAGGCCCTCAGGGTAATGCTAGTACTGTGCCTGGGTTTACGGGTTCACAAGGTAACGCAGTAGTGGCTGGTCATTTTGTGTATCATCAGACAACCCCAAGCAATGTATGGATGATTAATCATCATTTGGGTCAGAGATATTTAAATGTGGAAGTAATTGATGTTCAGGACAAAAGTCTTAGTGGAACATATGGCTACCCCACTGTAACATTTTTGGACACTTGTAACGTAAGTGTAGAATGGCAAGCTAATACAGTGGGCACAGTAGTGCTTTCTAGTGGAGGTGGACAGCAAGGACCTAGAGGTTTTACTGGTTCACAGGGTGAGCGTGGGTATACTGGGAGTATAGGATTTACTGGTAGTCAGGGCACAACTGGTTATAATGGTAGTCAGGGTATCATGGGTTACACTGGTAGCGCTGGTGTATTAGTGGAGCCATATGTTTATGAACAAAATGTTTCCAGCAACTCTTGGGTTATAAATCATAATTTAGGCATACAGTATTTAAATGTGGAAATAATTGACCTAGCCAACTCCTCTATCACAGGAACATATGATTATCCTACCATAGTATTTGATGATCCTAATACTTGCACTATTAACTGGAATTATTCTGCAACTGGCAGAGCTATATTATCAGCAGGCCATCAGGGGGATGTGGGTTATACTGGTAGCACTGGAACCAGTGAAGTTACTACGGTTTACACATATGCAACTTTGCCCTCTGCAAGTACTGGCAACAGATGCTTTATAAGTGATTCCATAGTAGATGCAAGTAGTAATTTTGGAAATATTGCTGCGTCAGGTGGTGCATTTACTGTGCCAGTATATTACGATGGCACTACTTGGCGAATTGGATAGATTTCCCCTAAATCAGAGTTTAAAAGGATAAATACTATTGAGACAGTTACTAAGTAACTGACAGTGGTATCACTGACTTAAGGGTTTTTAAATATGGCTATCTACGGCAATTTTAAAGGCACTACTCAGACCTCCTTTAAGATAGGAAAATCCGGTAGTGCAATTCACAGCGATGACAATCAACCAACATCAGCATCACAGGGTGATGTCTGGATGGATTCTGCAAACACTGCATTAAAAATATATGATGGATCGGATTGGGAAAATGGCCAATTCATTGGTAATTTATCAGGCTATATTGAATATCAAGCAAAGGCTGGTGAAACTCTATCCAAGGGAGATGTTGTATATGTTTCTGGAAATTCCGGAAACACCCCCATTGTAAGCAAAGCACTTGCTAACAACAACGGCACAAAAATGCCAGCCTTTGGCATTTGCTCACAGAATATTGCCAATGGCGCCACTGGTTTTATTGTTACACAGGGATTGCTCCCTGGTATTAATACATCGACGTTTACCTCAGGTGACACGTTGTATGTTAGTTCAACCACAGCTGGGGGATTAGCAAATGTATCACCATCAGGGGAATCCCATAAAATACAAAATATCGGTAAAGTGGTAAAAAGCTCCAACGGAGGAAGCATACTTGTGGGTGGCGCCGGCAGATTTAATGCTACTAGCGCACTTAATCAGGGAAATATTTTTCTGGGAGACTCTTCCAATAACGCAGTTACTGCAAATCTTGACGTATCAGTGGGTTCTCTGGGATTTGTAAAGTCAAATCCTGGCATAGGGGGCTTTGTATACAATCAATCCGTGGCTGCCAATGTTTGGTCAGTATCACATAATTTGGGACAACAGTATCTAAATATTGAAATAATCGATGACACTGGTAATAGTATAACTGGGACATACGGATATCCCACTATTAATTTTGTAAATGCAAATCAGTTAACGGCAACTTTTACAACTCCCACAGCGGGTCATTTAGTTGCAAGCTCTGGTCAGGGATATACTGGAAGCACTGGGGGTATTGGCTACACTGGTAGTCAGGGATTTACTAATTTTACTGTGGCAGGAAATACTGGAACAGACATAGTAAATACTGGTGAAACTATTAGTATGGTGGGTGTTGCCAATCAGATTGAAACCACAGTCACAAATAATCAGATATCCATGGGTATTGTAGATGGTGCGAATATTGCAAATTTGACAGTTACCGGTAATCTGTCCACTGAAATTATATCAACTACTGGTAACATTGATGCTGGTAATTTAAACTTAACAGGTTTGCTAGCAGTGGGTTCAGCCGGTAATGGTAATATTAGTGGAGTATCTGTTCTCACAGCAGGCAATGTTGATGCTGGTAATGTTAATGTAACTGGTAACATTGATGCTGGTAATTTAAACTTAACAGGTTTGCTAGCAGTGGGTTCAGCCGGTAATGGTAATATTAGTGGAGTATCTGTTCTCACAGCAGGCAATGTTGATGCTGGTAATGTTAATGTAACTGAGGCCATTGTTGTGGCAGGCGGTGCAGGTGGTACAATTAGTACTGGCAATGTTGATGCTGGTAATGTTAATGTAACTGATGGAATTTTGGCAGGGTACTATATAGAAACTTATCTGGCACTCACTGGCACCACGGTGGCTATAGATTGTACAGCTGCATCTGTGTTTAGTTTAACCACATCAGGCGCTACAACATTCTCCTTTACTAATGTACCAAGTACTGCTAATACTGCATTGGGGCTCACGCTAGAAGTTACTGCTGGCGGAACACATACACTTACCTGGCCAGCCAGTGTAAAATGGGCTGGTGGCAGCGCACCAGACGCCCCCGCAAGCAGCGAAACTAACATTTATGGTTTTTATACCAGGGACGCAGGTACTAATTGGTATGGCTTCCTTAGTGGCGACGCCATGGCATAATTTTAGGGACAACCAATGGCTCATTTTGCACAAATACATAATAACACAGTTATAAACGTTATTGTAGTCGACAACCAAGTACTATTGAACGATGCCGGTGTGGAACAGGAATCACTGGGCATTCAATTTTGCCAGGAGCTCCTGGGGGGTACTTGGGTACAAACATCATACAATAATAACTTTAGGAAGCAATATGCTGGCATAGGATATACATACGACATATCAGCAGATGTTTTTGTTGCGCCTATACCTTACGCTAGCTGGACATTGGATAGTAACCATGATTGGCAACCACCCACTCAGATGCCAACAGACGACAAAATATATATATGGTCAGAGGACAACCTTTCCTGGACTGAAATCACAAATTCACCCATGGGTGTATGATATGAGTAAAATTTTTAGCATAGTACAACAAGCGGCAGCCGCCACTTCTGGTAGTAGTAATCCTGCAACTTTTTCGGCAGCAATGTTAGTGATTGGTCCTGGAAGCGCAGGAGGGGATGCCGCAGGAAATAATATTGGTGGAGGTGGCGGTGCTGGAAGATTTTATGAAACTTCGGCAGTGACTATATCCTCTGGCACTGCATATGCAGTCACCGTAGGCGCCGGCGGAACTACATCAGGAAAAGGATCCACTTCAAGTTTCGGGTCCATTGCTACTGCTATAGCTGGTGGTAATGGTGCTGGTTATAATACTACTGTTGCTAATTGTAATGGCGGCTCGGGTGGCGGTGGTGATTTACGAAATTTGCTGTCAGGCGGTGGTTCAGCTACTGCTACAGGTAGTACCTCCCCAAGTTATGGAAATTCCGGTGGTGGGGGTGATTATCCGGCTGGCTGGCCATATTCTAATGCAGGCGCTGGCGGTGGAGCCGGCAGCAGCGGTGGTAGTTACCGTTCCAGTGGCGGGGGTATCGGTGGTAATGGCAGAGCAAGTAGTATCACAGGAACTTCTGTAACTTACTGTGGAGGTGGAGGTGGTGGAGCCTATACCGGTAGTGGCGGATCGGGAGGTTCTGGTGGAGGTGGTAATGGAGGCAATTCGTCCTCTACTGCTGCGCAAGCGGGTACAGCTAACACTGGCGGTGGTGGTGGTGGTGGTGGCTTTGCGGGGAGTTATAATGGTGGTGATGGTGGCAGTGGTTTAGTTTGTATGACATCTGAATATCAAGCAACATCAACATCAGGTAATCCAACTACAAGTACCTACACTTCAGGTGGTACCACATATTATAGATATCTCTTTACTGGATCAGGTAGCATAACATTTTAGAATATAACACACTTAACACACAAAATAGGAGTTCCATCTATGTCAGAATACAGAGTAAGAGAAACTGGAGACATCAAGTCTCAGGAAGAATTACTACTAGAACACGCAAAGGTATCCTTACCAAAACGATGGGGTGCAAATGTTTATGATGCACTGGGTATAGATCCAGTTATTGCAGTTCCAGCACCAGAACCTTCTGGCAAATACAAGCAAGTAGTACGCAAAGGTGTAATTCAGGATACCAATGGTAATTGGGTATATGCATGGACTGAAAAAAATATGTTTAAGAAGTGTTCCAGACATATTGACGCAGACGGAAACGAAGTTTTAGGCAAAGACCACAAAAATTACAATAAGACTATCTCTGTTACAAAGGCAAAACAAGAGGCAGAGTATAAAACTAAGATGGATACTGAATCAGCTGCGCAAGTACGAGAGATGAGGAACAAGTTATTGGCAGAGACTGATTTTTATGCATTATCCGACGTTACCATGTCTGATGAAATGTCAGCATATCGACAAGCACTGCGTGACATTACCATCCATCCCAAGTTTCCAAGTAATCTTTTGGGCACTGACTGGCCATTAAAACCGTAATCAGGTTTAATATATTGGAAATACTGAGCAAATTTAAGTGACTTGGAAGGTTGTGCTACCAATATGTCCGCAAACTACCTCGGTGTCTGCCCAGACCTCAAATCCCTTACCACGCGCCTTGGCGCAAAAATCCCAGTCTTCGCTTACGGTGTTTTTGTGATCTAATGCGACATGATATTCAAATGCAGGTTGTCCCACAGACTCAAATACCTGGCGTTTTACTAAAACACAACCAAAGCCACATGCCCCTATTTTAACTAGTTGCTTATTTTTTATTTCTTCCCATGATACATTCCCACCATGTTCAGCATATATTTCCAAGATCTGATCTTCTTTTCTTTGTCTGTATACACCACTGACAATGTCTAGGTCATGGTCTAGAAATTTTTGTAATACGTCGTTGTCAAATGTAATGTCACTATCCACACTAAACAGATAGTCATAATTTCCTTTTATTACCCAATCAGCAATTAAGTTTCTGATTTGATCCACTCGATACCCATAAAAATATTGGAAATCTATCTCAATATCGTCGTCTACTATTTGGTCGTAAATACTTTTGAATGTATCAACTTCAATGTTTCTAGCAGTGGGTATAGCTATAAGTACTCGTTTTTTAGCACTAGCATATACTTTGGGTTTGTCCAGCCATTCTACTCCATGATTAAGCACATAGTTTGCATTTTTAGTTTGCTCGTCTGGGTTGACCTTGTAGTCGTTATCGCTATGAGCATCATTGTAGACATACCATAGATCAGGAACACAAACTACTTTGTCAGGATGTGCAGCTTCCAACGCAGCGTAAAATAGGGCAGTATCACCACCTGCTTTGAGCCAGTTACCATCGGCATCTTGATATGTGCTATCCTTGTATATATGTAACATACGTGCTCTGAATGTTCTCAAGTGTGTATAGGGCATATTCCATGCAAATCGGTGAGATCGGTATTGTTTATTTTGCTGTATGTTGGGGGGATAGGGCTGTGCTATAAGAGGAATTCCATCTACTAAACTCCAGCAACTACCATAACTAAACTCACAATCAGCGTGATACAAATTGTTTATTTTGTGAAAAATTTCTGGATCTGGATAAAGCCAATCATCTCCATCAACAAGTATTACTATGTTTTCAGGATCAAGTTTGTTTATTAATTCCACTTGATTTCTTACAGCACCCAAATTTTCCTGATTGTCGTATACTTTTAAGTTACAATCGGGTCTGTGTATCTTTAATATATTATCTATTGTTTTCAGAGGATTATCTGTGCTAGCATCATTAATAAGATGTATTGTATAGTCGTCGTAGTCCTGCGCAAAAATACTTTTTAAACACAGGGGTAAAAATTTAGTTGCGTTATAGAAAGGTACCACAACATCAATGTGCTGTTGTTTTTGTCTGGCCACAGGATTATGGTGTGGATTACTAAATCTAGTGCCAAAAATTTGTGTTACTCTTTGATTAATCTCACTTACTCTTTGATATTCAGTTTTAGATAGATAATCAAATTTAAGTTCTGTACAAAAATGTTGTTTCCATTGCAGTGCTACTGTATCCCACGTATTAATGCCAGCCAATTGATTGCATGCATATTGTTTTTGTTGATGTAAGTATGTATTATTGTAAGCTTCGATAGCTAAATTTACAAATCTGTCCTCCTGATCAGCACCTACAATGTTGGGAAATAATCCATTTGCTTGTATGGCGTAGGGAGTCTTCCAGCATGCCTGATCTATGGCTATCTCTTCCAGAGCACCAAAAATATTACATATGACTGGAGTATTATAGCTCAAGGCTTCCAACACACTAATACCATATGTTTCTGGGAATTCACCAGGGTATAACATAAAATTGGATCGTCTCATCCACATTGCAACTTCTGGTGGTGTAACAATGCCAGTAAAATGTATGTCTAAATCAGTATTTTTTTCAGCGTGAGATTTTAAATTTTCATAAGTTTGCTGTTGTTCGTCTATGGTGTCATTGTCACCAAATTTATAGTATCCTCCCAGAATTGCTAACTTTGCTTCTGGCAATTGTTCTTTAACTCTAGGCCAAATACGTTCCACTAAACTTCGCATACCCTTGGTAACACTACTGTTAAAAACAAATAAATTGGGATCTTTTGTAGTTACATCTACCCAATCTTCCCCGTATTTTGTAATAGCGTTTCTGGTCTGAAAAATATATTTTTTCATGACTTCAAAGTTTCTTCTTTTGCCATGATCACAATTTGTGATGTAGGCAGTATGGAAATCACTCAGCGTAAATACTTTATGAATTAAACCGTCTAGACACATGCCCTCTATCAAATCGTCGCCGTCACAAAAAGTGTCGTGCATCCATAACACGCGATATCTGCTTGCTCGGGAAACAATCTCAAAGTCAGGCATAACAGTGAATGTTTTAAAACGTTCTTTAATACTATTGGGTGCAAAAGGCGCCACTGTGCGACTAGAAATCATAACGTCAAATCCTTCTGGGTAGTTTATAATTTCCGATAATGGAATGTAAGCTACGTCGTTATATACGCCAGGTTTACAATCATCCCTAGTACAATCATTGAATACTTTAACATCATAACCCAATAATGCCAATTCTTTGCTTATTTGAATTACAGCACTTTCTGAACCCCCCAGACCCCTGCGGTTAAGGGTGTCTCCATCATATGGCAAGCCGAAAATATCTACAAAGGCGATAGATTTCATATTGTTACTTACTTATTCATTGCTCACAGATGGTGTTTTTATGGTTTATGCATAAATAAGACTACATACAGTAACACAGACTCTACCAACACAGGAAACAGGAGAGCGTGTAAATGGAAGAAGCATTAGGCATCATAGCCGAAGTAGGATTTCCCATAGCCATCAGTTTAGTAGCTGGGGTGTTTATCTTTGTAGCCGTTAATCATATCCTTAACGGTATTCTGGATCAATTAAAATTTCTCAATAACATACTTAAAGGTATGGAAAATCGTGTGAGCACCATGAACAATGACACCATAAGAATAGATGTCACTGTTTGCAATGTATTGGGTATCAGACCAGATATAAATCGCGTTGCCAGAGCCAAGGGAAAAGAAGATGCGAGGAATGATTAATGCCTAAACCTAAATTGTACTTAGAGTATGTTTTTAGATTGGAAGAGGATGGATCCATATCCATTCCTGATCTTGATAAAACTGAAATCGAATGCATGGAAATCGATCGGGGTATGTTGTTTGAAGCAGAAATAGATTCTGAAAAAAATACCTTAAGATTTAGGAGAAAACTATAATGGATCCGCAGGGAGTTGCAAGTGCAATAGCTGACTATGGTTTCCCTATTGTGAGTAGTGGATTGTTATTATATTTGGTTTACTTTATTTGGAAATTTATCACCGAACAAATAGAACCACTTATTGAAGAAATACATGGTACAAGCATAAGGCTTATTGATAAAATCCGCATGCTGGATAATGATAATATCAGATTACAGCAGAAGTTGGACACCGTTATAGAAATCAGGGAGGCAGAGCATGTCAAGCGTAGTATGGACAATATTGCTGATATTAACGACGATAAGCAGTAGTCATGCCACTGAGATAGTTCATAGATTTAAGAATCCCAGCTTTAGTGGCGTGGGGACAAGTAGTCATTATCTGACTATTGAAAATCAGGAAAAATCTCGCAAAGATAAAATAAAAGAAGAAATAGATGCAGAGTTGCAACGCATAGAACGTGAGTCAGAAAACACAACACTTGCTAAATTTTTGAGAAACTTAGAGAGTCGAATCTATAGCCAACTTAGCAAACAGTTAGTTGAGCAAATGTTTGGCAATGAGGAGGGAGCGGAAGCCGGCAGTTTTTTCGTTGAGGGTAATACTGTGTCCTATGAAAAAACATTGGGTGCAGATGGTCAGGAAGTTATTATAATGACTATTGTTGCTGAGGATGGTAGCATTACAACAATTGAGATACCCATAGGTGTCGGTAATCTGGGGGGATAATGAAAATCGTTCTGCCCTTTATTATGGCGCTTATTACTGGATGCGCTACTTCTATTTCCAATGAAAAGATGGTAACTGATTGGTGTTTTGATTATACTATGGAATGTGTGGAAGCACCAGAGCAGGTGGAATTACCTACTTATCAATCTCTGAGAGAATTACCTCCTGCTGAAGTAATGCCAGTAGTAGCTGTATACCAGTTTGCTGATCTTACTGGACAGAGAAAAGAGTCAGAAAATATTGCATTATTCAGCAGTGCGGTAACACAAGGTGCACATAATTTATTAATAGACAGTCTCAAAGCTGCTGGTGCGGGCGATACAGGTAATGGCACATGGTTTAGGGTTGTCGAAAGAGGCATAGGACTGGATAATTTAGTAAGAGAAAGACAAATCATAAGATCCACTAGGCAGGAACACAACGAAGGTGGACCCATGGAACCTTTGTTGTTCGCTGGAATAATCCTTGAGGGAGGCATTGTGGGTTATGACAGCAACATAGAGACTGGTGGCGATGGCGCCAGGTGGATGGGTATTGGTGGAGTAACAAGTTATAGAAGAGATAGTGTTACAGTTAGCCTCAGGGCTATCAGTACACTAACAGGGGAAGTATTAATTAATGTTCAAACCCAAAAAAGCATACTTAGTGTGGGTGCGGGCATGGATGTATTCAGATTCCTTGACATGGACACACAGTTACTGGAGTTAGAAACTGGTATCAGTTTTAATGAAAGTACAACATGGGCCGTGAGAGCTGCTATCGAATCAGCAGTCTTGGCTATGATTGAACAAGGGGATGTCAGGGGATTTTGGAAAATAGATAGATCTACTAATACTGAAGATTTCAGTAATTTTAATATAGATCTTTACGAGGAGGAAATATAATGAAGTACATTTTTTGGTTTTTTGCATTATCTGCAAGCATGGCTTTTGGCCAAGGCGCATCAGATAATGAAATTTTAATTACCCAGACTGGTGATAATCTTACATTAACCATCGATCAAGATGGCTATGGTAATAAGATATCAGGTGATTCGTCGCAAGGGTCAGATTTAACGCTTAGTGGTACTACTATGCAACTAAATGTTGATCAAATTGGTAATAGTAATAAACTTTTTGGAAGCGTTACTTCTGATAGTAGCACGTATAATATTACTTTTACTGGTGATAGCAATGTGTTTGATTGGTTAATAGGTGACTTAGGTTCCACAGATTCATCAACATTTGATATAGATGTTACTGGTGATAGCAACACCTGGGATATCGATCAGGGTAGTGCAACCAGTGCTGAAAGACTGGATTTGGATTTAACTTTAATTGGAAGTAGCAATGATTTTAATATTGATATAGAAGTCGATGATGCTGTTTGGGATTGGGATCTAACTGGAAGCAGTAATGATATCCTCACAAGTCAAACCGATGGCGCAAATCATGAAATTAATATGGTTTATGACGGTGACAGCGGTGATATTGATATTATTCAGAGTTCTGGAACATGCGCAACTGGTATTTCTAGTTGTTTTAGTGTAACTACCATGGATATCACTTCTGATAATGCTACTATCACAATTAACCAGACTGATTAATTTCTGGTTAATTCCCTGTATTGCATTTGCTAACATAGGTGAAGTATCAGAAATAAACGGGGTTCCTGCGCAGATTGCTCGAGAATCTGGAGCAGAGCTTTTTGCTGACTTAAAAACAGACATAGAAAGCATGGATCAAGTGGAGACCACTAACGGTAGATTAAAAATATCGTTTGTGGATCAAACTGAAGTAAGTTTAACTGAGCACACTTACTTGGAAATAGACGAGTATGTGTACAATCCTGACCCAGCTAAAAGTCGTATGGCACTAAATTTTGCACAAGGCACTGCTAGATTTGCAACTGGAAAGTTGGGATTAGTCCCCAGAGAAAATATCAGTATTAAAACTCCCACTGCTACAATAGGTATCAGGGGAACTGACTTTACTACCACCGTGGATGAATTGGGTAGGAGTTTGGTTATTCTACTTCCCGATGGAGATTGTTTAGACATCAGAAAGTTAGAGGCTGGATGTGTACCTAGCGGCGAAATTAGTGTTACAAACATGGGCGGCACTGTTACTCTGGACCAAGCCTATCAGGCAGTTATGGTATCCACTAGTGAAACAGCACCTACAAATCCGGTGATATTACAAAATATTACTGCAAGCATGATTAACAACATGTTCATTGTGAGTGAACCAAACGAAATAGTTGAGCAACAGGATGTTTATTCAGAAAGTAATGATCTTTTGGAATTCGACGATCTAGATAAAGATTTTTTGGAAGAAAATCTCCTAGAGGTTGAGGAGGACAATAGGATAGAATTTAGTGCCTTGGACATAGATTATTTAGATGTGGATTTGTTGCAGGACTTATTGGAAAGCCTGGAGGTAGACGTTGAGGCTAATAATAAATTAAACCAGGAGATGTTGAGTGATAGACAAGCATCAGTCAATATAACTGGAACACTTAATCCAGGTTACGACCCCAACACGGGGTATAATACAATTGTGGAGCCAAATTACGTATGGTTTTACAGAGATAACAACGGAATAATTAGTCTGAGATTAGATACCGCAGGTCAGTATCAAATTACTACCATACCAGAGGGTAAACAGAGCATAATATGTGTTAATGCCTGTGATGGTGGCAATGTTATTTTTATCAAACAGGGGGGTGGATAATGAACAGATCATTGACATTATGGGCTACTAGCATTTTACTTATTTTATGGGTTATGGTAACAAAAGCAGACAACACTATTGTCATAGATCAATCCGGTGACAATCTTAATTTAAATATTCTACAGCAAGGTTACGGTAATACAGTAAAAAATTTACAACTAACTGGAGCCGCTAATCTAAATAGTGTCAATATGAATCTTGATATCGACATGGTAGGCAACCTTAACGATGTAGGTCTTTGGTCAAGTGGTAGTAATCAAAACGTAAGAGGGGACATAGACGGCAACTCAAATGATTTGTTTATGGATGCTCACGGTAATTCAGTTTCATTACAAGCAGACATATTAGGTGATAATAACTATGCTTGGTTAGAAGCAGGCGGAAGTAATAGTCACGTGTCTAATGCTATTCAACTTTATCAAGCAGGTGACGATCATTATGCTTATCTTGAATCATTTACCGGCACTTACAATAATATAGATGCCTATCAGGGTAACGGACAGGATGACAATTATATTAGAGCTATTATGGGTTCTGGATCAGATAACAACGAGCTCAAAATATGGCAAGGCAAACATTCAGACGGCACTACTGATGCAGATGAAGTAGGGGATCACGAAGCATACTGGACTGTGACTGGAGATAACAATACATTAGCAAGTTACCAAACAGACACAAACAGAAGCAGTGGCGGAGCAGGACACCATTTATCAAATATCATTACGGGCGATAGTAATAATGTAGACCATACGCAAATGGGCAAAGCAGGACACGATGGCTTTATAGAAATAGACGGCAACAGCAATACAGTTGATTTATATCAACGTGGCAACGGTGGTGTTAAATGGGCAGACGTTGTTTTAGACGGCGATGGCCATAGTGTCGACGTTAACCAACGAGGCGGTAATGCCGCATCAGCAACTATAGATTTAACATATGGTTCTGGTGCATACACGCTTGACTTAGATCAAAACATGACAACATCTGCAGGCTCCTACACCATTACGGGTGTATGTTTTAATACAGGCGGCTGTTCAGTAACAGTAAACGGTAGCAACTAATGCAATATAGTAATAATTAAAATGAAATTTTTATATAGCATATGGGCAGTGCTGTTTACAATCTGCCTCCTGACATACACAAAAATATCAGATCCTGTTTTTATACAGAGTTTGAGATCACAGACATTTGACAGACTACAATTAACGGACAATGTCAAGCACAGCTCAGAAGTTGTGATTGTTAATATAGGCGAACTAAGCCTCAAAGAATGGGGACAATGGCCATGGCCACGACAGAACATCGCTCAATTGATTGCAGAGTTGAGGCAATCAGGAGCAGGAATAATTGGATTAAACGTAATGTTCCCCGAGCCAGATCGATTCGGGGGAGATCAAGTATTACAAAGCTGGATACATCAGAACGGCATCGTATTGAGTCAAACTACCAGCAACCGAGGGCACAAAACAACAGGACCACACATTGGTACTGCAACCATAGGCTCTTCCAAGCCTATGCTATACTTGCCACAGTGGTCGAACCTAATAACTAATATATCAGATCTGGAAGATGTAGCTGCCGGTATAGGTGTGTTAGCAAGTGTTCCACAACCCGACAATCAAACCAGGACCTATCCATTGGCAGTAAATGTATCGGATAACATATACCCAAGTTTTGTGATTGAGATGCTCAGGGTCTACACAGACAAACCCAGTTACATTTTAAAGACCACAGATATAGGTGTGTCTGAATTTGCAGTACCTCCGTTCGAACCAATCTTAACGAACTATGATGGCACAGCATATATCAGATTTAACAATACATTTGATGAAATAGAATATGTGCCTGGGGAAAGCTTACCGGATTTGGGTGGGCGTTTTGTTATAGTAGGTGTCAGCGCAGAGGGCATAAGCAACCCAGTACCAACACCCAGGGGCAGTATACTTCCACAGGACATACAGGCTCACATGTTGCAAAATTTTATAGACAATAGTAATATCGTACGAACAAGTATGTTTCCCTTAATGGAACTCATTATTACAATTTTTAGTATGATATTGATAGCTATTGTGGTTTATAGATTACCCATATGGGCAAGTTTGCCAGTAAGTATGATGCTAATGTCAGGTTATGCCTATGGTAGCATTTGGGCATACTCTAATAAACTTTGGTTATTGGACGCAACTTTTCCAGTACTGGCGAGTTTTTTAATTTTTGCTCAATCAAGTTTTAATAACTTTTATGTACAATTTAAACTTCGCGAGCAGATTAAAAAGCAGTTCGAACATTACATAGCACCCGGGTTGGTAAAGCGTTTGCAAAAAAATCCTGAACTTTTAAAGTTAGGTGGTGAAACAAAAACCATGACATACTTATTTTCAGACATCAGGGGATTCACACCCATCTCAGAACAGTACAAGACAGACCCACAGGGTTTAAGTAAACTCATAAACAGATACATGACACCCATGACAGATATTACTTTAGATAACTCAGGAACCATAGACAAATATATAGGTGACGCACTCATGGCAATTTGGGGGGCACCCCTTGATGTACCCGATCACGCTGATCAGGCTGTTAAAACAGCTCAAGAAATGGAGGTGGCATTAGCCAAACTTAATGAAGAACTCAAGAAAGACGGTTTATTACAACTCAGTGTGGGTATTGGTATTAATACTGGGGATGCTGTGGTTGGCAACATGGGCAGTGACAAAAGGTTTGACTATACTGTTCTAGGTGATAGTGTTAATTTAGCTGCCAGACTGGAAGGACAAACCAAGGAGTACGGCGTTTTTTATATGTTCACAAAGCAAACATTGGATTCCCTACGCAATTATAAAACAGAGGAACTTGCCTTTATTGATCGCATATCAGTCAAAGGACAAACTGCTCCGGTTGACATATATACCCTGGTTAGTGTAGACTATGCTTTAGCAATCAATAGTGTTACACATGCGTACCAGAATTTGTCCTGGAGTGTTAGTAAACAAAACCTCAGACATCTAAGAAAATATAACACAGTGCTTACAGATCTATATGATCGAAGATTAAATCAACCAGAGCCAGGACCAGATTGGGACGGTGTAGACAGAAAGACAAGTAAGTAAACATATGACAATAAAATTAGGTATCATAGGCCATGGATTTGTGGGAAGTGCAGTATCCAATGGGTTTAAAAAGGATGTTCAAAAACTCATAGTTGATCCGTTGCTCACTGATGTTACTATTGAAACTTGTGTTAAAGATTTTGGTGCTGATGCACTATTTATTTGTGTGCCCACACCAGAAACTGTCTCTGGTGACGTTGATGTTAGCATTGCAAGCAAGGTGCTTTCCGAACTCAGGGACTTAAATTACACCGGTGTTGTAATTATAAAAAGCACAATTACTCCCATCCATTTAACAAAATTTAAGAAAGACAATACCAATCTAAGATTGGTATATAATCCTGAATTTCTAACAGAAGCAAACTCCAATGCAGACTTTTTAAATCCTAATATGCAAATACTGGGCGGAGACTGGAGTGATTGTGAATATGTTGAACGGCTCTATGTCATCAATAGTAAGGTCAGAGTAGTACCAACCTTTAAGACTGATTTCATAACTGCGAGTTTGCTGAAATACACTATTAATAGTTGGTTAGCCACCAAAGTTGTGTTCTTTAATGAATTGCACGAGTTACATGCTCGGAGCAAAACTGAGGTTCCCTGGGAGGATTTCCTGGATATGTTAACCAGAGATCCAAGGATAGGCAATACCCATATGCAAGTTCCCGGGCCCGACGGTCAATTTGGATTCGGGGGTCATTGTTTCCCTAAGGATACATCAGCTCTGCTGTATTATGCAAATAAGTTGGGTGTAGATATGAGTGTACTGGAACATGCAGTAAATAAAAATAAAAAGTTCAGGCCCTAGCAATTTCCAGTATGCGTTTAAGTTTTTCTGTACCACCGTTTTTTTCCAGCGTAGAAAAAGTACCTTGGTGTAATGGCTTAGGCCATATGCCAATGTTTACCCAGCTATATCCTGCACTTTCTGAGTTAAGAACTGGCATAAATTCTGTTTCTGTGACATATACGAAGCTATAATAATAAAACTTTTTATTTTGACTTTGGTACACGTCAATGGGATTTAATTTAGTAAGTTCAGGCACGATGCCTATTTCTTCCATTAGTTCACGTTGAATGCATTCATATGGAGTTTCATTGCCTTCCATCATGCCTCCCCAAAAACCCCAGGTATGTTTAAATCGTTTGTTAGAATTTCTCAGCTGAAGTAAACATCTACCAGTGTCTCGCGCAAGAAATACAACACCGGCCGCAGTAATTTTGTTAGGGGAGGAGCCTCCAGAAACCTCCGTTGTAAACTCCTTCATATGAACTGAACCATTTCTCACCGTCCCATTTTAATTGCTTGTTAGTATAGTTATTGGTTACAACTTGTGTTTGTGAAGATTCAGAACTTTCAAATGATACAACCCATTCTCCTTGTGCAGAGTATTCAATAATATCATTTGCATTTGCTTTTACGTTGTTAATGCCCCAATAATCACTTCCTGCCCAGGGAGTATCTGCTGTAATTAAATATCTTTGGCCTATTTGCACAGCAGGCAACCCATCATCGGGTGCAGCATCATCTGGATTTATAATTCTATCTATGGCAGTCAGTGTGTTGGATGGTAATGTATCTGCGGCTATATTCCATATTAATTTACTAGAGTCAAAAGGATGCTCTTTAACGCCTCCCACTATCATTGCTATTTCGTTATCTAAATCATCACTGGTGTTAATTTTAAGCAAACTAGTATCTGTCAGTAGACCGCCCTGTATTTCTAATAAATCGCTCCATACCGCAGGAGTATAATCTAAATTTAAAAGTTGCGCTTCACTGGCTTCTATTCTTAATCTATAATCGTTGGGGGTTATAATCAATTGTTCTGGTGTTTCAGACACACTTCTAAAGAAATCATAAAACTGACTATCAAAGCCATAATCATCGATGTCGGTATCTGAAAATACATTTGTTACAATTGTTTGAATAATTTGCTGTCTCTTTACTTGCGCTGGTGGATTAATCCATATGGGGACTTCAAAAGTCATGGTAGAAATGTCTATGATTTCATCCACACCCTGAGGTATTGATCTGTTACTCCAATTAACGTCTGTAAGTGTTACTTCAAATATGCTGCTCCAATCCAAGGGATTATTGGTGCTTTGTATTTGTATGCTAGGGTTAAAGATAACCATGAGTTGTTCCAGAATCTGTAATTTTGTATCTGTGTTAGGCGACCAAATATCAACCGTAATAGTAAGGTTGTATGGCACAGGCATGTATCTGTTAACTGTGTATAGATTTCCTGGACCATTTAAGTATGTGTTTGACTCTCGGTCATATTCTCTTTCTGCTACTTGTACTGTATCTACATTAAAGGGTTCCTGTGTCCTGCTTTGCTCGTACTTTAAGTTTTGTATTGAAACACTTATAAATGGCGTGGAGTTTATGATATTTTCAGAATTGTTACGCATAATATGTGTGACCATACGACTACTATCTGCATATCTACATGGAACACGATTATAATTCACGCCAGTGTCAGTATACTCCCTAACATGGAAATGACTAAAAATTCTGATTAATTGTATCAGATATCTACGTATCTGCTTGTCATACCACCAATCTAAATTTTCTGATTTGCCGTCTAAGTTATTGTATTTTCCTGCCATTATTATCTCTTTTTCTGTCCAGCACTATGAGCCTTTTGACTAAAGCCTTTGGGTTTACTACAGTCAATCGAACGCTTATATTTGTTTGACCATTTTTCTGTAACTATTTCTGCTATTTTCATATGCTGTAACATCCTCTGCAAACTGCCATCTTTTATCTAAGTACACAACTAATCTTCCTGAATACTCATCTAAAGTATATGTTCGCTCTATTGGGTTTTTGGGAAGTTCTTTAACTTTAATTTTATTTGACATTTTCTAACCGCTCCATTAATCTTTCTGCACGGTTTGTTACCTGTTTATACCATAAACTATCTCTGCCTTCGATTGCGGCTGTCTTCCAGGACGCCTCAAGTATAGCACCATGCATCTTTTTAAATTTACTCAGTCTGGTTCTGCCCATGTTAAACATCATGTTGACCAGTATCTCCTGGACTTCTCCGGGCAACCCGTCAAATGTTCCTGACTCATATAATTCCTGACATTCTGAAATTGCGATGTCAAGATCTTTTTCGAAACACTCTTGTACTCTGTTTTCTGACACTGGCGTTCCTGCTTCCTGTCCTGATTCTGGGTCTGAGTCGAGCACGAGGTGGCCAACACCAAATGTGGGGTAGCCAAGGTGATCGAGATATACTTCATACTCTACTCCCTCGTCGATTTTTAGTTGCTCGTATATTGCTTGTCTGTTCACTGTCTAGTCCTCTAATTTTCTGTTTCTGGGTTTGGTATCTGTTTTGGGCATAACAACTTCACTCATGTTAGTCTTTTCTGGCTCCATGGTTTCATCGCTGTTATGTCTGATATTATCATTGTTAATAAATTGTTTGAGTACACGATTTGCACTTGTCCACTTTTGTCTGGTTTCATCTTCCATTCTTACCCAACGATTACCAGATTTTTGAAACAATCTGTCAGGAATAAAATCTGTTCTGAGAAAATAATCTCCATCTGATACTCCTGACTGTGGAAAAGTATCACCACTGCCTATGATAGTACCACCATGCAAGTTTCCTGTATTGCCATCTCCTTCAAGAGCAATACTCGGTGGTGTTGGTAAACTGGGATCTACAAATAAATGGTCCCTGGTTCTGGTATGTGGCATATTGGGCACATCTATTTCAGCCTGCTCCAGGACTCTGTCCTGAGCTCTGAGCTCAGTTTGATATGTGCTTATTAGATTACGCAAATCTTCAGCTTCCTGTCCAGTGCCCAAAATATCTCTGTATTCCTGGCTATCAGTTATTGTCCCAAGTTTAACTCTCCACAAGTGAGGCCACCATCTGGGATCATAACCTTCTGCTGGACGAGTGCCTTCTTTGACTACCATGAATCTGTTAACAGCATCGTCTTTGCCTAATAGCAAGTCGTCTCTGAGGTGAGGTAGCTCCAGGACATCGCCAGGCATCAATTTGCGGCCTAGTGTGCTAACCATGCTTTCTATATGGAAGTTCATAAACATAGTATCGTTAGCTAAAAAAGCACCAAATTGAGTGAGATCAAAACTATCGTTATCTGCAAGTGCATATGCTCCCCGCATCTCGTATAAATCTTTGCTATATTTGCGATCGCGATTTTCTAAAAACAAAAGATCTTGTATAAAGACTTCTGAGGTATCAATTGCGCTACTGGGGTTGGAGGGATCGCCCTCATATGGGGTTTCTGTGATGCCCATATATTTGTGTACAACAACTCCTGTGCCGCCGGCAAAGACATTTTCTCCTACGATTCTGTCTATAAAATCGTAATCATGTGTCTTTGTCTTATTCCATAACGATATGCGTGGCATCTGTTCTCCTTATGTCACTATTTATCGCTTGACAGATCTATAATAACATGTTATCGTGTATAAACACTGGAGATAATCATGGCATTCATAGTATTAACACACACCAACGACGGTGATGCTGTCGTGGATATATATGATAGACGACCAAGTTATGTGGTCATTGACAAATCAAGCGTGATGCTTGAGGTAACGGTAGATAAATCCAGATACAAAAATGTATTTCAGGATATTCAACAAATAGCATCTGCACTCAGGGAGCAGTAATATGGCAAAAGCAAACTTCTCAGTCACAGGCATCAAAACACCTGATTATAAGATCATTAAATCGGACATGAAGCCTGTTAAGATCAACGGCATTGCCAGAGATTATCACAGACTCATGGATGAAGCTTTGTGGTATACTCATTATGAAGTGCCTAAAAAGACTCTCAAGGCAGAGTTTATGAAATTTGCTCTGACTGTTGACAAGGCCAAGGCCAAGCAACTTAAAAATGTGCCCGACTATGCTTTTCAGGTGTTTGGTAAGTATGCATACATAGGCAACAAAGGTGCTGAGCTCAGTACTGAGCACACTGAACAAATTACCATGGCAATTGACACACTACTGGAAATGCATCCCCATATCGAGGAGGAACCCCAGGAAGAAAAACCAGTGGGTAAGGTTATTAGCATACAGGAGCGCATGCGTCAGCAGGTATCAGAGCTATGTGGGCAATGGGAAGGTTATCTGGACGACTGGCGTGATGGTGAGTATGATCTTAAAAAGTTTGATCCCTATAGAGAGATGATTTCATACCAGCCTGCTATTAAACCTGCTCATGCTAAAATCATTCAGCAAATGTATGAAGCTGAGTATGCTGAAGCACAGGAGTTAGTGGCCTGGGAGGATGAGGAGATCAAGGAAGCATATATACAGTTTACTGGAAAAGCGCAAGATCGCAAAAACTTCCTGAAATTTTATGAATTAATTATGACTGCTACAAGTACTCTGATAAACACTGGCAAGGCTAACCGCAAGCCCAGATCAAAGAAAGCTCCCAGCAAAGAAAAATTAGTAGCTAAACTAAAGTATAAAGAATCAGATCCCTCCATTGGACTAGCAAGCATAAATCCTGTGGGTATACTGGAAGCCAATGAAATTTGGATTTATAATACTAAAAATCGTAAACTTATCCATGCAGTAGCCGAACCCATGCTTGGCGGTTTGGGAGTAAAAGGTACATCACTGGTGGGATTCGATACCAATAAAAGTTCACAAAAGACTATTCGTAAGCCAGAGGTATTAAAGGGGGCAGATAAACTAGCCCGAACCAAGTTTGAGAAGCTATATAACGATCTCTCCACCACAGATACTGCTATTAATGGCAGAATCAATGAACATTGTATTATAATCAAGGCGTTTTCCTGATAAATACATTTATCAGGAGATATCATGCCACAAGATTCCATAGGATTTCGTAACAGAGAAGAACTTATAAACTATACTCGTTTAAGATTAGGTGAGGGTATGGTTGATGTAGAGCTCGATCGTGAGCATTATGATATGGCTATTGATAATGCAATGAGTATGTATCGCAGACTAAGTTCAGGTGCAGTGCAGAAAAGTTATATATTTCTGGAAGCCCAAACAGAAACTAACAAATACACTCTTCCTGACGAAGTCATGGTAGTTACTAGATTATGGCGTAAACAAGCAGGTCTAAGTGGTGGCCTCATCGACAACGGTGGGATTATTTTTGACCCTGTTTATGGCGTATACCCACCAGGCAGTTCGGGCGCCGGCGGTGGAGTACTTAGCATGGTCAATGCCATAGCAATGTATCAGGAAACAGCGCAGTTTGTGCTAGCTGCTGAGTTTGATTGGCTGTGGGACAGAGTTAGTAAACAACTTACCATACTTAGGCGTATTACATCTGATGAGGAAGTCTTAGTGGCTGTGGAAAACTTTATCCCAGAGGCTACGTTGTTAAGGGATGTGTACAGTTCAGATTGGTTGGCAAACTGGACTCTGGCCGCCGCTAAAGTTACTCTAGGTACTGCTAGAGCAAAATACACCACAGGATTGCCTGGCCCTGGTGGTGCTATCCAGCTGGACGGTGAAGCCCTGAAACAGGAAGGTTACGACGAAATGGAAAAACTTAAACAAGGCATCTTTTTGTTTGAGGAAGGAAGTCGTCCACTAGATTTTATTATAGGTTGACATATATACATTTTATTTAAATACATACAAAGGCATATAAATGATTATAGGCATAGTTGGTCACATAGGATCCGGAAAAGACACAGTAGGCAATTTCATAACACAATCTGTAGGTAAAACAGGACGCACAGACAGTTTTGCAGCTCCCCTCAAGGATTTATGTTCAAGTATATTTGGATGGCCCAGACACCTTCTGGAAGGTAATACCATGGAAAGCAGGGAGTTCCGTGAGACACCTGATATTTTTTGGACTCGCAAAACAGGAATCGATAATTTTACTCCCAGATTAGCTCTGCAATTAGTGGGCACTGATGTTCTTAGAGATCATTTTCACAATGATATCTGGATCAACAGTTTGGAATATAGACTAAGAAAAATATCTGACTCTGATACAGTAGTAGTTACTGACGCAAGATTTACCAATGAACTAGATATAATTAAGCATCTGTGTGGAACTATAATTTGGGTTCAACGTGGCGAATTACCGGCCTGGTATGAGACAGCCGTGGAAGCCAACGGGGGGAATGTTGTGAGTAAGCGTATCATGACTACCAGATATCGTGACGTACATCAATCCGAATGGAATTGGGCAGGGTACCCAGTTGATCATATAATTCGAAATACTGGCACACTTGAAGACTTGAAGATCAAAACATCTCAGATCTTATTTCAAATACAAAAACGTCGAAAACAAGCCTGACCTATTTATCTGTTTAGCAATTTTAAATTCCAAAGATATTCTAAAAAGGCATAATTATTGCTTTTTAGATAAATATTGCTAACTAAATCACAATAGGAGAGTTATTATGGCATCATTAGTATCACCAGGAGTGAGTATTAGCGTATCGGACGAAAGTTTTTACGCCAGCGTTGGATCAGGTACTGTTCCTCTTATCATTGTAGCAACAGAAGAGAACAAAACCTCATCAGACGGTACAGGTATTGCAGCATATACCACACCAGAAAACGCAGGTAAAGTTTTTAACATTTCTAGTCAGCGCGAATTACTCATCAATTACGGTAATCCAAAATTTTATACAAGCGGTGGTACTCCACTGCATGGCTATGAATTAAACGAGTATGGTTTAGAAGCAGCCAGAAGCTATCTGGGCTTTGCTAACCGCGCATATGTCCTCAGAGCAGATATTGATCTTGCTAAGTTGGCACCTAGCGCTACAGCACCTACTCAACCACCAGCTGATGGACAATGCTGGTTAGATATTAATAATACAACGTGGGGCATAAAGCGCAGAGTAAGCGGTGAGTGGGTATTACAGAACGCTGTTGTTGTACCAGCAGCTGATATAACTTCAGATGGTGTTCCAACTACTGCTTTTGGTGTCGATTATGATATTGGTGTGGTATATTACACTTCTGCAGGCACAACAGCAAATACAATTAGAATTTGTGAAAGAAGATCTGGTGCTTGGTTCGTTATAGGGGAATCCTCCTGGAACACTGCCACAAGCAATATATTTATTATCAATAATCATTTAAATATTCCTGCAACCAGAGCAGACGGAACATCACTCAGGGATAACGACATGTTCCTGCAAACTTCCAAACCTAATCAAGGATCAAGTATCAATATTAAAGTATATAATGCTTTGGCCAAAGAATGGTTGACTGAAGGGGTTTATGGTTCTAAATATAGCATTGAAGCATTTGATTATTTTAGTGCACAAGGCGGCCCTGCGGATGGCGATCTCTGGGGAGATTATGATGAGACTCCAATTGCAGAAGTCACTTTACGCACCTGGGAAAATGAGTCAGCCGGCGCAGAAAATATTTTTTATAGTACTATTATTACTCCAACCGATCCACTATTTGATTTAACTAATCATATCAATAGTCCAGGAACGGCAGCAATGTGGATCTCCATTAATGATAGTGGTGTTTTTGACGCAAACGGTTATATCCCTGTGTTTTTTACAACAGATTCCAATAGTGATGGTTTTGCTAGTTTAGCTGATGCAGTTAGTGACATCAACAATAGTGTATCTGGTGCTACTAATCAAAGTCTCAGAGATAAACTCAGAGCAGAAATTGTAAATGGCAATCAAATTAAATTTACTCAGCAAGATGGGTGGCAGGTAAAGTTCTTTAATGGAAGTATACCAGGTTGGGCACCTAGTGTTTTGGGTCTGCAATATGGCACCCTGGGTGACACCACGTCTGCATATGCTTACAGCGAATGGGCAGCTCTTTCCTATGTTGCAAGCACTACGGCACCTGTGGGAAGCATTGCAGATAAGACAATTTGGTATGACAATGTAATTAGTAATGACAATATTGACTTATTAGTTAATACTGGAACAGCCTGGTCTACATTCAGTGGTGATGTGCAGTTTCAAGTACTTGCGCCAACAACTCAATCCACGGGCGGTACTTTGCTTATAGGTGATGTATGGATTAGCACAGATAACTTAGAACTATATCCCCAGATTTATCGTTGGTCATCTGCTGGATGGGCTTTGATGGATAACGCAGATCAAGACACTGCATCTGGAATATTATTTGGTGATTTTAGACCATCTTCTGTTGGTGTATTTTTTACTGATGCCCCCAGTGCTGTATTGTATCCTACAGGAATACTTGCATGGAATATGGTTGCTAGTGGCGGTACTATTCGACAATGGGACGAAAACGCTAGTCGTTGGAGAACTGTAAGTGGTTTAAAGGCTGACGGCTCTCCATACATGCTCAGGCATGCACAACGTAACATGGTAGTGGCTGCAATGCAGGGTGCATTAAATGCAAACGAAGATATTCGCAACGAAGGTTTAAGATTTAACCTTATTGGTTGTCCAAACTACCCTGAGCTCATGGACGAAATGGTTAACCTCAACGTGGATCGCAAGGAAACTGCTTTTGTTGTGGGAGATACTCCCATGCGTTTAGCATCTGACAATACCAGTGTATCACAGTGGGCTACAAATGCAAATAATGCTGTTGGTAACGGTGAGGATGGTCTTACACTAGCTAATCCTTATGCGGCTGTATATTATCCAAGCGCTCTGACATCTGGACTTGATGGAACAGATATTTTAGTTCCACCCAGTCATATGATTCTCAGAACCATGGCTTACAATGATCAGGTTGCTTATCCCTGGTTTGCACCTGCAGGTTATCAGCGTGGATTAGTTAGCAACGCCACAAGTGTGGGTTATTTGGATGCAGAATCCAATGAGTATAAACCTGTGGCACTGAGTCAGGGTCAGAGAGATAATTTATACATCAATAAGGTTAATCCAATTGGCACATTCACAGGCCGTGGTATTGTAGTGTTTGGTCAAAAGACACTTAATCCAGTGGCAAGCGCCTTGGATCGCGTAAACGTAGCACGTTTGGTAAACTATATACGTGACAGACTGGACGAAGCTATGCGACCATTCCTGTTTGAGCCTAACGATGATATTACTCGTCAAAACGCTAAAACAACTGTTGATAGATTTCTGGGGCAGTTAGTAACTTCCAGAGGCTTGTTTGACTTCCTGACAGTATGTGATAGCTCCAATAATACGCCAGATCGTATTGATCGTAACGAGCTATGGGTCGATATTGCTATTCAGCCAGTTAAATCCATAGAATTTATCTACGTTCCAATCAGAATACAAAATACCCTGGGCGAAACTGGTCAGTAAGTATTTCAAAACCTATGCAAGGGGGCTTTTAAAGCCCCCTTTTTTTGTCTTTAAACATAGTATATAATAATTTTAGGTGTATTTAGATAAATAATGGCATAGACAAATATCCAGTAGGAGATAGAAATGGCAAATATTAATACAGTTGAAACTCGTGACAAGTTTGGTGTACCACTTGCTGGTAACCAAGGTAACGGTATCCTTATGCCTAAACTACAGTATCGCTTCCGCGTTACTATGTTAGCAGGTTTCGGCGGTGAGCCTCAAAGCAGAGTGCTTACTCAAAACGTTCAGAGTGTAACCAGACCCTCTGTATCTTTTCCAGAAGTAATAATTGATTCTTACAACAGTAAGAGTTATATACATGGTAAGCATGAATGGTCCACAATTGATGTTGTTGTCAGGGACGACATAACTAATGCAACAACCAGACTTGTTGGTGCACAGCTACAGCGTCAGGTTAACTTTTTCCAGCAAACTACACCAGCTGCTGGCAACGATTATAAGTTTGATATGCAAGTGGAAACCATGGACGGCACAAATGCAGGTCCCACAGAAGTATTTTATCTGGAAGGTTGTTTCCTGCAAAACGTTGCCTATGGTCAGAATGATTACAGTACCAATGATGCGGTTCAGATAACCATGACAGTGCGTTTCGATAATTGTACACACTATCAGGGCGACAATGACATCAATGGTAGATTGGTGGGTGGTAATCCTTTCCCAGATACACCTAACCTCAATGATACTGGTATTCAAGCCTAATAACGGCATGACATGGCGGGATCCCCTTATAAAAATGTTTGGACTGCGTTAACTGCCCAAGGTTTTTATTTGCGGGATTTCCGCAATGCATATCATTACAATCCCTCACAAGATCCGCCCAGACAACAATTTGGTGGTTATGTCAGTTTTGTGCTGGACAGGGATTTGTTTGGAATCCCGTTCTTTGATGAAGTAAACAACGATGAACTCAGAGTTCGTATGAGTAGTTTGATTCGCACAGCCGATCTGCCGCAAGTAGAATTCAAAACTCAAACCATGAACGAGTATAACAAAAAGAAAATCATAAACACTGGCATAGAGTATCAAGCGGTAACTATCAGAGTTGTTGATACTGCTAGCAATGCCTGGTTGCAAATTATCATGAAATACTTTGCCTACCATTATATGAATCCCAGAAACAAAGGTAATCCGGGTAGCAGAGACATTAATAGCACAAATATCGGTCAGGGAGGAGTGGATTTTATAGGTTCCCAATATGGAGAGGGTGGTCCGTTTGATAGCAACAAATATGGATACAATGTCAATGAAAATCCTAACTTTTTTGAACGCATCGATTATGTGCTGTACCATGCGCAAAAAGGAGTACAGTATAGTTTGATAAATCCTGTAATGACTGGATTTACTCATACTCCCCTGGATTATGCTAGTAACGATGTCATGGAATTTACCATGACATTTCAGTATGAAAGTTTTACCACATACGATGAAGTTAATTTTGATTTAACTAACATAGATTTAGCTAGGTTTGAGGATGCGTCATCACTAGAATTAGTTAGTAGAAATTTCAGAGACGATGGTACTGGTAGCATATCAGCAAGCACCCAGCGCGACTATAAATTTTTAGGCAATCGTGGGTCAGAAGTGCAAAGATCTAATCAACCCAGAATCACTAAAAGTCCAAATGAATTTGCCACAACCAAAGATTTCACTACAACATATGGCACAGAAACCCCCACTGCTGGTGAATCCAGTTTCTTTAAAAATATATTTGGTGAGTTTTTGGGGGATGTTGCTGACAAAGCATTGGTTGCTGCAGTCAATGGCGCAGATGTAAAAGATGCGGTAGTGGGAACCATATTCGATAATGTTACTGATGGCATAGTGGAGACCAGAAGAAGACCATCCAAACCTGTCACCATAGAGGTAGCTACTCCTGATTTTGATCTTGAGAACGATTCCACAGTACCTCCAGAGGAAACCTAATGGCCAGAGTAAGTGCAAACATATATGATACTTTCGGAAATGAAATAAAGTATGGTGTAACTCAGGATAAGCTATATAATTATCTTAAAAATTCTACCATTCAATTTCCTCTGCCAGAAGCAAGTGCCTTTATTTTACAGAGTTTTTTAAATCCTGCAGACACCGTGGATCCGGTGATGCTTGATCAGGTTTTTACAAAACTCATAAAAATAGGTTACGGTGAACCAGCTGCCAGAGCCATGGGAACTATTCTAATAAAAGTAGCAAAACAGCAGGGCGTAAATCCCCTGCAATATTTTGACGATAATAATGCACAACTTAAATTAGCAGTTGATAGTTATGAGGCCATGAATGCACTCAGACCTGCAGGAAATCGCGTGGGTTTAACAACACCAGTTAATAATTCCAAAAGTCGTCAATCACATTTTATTAAACCATGAAACGTTTTCACAAGGGCAAGTATGAAGTCATAAATCGTGACAAATATGTGGGTTCTAAGATGCCTACTTTTCGTAGTAGCTGGGAAAATACCTTTTGCAGAATGTGCGATGAGCACCCAAACATCACGCGCTGGGGATCAGAGTGTGTAAAAATACCTTACATGAGTCCTGTGGACGGCAGATGGCATACTTACTATCCAGACTTTTTAATACAGTATATTGATAATGATGGCAAAGAACATGTGGAGCTCATAGAAATAAAACCCAGCGGGCAAAGTACATTTGAAAATGCCAGAAGTAGTTCTGAAAAACGCCAGGTAGTTATTAATAGTGCTAAATGGGAAGCCGCCACAGAATGGTGTAATCGCAAGGGTATATTTTTCAGAGTAGTCAATGAGGAACACATTTTTATGGCCAAAAAGAAAAAGAAGTCTGCAAGAAATGCCAAAAAGAGAATTGCGCCTCGCAGGCGTAAATAAATAGTTCTATGACTAAAAGACTAGAAGAATTATTTAATATTCCCAGCATGGAGGACGACGAGTCTGAAACTGATATCGCAGAGTCTGACTTTGATAATGATTACCCAGAGGTAGTTGATACTCAAACAGATGTACAAGAGATCACAGATGCCATGGTAATTTCAGAACGCATAAACACTGCACTAGCAGAAGTCAGAGGCATGGAAGAACATGACGGTGAGATGGATGAGATAGCACAAAAAGCCCTGGACAACTTTGATCAACTTATGAGTCTGGGTATGAACCTCACTGACATGGCAGCTGGACCTGTGTTTGGTAGTGCTACCCAGATGCTAAAGGTTGCATTGGAGGCTCGTGACAGCAAAGTGACTCGCAAATTAAAGCAGGTTGACATGATGATTAAAAAAGCCAATCTGGATCATCGCAAGGATACTGCCAAGGCAGGGGAAACACAACAAATACAGCCCAATGTTTATGACAGAAATGAATTGTTAAAAATGCTGGGTGGATCAGAATCACAGGATTCAGATAAATAATAGAAATAATTTATAGGAGATATAAATGAGTTT